>Ga0075424_100000740_pt1 | contig 26550 bp, 21 predicted proteins | sample SoiMethybrSBSTD3_FD_75301 | JGI IMG/M metagenome (GOLD analysis project Ga0075424, IMG submission 75301) | Bulk soil microbial communities from a Populus tree surrounding site in Tennessee, USA - Soil MetaG P. TD hybrid SBSTD3 | ecosystem: Environmental > Terrestrial > Soil > Tree plantation... | reverse complement strand
GCGAGGCGCCGGTCCCCCATGTAAGAAGGTACCAGCAGCACGCCCGGATCGAGCAGGAAGATGTCATCGCCGTATTCGTGGTCGGGAAACCGCGCGCCGGCGCGCTCCAGGTCCTCCGGCGTGAGCCAACGCCCGACGCCGCTCCGCTCGAGCGCCGCGCGCACGCGGTCCCGCACGCCCGGAGCGCGCCACCAGAAGCGGGCCATGGTGGAGTCGAAGAACGCCAGGCAGTCGCGCGGCCATTCCACGCCGAGCGCCCGCAGCCTGCCCATCAGATCCGTCTCGCGGGTCACGTCCACCATGCCGTGATCGGAGAGCAGATAGATCCACAGCGCCTGCCCGCGTGCGGCGGCGGCGCGTTCGAGGCGCGCGATCGTCGACCCGTAGCGCTCGAGGCAGCGCCGCACCGCGACCCCCGACGAACCCTGGTGGTGGAGCGCGGCATCGAGCTCCGCCGTGTAGCAGAAGAGGAGACGCTCGTCGCCCTCCGCGACGCGCCGCTCGAGCGCTGCGAGGCTCTCGGCCTCCGGAGTGCGCCAGTTCCAGCCTCGCCACGGGACGCCCCGGCGGTCGAGCGCGTCCCACATCGAGTCCACGGGCAGGCCGCCGGCCGCGAAGATGTCGTCACGCTCCGCCAGGTCGAACGCGGGGAGCAAGGGACGCGGGACGTCGTAGAGGCTGAAGTAGCCGCGCACGCCGCGGGCGGCGACCGCGCGCGTGAGCCAGCGCGTGAGCGTCGCGCTGCGGCGCAGGCGGGACGGCAGCAGCGCGAGCAGGCCGAAGCCCGCGAACGGCGAACGCTCGCGCGCGCGCCGGTACATGAGCAGCCGTCCGTGCTCGCTCGGGGCGCGCCCGGTGAAGAGCGTGGGGAGGGCGCCGGAGCTGAAGCCCAGGATGGTGTCGAGCCGGCGCCGTTGGCGCAGCGACGGCATGAAGCCGGGCGTGCGGCTCGCGAGCGTCCACCCGAGCGCGTCCACCAGCAGGACCACCATGCGCGTCGTCACGTTGCGTCCCCGGTACGCTGGCCGTCCAGGACCCAGTGGTCCCATGCGCGGAGGACGGTGCGGCCCGCGCGCGCCCAGTCCGGCGCACCACCCCGGCCCGTGACGCCGAGCCGCGCGAGCGCCCGCGCCGCTTCCGCCGGGAGTGCCGGCTCGAGCGCGCCGCGGCCGCGTGTCTCGACGGCAGCGAGCAGCAGGACCGCCGCGGCCGCGTTGACGCGATGCTGGGGCGTCCCGTCGAGTGCGTGCATCCACCGATCGAAGAGCGGAGGGCCCTGGCCGGAGCGGGCGTGCCAGAACAGCGAGCGGCGGATCCTGCGGGCGAGACGCGCGCGCCGCGCGAGGCGAACCGCTGCGCGGTAGGGCGAGTCGTCGCCCACCACCATCCCCTGCGGGCGCAGGAGCCAGCGCAGCGCGCACCATGCGCGCGCCGTCCGGTGCCAGTCGTCGAGCGACTCCGCAGCCCCGGGCACATCCGCATGCCCGGTCCTCCACCTCTGTGCAGCTTCCCACAACCGCTCGAGATCGGCGCGCACGCCGGGATCCGGCACGTGCGCAGCGCCTCGCAGCGGGTCCGGGAGCGTGACCGGGTGCGAGCGCGCCCAGGCCACGCGACCTTCGGGGCCGTCCGGATACTCTCCGGCCGCAAGCGCGCGCACCAAGGCCAGATCGAGCGCGGTCTTGAGCACGGCGTGGCGTGCGCGCATGCGGCCGAGAGGCCCCGCCCCTCCCACCGACGGGTGAGCCATCAGCAGCTCGAACCCGCGGTTCTCGATCAGCAGCGTTGTCTCCTCGGCCGACACGTCCCGGGCGGTGAATGCGGGGACGCGCTCGCGCCAGGCCGGGTCGCCTTCGATCACGCGCGCGCTCGCCCGTAGCTCGAGCGTGGCGGGCCGCGCCGGCAGCGATGCCAGCGCGGGCGGGGTGAGGAATGCCGTCTCGAGCGGGGCCGCGAAGCCGCGCTCGAGCAGCCAGTCACGCAGGCCTGAGCGATCCCGTGACGCGCGGGTCTCGGCGTCGCGACACGCCTGCGAGGACGGAAGTACGACGTAGAGGTCGACGTCCGAGAGCGATACCGGCCGGCCTTCGTGCTCGACCCAGACGGCCCGGCCCGTGGCGTGGCTGCCGGAGAGCAGCATCGCGATCCGCTCGCTCCCGGCCCACGCGCGCGCCTTCTCGAGGACCGGATCCAGCCCGGGGAGAGCCGCGGAGCCCGGCCGGCCGGAGCCGGCTGGAAGACTCTCCGTGCGCAGCAGGACGGGCCGGCTCACCGGAAGTCCAAGCCCCGGCTCAGATGCGCCGGTAGATGAACTCGGGAATCTCCAGCCGGCGCCGGTTGAGCACCGTTCCAAGCACGCGTGCGCCCGCCTTGCCCAACAGCTCGACCGACCGTGCGAGCACCGGGCGCTTGGTGCGCCCCGACTGCACCACCAGGATCACGCCGTCGACCGCCGCTGCGAGCGCGCACGCCTCGGCGGCGACCAGCACGGGTGGACCGTCCACCACCACCCACGCGCAACCGCCCCCCACGGTGTCGATCAGCTCCTGCAGAACGCCGACCGAGAGCGCGCCGGACCCGTACACCTCTTGGGTAACCGGCCAAGCGGCCAACGTCGCAGCGGCCCCGGCGGACGCACCCTTCCTCGCCCGGCCGGCCGCGCCGCGCGGGACCGCGACGCGCCGCTCGGGGTCCACCGCGAGCGCCGGGTGCTGCGCGTGGGCGTCCAGCAGGGCGACGCGCTGCCGCTCGTCGCGGGCCAGGGCGCGCGCGAACTGCAGGGCGATCGTGCTTGCGCCCTCCCGTCGCTGCGAGCTCTGGATCATCACGACGCGCCGGCTCCGGTTCGGCAGCGCGGCCTCGATGCTGATGCGCAGCCCGGTCATCTGCTGGATCACATCGTCTTCGAGGTCACCCGGAACCAGGAGCGGATAGCCCAGGGCCGGACCGCTCACCTGCCTCGCGGGCTCGATCTGCGGAACCTGCAACGGGCCGATCGCAGGGATCCGGCGCGGCGACTCGGCCGCGGGGGGAGCCGCGGCGTGAGGCAGTGCGGTGGCTGCGGAGGCGCGGGCCTTGCGGAAGGCCTCGAAGATTCGTGTCATGGTCGCGGAGACTCTCCGGAGCTCACGCCGTGCGCCGGCGCTCGCGCACGGCCGCCAGCACCGGCACGTCGGAGGCTTCCTCCGCATGGCGCGCGGTGCGCACGGTGACATCGAGTCCGTCGAGGAAGAATGCGAGCCCCACGGCCACCACAATGCTGAACGCCGGGGCGAGCGCGAGGCGGACGTAGTCGCGCGAGTTGCTCGCCGTCGCGGGGCCGGCCGGGCTCAACAGCAGGACCGTGATCGCCGCCGACGTATGCTCGGTCATGCGTGCCAGGTCGCGGTCCTTGACCAGAGTCTCGTATTGCCCCTTGAGCACCCCCAACTGGCGGTCGATCTCGGACAGCCGGGTTTCTTTGTTCGGCATCGAATCGAGCTGGGCCTCGACGGCCGCGATGTCCCGGCCCACGGAGGCGTACTGATCCCCCAGCACCTCGACACGGGAGTCAGCGCCGAGGATGCGCGCTTCCACCTCCCGCGACAGCAGAGCCCGGAGGCTCTCGACCGTCTGCTTCGCGTTGACGATCTCGGACGCGTCCTCGCGGTAGCGCTCGCGAAGCTGGGCCAGGCGTGCCTCCTGCTCCACGATCCTCCGGCTCAGCTCGAAGACCGCGGCGGAGCTGGGGGCGGACTGAGGATCGGGCAAGTCCACCTCGGGCCGGTCGCGAAGCTCGCGCATGACCCGCGCCGTGGCGCGCGCCTCGGCGAGCCGGGCATTGAGGTCGCTTTGCCGCGATTTGAGCCCGCCGAGCTGACTCAGGAGGTTCTGCTTCTGGTCCTGGACATCGACCAGACCTTCCCGGTTCGCATAGTTGCGCCGCAACTCCTGCTGCCGAGCGAGCTCCCCCTCGACCTTCGCCATCTCGGTCTCGAAGAACACCTTGGGGTCGGAGAATTGGCCGAGGTTCTTCTCGCGGAAGTCCATGTAGGCGCGCAGCAGGGCGCTGCAGACCCGGCGCGCGGCCAGCGGGTCGCGGTCCACGTAGCCGAGGCGCAGCACGTTGCTCTTGCCCACCACCTCGACGTCCACCTGGCGCGGATCGACGCCGAGGACACTTCCGTCCGGCAGCGGGTCCCCCTTCAGGATCTCCCGGGCGCGGTCCAGGACCGGAATGCTCTTGGCCACCTCCAGCTCGCTGCCGAGATCCTGCTCCCAGTCGCTGTAGACCTGCCGGTGGCCGTCGAGCGCGCTCGAGCGCTCGCCACGCTTCAGCAGCAGGCGCCCGTAGGAGATGTAGGAGACGCGACTCGTGAGCGAGAGGGTGACCACCGTGGCGGTCGTCACGCCGAACAGACCGAGGATGAGCCACTTGCGGCGGAACACCACCGCCAGGAACTCGCGAACCGTCGCCTGCCGCGGCGTGGGACCGGATGACGGCGTGGTGGGGAGCTCGGGCGTCATCGAGGAGTCGCTCTCACGCTGAAACCGGGAAAGACCTTCTCGAGGTTGAACAGCTCCCAGCCGATCAGCGCGGTATTCAGCCCAACCAGCGCACTGCCCAGGACTTGCCGGGTGAAGACCTCGACGTTCCCGACCGTCGAGCGCGGAACGTACACGATGTCGAAGCGCGAGAGCGGAATGTCGGCCTCGATCTTTCCCGATGTGATCGCGCGGTCGAGCGCAACGCGCGCCACGCGCACGTTCCGGGCGCCGTCGCGGTGGAAAACGAGCACGCTGTTGCGCGCCGCACCGTCGGCGAAGCCGCCCGCAGTGGTGATCGCCTGCGCCAGGGTCATGAAGGGCCCTGCGGGGTACGAGCCGGGTTCATGCACCTGTCCCAGCACGTGAACCTGGTTGCCCGCCACCTCCACCAGCTCCACCACCACGCGCGGCTGCTTGAACTCGGCCGCCAGCAGATCCACCAGCGCCGCCTCCAGCTCCCGGATCGTGCGGCCCGCCGCCACCACGTCGCCGATCGGGAACACGGAGATGCGTCCATCCGGGCGCACCTTGGCCTCGCGCAGGATGTCGGTCGCGAGACCGGGGGCGGGTCCGAAATTGAGGACCAGCTTGTCGTTCGGCACGATCCGGTACTCGGGGACGACGCTCCAGTCCTCTGCAGTCGTGGCGTTGCCGGAGAGGGCGGCCACGCTGTCCGCGGCGTTCTGCGCGAGCGCGGCCGAAGGAACGATCGCCGCGAGCGCAAGAAGACACCAGCGCGGAAAAGATTTCATGATTGCTCCCGATCCGGCACCCCATGCCGGATCCCGGCGACGGGGAAATCCCCGGCCGTACACATGGCTCGGCTACTCGATTGATTCGGCGGACGCAGGGGGTGGGAACCGCGGCTACCGGTCAACAACCCAGGCGCAGGGTCAAACTTCCCAGCCGACCCTGCCCGAAGCGGTAACGAAGGAGCGTCTCGGAAAACCTCCGCCAGAGAAGTGAGGGTTCGCCACCAGCCATGTGACGAAGTCCTGTGAATATACGTGGACCCTTCGGAAACTGTCAATCGGGAACTCCCATGCGGGTCCAACGCCTGTCGGACGCCCCAGACCCATCGCGAACCACTCTCGAGAACCGTCGATCCCGTGGGGCGATGGATCGATCGAGGTCGGGCACTCTCGTTGCTTCCCAAAGGCCCTGCCGGGGATCAACGCAAGCGCCGTGCCGTGGATCGCGGCGGGACCGCTCAGCGACGCGCGCTCGCGGCGGCGGCAGCGGCGGGAATCTCCGCGAGCACAGCGGCGGCGAGCAGCGGCACCATGATCTCGTGGTGACCGATGAGCGTGAAGCCCGCGGCGCCGGGCGCGCGCGTCGGGCGCTCGACCACGTTCACGCGCGGGCGGTAGTGCTGGATCTGGTCGAGGTTCACCGTGGTGAGCCCGCCGAGGTCGGCGCCCAGGTTGCGCGCCACCGAGAGCGCCTTGAGGAACACCTCGGGCAGGATCACGGCCGAGCCGAGGTTCATGACGACCGCGCCGCGCGCCTCCGCCAGGGTCGCGGCCAGGATCCGGAAGTCGCGCAGGCTCAGCTCCCCCAGCGCAGCGCCGTCGCAGCGCGGATGGTGGTGGATGGTGTCGGTGCCGAGTGCCACGTGCACGGTGACCGGGATGCCGTGGCGCCACGCCGCAGCGAGCAGGCTCGCCTCGCGGTGCGGCGCACCCTGCTCGACCAGCGCCCGGCCGTAGGCCTCGCCCAGCCCCTCGCCGCGCTGGACGCCGTCGCGCGCGGCGTCCGCCATGAAGTCGCCGGTCTCGTCGACCATGCCGAAGCTCCCGGCGTGGAGGTGGGCCTCGACGTCTTCCGACGTGCGTCCGCCGCGCGCGATCTCGACGTCGTGGATCGCCCCGGCGCCGTTCAGTGCGAGGTGCGTGATCACGCCGCGCTCGATCAGCGCGATCAGGCACGGGGACACGCCCACTTTGATCACGTGTGCGCCGCACATCGCCACCACCGGGCGGCCATCGCGGCGGGCGCGCGCGATGCGCGCGATCACCTCGCGCAGCGCGCGCGCCGCGAGCTGGTCCGGAAAGGATTCGATCACGGCGCGCGCCGCCGCGGGGTCGAGCGGGCGGGCGAAGTCCTCGACCCGGACGCGGGTCGGGCGGCTCGCGACCGAGCCGACCGTGAGCCGCGACAGATCGGCCTCCCGGTGGCGTCCCATCAGGCCCCGGTGCGTACTTCCTGGAGGACCACGCTGATCGATCCGATCGCGACTTTGCTCTTCATCATCACGGGCATGCGATGCTCGTCGTCGGTGAGCCAGATCACGAGCCGGCCGTTGTTCTTGAAGATCCCGCCCGCCTTCAGCACCGGCTCGATCACCACGCAGTTGAACACGCCCGCCGGGGTCGTGACGCGATCCCGCCCCAGCACGCGCACTTCCAGAGGCTGGCTCTTGCGGCTGGCATGATAGTCGAAAAGCACGCTCCCGCCGATCGGCAGCGCCTGGTAGCGCGTGTAGTAGAACGAGGACAGCGCGTCCTGCACGCGCGGCGGGATCGGATAAGTCTGCCCGTTGTGGTAGAGCGCCACATGGCGCTCGTGGTCGAAATCGATCTGGCTGCGATAGGTGTGCTTGCCCTCACGCCGGTCCTCGGAATAGCGCCAGCTGAACCGTCCACGCTTGTCCCACACCGATTCGATCCGGTTCCGCACCTTGTAGAAGGGGATGTACGAGTTCGACTCCGCGCGTGCGCGCAGGGTGAAGGTCGGGTTCCCGTTCCAGTCCGAGGCCTGCGGCACCTCGAGGTAGGCGGAGCCGGCGCTGATCCCGGCCCACTTGACCGAGAACCGCAGGTACTCGCCGGCGCGGAACGGCTCGTTCACCGCCGGCAGCACGTCCTGCTGGCCCGGCTGCGGGATCGAGACCGTGGCGGTGATGTCGGTGGAGTCGGGGTCGGGATCGGTGGGGGTGTCGGCGTCGGAGTGGTTCGCCGGGGACACGACGGCGAGTGCCAGGAGCGCCACCCACGCGGCCCGGAAACGCGCTGGCGGGGCGCCTGCCGGGCGACTACAATTCGCGCGGAAGTACATCATTCACAAGCGTTCACGCAAGTTCGGTGCCGGACCCCCGCAGTCCATCGAGGGCGCACTATGTCGTCCATCCAACCAGGTGTCAAACACGTGCTTGCGCCGTCCGATCGGCTCGAGAACATTCCTCCCTACACGCTCGCGCGGGTGTTCCAGGACCGCGACGCCAAGGTGCGCCAGGGCGTCGACGTGATCGATCTGGGCGTGGGGAATCCCGATCTGCGGCCGCCCCAGCTGGCGATCGACGCGCTCAAGGCCGCGCTCGACGACACCACGGTCGAAAACCACCGCTATCCCTCGTTCGCCGGCCTGCCGGAGTTTCGCGCCGCGATCGCTTCGTTCTACAAAACGCGCTTCGGGGTCACCGTCGACCCCACGACCGAGGCGCTCGCGCTGGTCGGATCCAAGGAGGGGATCGCGAAGTTCATGGAAGCGTACCTCAACCCCGGCGACACGCTGCTGCTGGCCACGCCGTGCTACCCGGCCTACCTGGGCGCCGCGGCCCTGACCCAGGCCCGGATCGTCGAGGTGCCGCTGGTCGCGAAGCTCGGGTTCCTGCCCGATCTGTCGGCCATCGCCACCGACGACGCGAAGCGGGCGAAGGTGATCTCGGTGAACTTCCCGAACAACCCGACGGGCGCGGTCGAGACCCCCGAATTCTACGCCGACCTGCTGCGCTTCGCCCGCGAGTACGACCTGTTCGTGTTGTCGGACATCGCCTATTGCGATCTCTCGCTGGATCCCTCCTACCGCGCGCGCTCGTTCCTCGAATTCGATCGCGACAAGGAGCGTACGGTGGAGTTCCACTCGTTCTCGAAGTCGTACTCGATGCAGGGCTGGCGCGTGGGGTTCGCGACCGGCAATGCCGACGCCATGGCGCAGCTCCTGAAGATCAAGTCGAACACCGATTTCGGCGTGTTCATGGCGATCCAGCGCGCGGCGATGGCGGTGCTCTCGGGCCCGCAGGACTACTGCGCCAAGGCCTCCGCGACCTATCGCGCGCGCCGCGATGCGTTCCTCGCCGGGGTGAAGCCGTTAGGCTTCCCGGTCGAGACCCCGCGCGCCACGCTCTACGTGTGGCTGCCGATCCCGCGGCGCTTCACCTCTTCGATGGATTTCACGCGCGAGCTGCTCGACCGGACCGGCGTGGTGGTGGCGCCGGGCTCGGGCTTCGGCAAGGCCGGCGAGGGCTACGTGCGCGTCGCGCTGTGCGTGTCCGAGGAGCGGGTGCGCGAAGCGACGCGGCGCATGGCGGAGGCGGGGTTCAGGTACTAGCGGTCCCGCCCATTGCGCGCGACCTCGGCCTTTAGGCCCGCGAGCATCGAGTCGGCCCACGCGAGCCCGTCGCCCGCGAGGTTGTCGCGCTCGAGCGGGTCTCGGCGCAGGTCGTATGCCTCCCAGGTCTCGCCCCGGATCCGCAGGATCACCTTGTGCCCGGCGGCCGGATCGACCAGCGCCGCCTGGCCGTGCTCGGGCCTCGCCCACTTCGCGTAGCGACGCGACAGCCCGCGCTGCGGCAGGAACGCGTAGTGCATGGCGGCCGTCGGTGCCGGCGCCGCGCCGTCGAGCAGCGGCCACAGCGACCGCGCGAGCGTGGGCCCCGGATCGACGCCGGCGGCCTCGAGCAGCGTGGGATAGAGATCCTCGAGCGATGCGGTGACGCCGAGGGCGCGGGCCCGAACCCGCGGCCCGTAGATCCACAGCGGCACGCGGATCGCCGGCTCGTAGAGTGCCAAGTTGTGGTGGAAGTGGCCGTGCTCGCCGAACTCCTCGCCGTGGTCGGCCGACAGCGCGATCAACGTGCGGTCCGCGGCACCGTTTTCCCGCAGCGCGGCGAGCAGCATGCCGGCCAGCGAGTCCACGCGGGCGAGCCCGCGCGCGTAGGCCGCCACCTTGCGGCTCCTCAGGTACGCTTCGAGCGAGAGCGGGTTCAGCACCTCGGAGTGCAGGTCCATCACGTGGATCCACGCGAATCCCGGACGCCCCGGCGGGCGATTCCTTAGGAACTCCGCGGCCTCGGCCATCATTCGCGGCGCGTCCCGCGGCGAGACCGCGCCGAGGCCGGAGAAACCCCACGGCGAACCACTGAAATGGGGATCGTCGACCCACGCCCGCACCGCATACCCGCGGCGTTTGAGCCGCGTCGCCAGGTAGCGCCCGGGATCCACGTCGGCCAGGTTTCCGGGCGGAAGCTCGCCGGAGAAGAGGCTCTGGAACGTGTCCTCGGTCCCCGCCGATGGCGCGTGGGCGGCGTCGAAGCGCGCACTCTGCGCCGCGAGCGAGTCGAGGTGCGGCGTGGGCGGGCGCAGCGCGCCGAGCGGCGACTCCGCGGGCTGGGCAGGCGCGACCACGTCGGCGCGGCAGGCGTCGAGCGTGAGGAGCACGAGGTTCGGCGTCGCGATCGCGTCCCCGGATTCATCCCCGCGTGCGGCGTCGGCAACGGGCTCCGCGGCGGGCTCGCGCGGGAGGATCGGCGGCGGCCGCGAAGGATCGAACGGAGCGCTGTCCTCTCCCCCGACGAGGAAGTTCGGCGCGAACCCGTCCCGATCCCAGTCCATCAGGCTGGAGAGCAGGTCCACGCAGCGGGCGCCGGTCGAAGTCCGGATCTTCACCAGGCATTCGAGGCGCGGGCGGTTCCGCATGGCGAAATCCGCGGGCCCCGCGAGCAGCACGGCGAGCCCGAGCCCCAAGGCCTCGACCGGACCGCGCACCGCGCGCGGCATCAGCGCGACCGCGAGCGCTGCGCAAGCGGCGAGCGCGGTGAGCAGCAGCACGTGGATGCCGTAGCTCGACTGCGGCGCGAAATACGTGTTCACGAGGTAGATCAGGATCATGACCGCTGCGAGCACGATCGCCGGCGCCGCGCGGAGCGCGCCGAGCCGCGGGCGCTCGACCACCGCCGTCCACCGCGAAGCGAAGAGTCCCATGAGCGGCCCCCACGCCAGGCCGGCGAGTGCGAAGGCGGCGCATCCCGCGGCGAGCAGCAGCGGCCAACGCGCGATCCAGCGGTCGAAGCGGATCGTGAGCGTGAGCGCGAACACGAACCAACCCGCGGCGGCGAGCCCCGCGAGCGCTCCCCAGACCGCGCGCCACGCGAAGGCCGGCAGCGGCGCCGCACGCCGGGCCAGTGTTGCGAGCGCCACGCAGGCTCCGCCGGCCAACCCGAGAAGCGCTCCCGTGAGCACCGGAAAGAAGAGGAGAATGCCGGCGAGCCATGCGCGCTCGAGGCCACCGCGCAGGAACGCGCGCAGCGCCACCATCCGCTCGCACGCTTCGAGCGCGCCGAGCAGCAACCCGGCCGCGAGCCCGAAGCGGAGCCCGCCGAGGAGCGCGCTCCGCGCCGGCGCGGCCGCGGAGGATCCGCTCAACGCGGATCCTCGGGCTTGCGGCACGCCACGATGTAGAACCCGGCCCAGCGCGCGAGCGGGCCGCGGGAGAGGGCGCGCTCGACGGCGCCCAGCACCGCGCCCGCGAGCGGCACGCGATGGGCGAACGGATGCGGCGTGACCACGAAGATCCCGTACCCGCCCACGACCTCGAGCCCCGCCGCGCGCGCGCGCGCACGGGCTTCATCCGGCGTGTGGTACGCGGTGTAGACCTCGCGGTCGTGCGAGGCCTTGCCCACGCGCTGATTCCACCACCGGATCTGCTTCCACAGCCCGCGCAGGCTCGCGGGATTGTAGAACTCGAACAGCGCGATCCCGCCGCGATCGAGCACGCGCGCGGCCTCGCCCAGCGCCCGGTCGAGCGCCTCGATGTGCGGCAGCACCTTGAACGAGTAGACCAGATCGAAGCTGCGCTCGCGGTAGGGCAGCTCGACCGCGGAGGCCCGGCACACCGGCAGGCCACGCGCGTGGGCGCGCGCCAGCATCCCGCCCGACAGGTCCATGCCCGAAGCCCGGCCGGCGAAGCGCCGCACGCGCTCGAGCAGGAGCCCGGTGCCGCAGCCCACCTCGAGCACGCGCGGGCCACCGACCCAGCGGCGCACGCATTCGGCCTCCAGGTCGTCGAGCAGCGCGTGGTAGCCGTGGCCGCGGGCGTCGTCGTAGTGCTGGCTGAAGTCGTCGTAGTATGCGCGCGGATCCTTCATCGCGCCTGCCGGGCCGCAAGGCCCGCCTCCACCTCGTCGTACAGGGCGTCGTACGCCTCCCGCATCGCGCGCGCGGTGTAGCGCGCGAGCAGGCGGGCGCGGCCCGCCTCGCCCAGCGCCGCGCCGTCCGCCGCGACACGCCGCGCGGCCGCGGCCCAGGCTGCGGGCTCGGCCCGCACGGCGTCGCAGATGCCGGCGACGAGCTCCGCGAGCGGGGGCAGTTCGCTCACCCACACTGGGCGGGAGGACCGCCACGCCTCGAGCAGCACGATCGGGATGTCGCTCTTGGCGTAGAGCGAGCGCGCGGGAAAGAGCACGCCGCTCGACGCCGCAACCAGCCCCGGCATGTCCTCCACCGTTCCGGCGAAACGCACCCGGCCCGTGAGCCCGAGCGATGCGGCGCGGCGCTCGAGCGCGTCGCGCGCCCCGGCGGCCGCCTTGGTCTTGTCGCGGCCCGCGAGCAGCAGGACGGGCAGGTCGGGTGCCCCGGCCCATGCTTCGAGCAGCAGCCCGTACCCGCCCGAAAAGTCGTAGTCGCCGGGATAGAGGACGAAACCGCCATCGAGTCCGAGCCGCGCGCGCGCCGCAGCGGCGCGCCCCGCCGGAACCGGCTCCAGCTCCGCGAGCCCGGGCGGGATCACGCGCGGGGCCGCACCGCCGGCGGGCGTGAGGCGCCGCGCGGTCGCGCACGAGAGCGCGACGGTGCGCGCCGAGAACAAGACGCGCTCCGCCGCGTGATCCTCGCGCGGCGCGCTCAGCGCGGTGTGGATCGACGGCGCGCCGCACGCAGCAGCCAGCAAGCGCGCCGCGCGCGCCGCAGCGGGGTGCGGCTGGAAGAAGAAATGGAGCGCTTCGAACTCCCGGCGGCGGCGCCACACCGCTGCCATCATGCGTGGCCGCGCGAGCGGATCGCGGCGCCGCACGCCGGCCGGCGGGTAGACCGCGTGCGCGCGCACCCCCTCCGGCCACTCCCGGGAGTCGCCGCGCGACGTGAGCACGTGGATCTCGTGGCGCCCGGGGGCGAGCGCCAGGTCGCGGGGCACCACCTTTCCGCTGTCGTTCCACGGCGCCGACAGTGGCTTCGTGACGAGCAGCACCCTCATGCCGGCCCGCCGGCCCGGTCCGGCACGCCAAGGGTTGTGCTCGGAAGATTGGTGATGGTGCCCGGCAAGAAGGCTTCGGGCCGGTGGATGGCGGCGGGACGTGGAGCGTCTCGCGTAAGCCCATGGGACGCAGGCGGTTGTCGGGCAGCATCCCCAATCTTCCGAGCACCAGGCACGGCGAGGGCGCGGAGGCGCGGCGCGACCTCGCGGGCACGGCGCGCGACACCGCGCCACAGGATGCGCGCCAGGATCAGCGCCGGATCGCGCCACGGCCGGATCCCCGAGACCTCGCTGCCGTAGAGCGCGCTCACCGGGACCTCGGCCACGCGCAGCTCCATGCGGTGCATCTCGAGCCGGGCGAAGGCCGGGAAGCCGTAGCCATGCGGGAGCGACGCCGGGTCCAGCAGGCGCAGCGCGCGCGTGTTCGCGGCGGTGAAGCCGCACTGGCTGTCGGCGATCGCGCGTCCGGCCGACCACGAAGCGGCGGCGCTCAGGACGCGATTGCCCAGCACGCGCGCCGCCGGCATCGGACCGCTCGGCGCGCCGCCGCGGAAGCGGTTGCCCTGCACGTAGTCGGCCTCCCCGCGCGCGATCGGATCGAGGACGAGCGGCAGCTCGGCGAGGTCCATCTGCGCGTCCGCCGCCACCACCACGGCGCAGGTCGCGCCCAGCGCGAGCGCCTCGCGGTAGCCCAGCAGGATCGCGCCGCCCACGCCGAGCCTGCGTTCCGAGCGCAATCGCCGCGCGCGCGGGTCGCGCCACTCCCGCAGCACCCCCCACGTGCGGTCCCGGCTCGCGTCGTCCACCACGATCACCTTCCAGACCCACGCCGGGACCGCCTCCAGCACGCGCGGCAGCAGGCGGCACTCGTTGCGCGCCGGGATCACGAGCGCAACGCGGGAGGCCGCGCTCACGCTCCCCCCGCGCAGGCGAGGAGGCGCTCGTGCCACGGCGCGAGCGCGCGCGGCGCACGGAACGCCTCGCCCGCGGAGCGCGCGCGGGCGCACAGCTCGCGCAGCCGCGCCGGACGGCGCGCGAGGTCGAGCAGCGCCGCGGCCAGCGCGCGCACGCGGCCGCGGTCGTCGGCCGGAGCGTCGTACAGCACGCCCGCGCCGGTCCGCTGCACCAGCTCCGCGAGGGCGCCCTCGCGCGGCGCCACCAGCGCCCGGCCGGCCGCGAGCGCCTCCAGCGCCGCGTGAGGCAGCCCTTCGATCCGCCCGTCGCCGAGACGGCGCGAGGGCAGCACCAGGGCGTGGGATTCGCCGAGCGCAGCTTCCTTGTGAGCGCCTTCGACCACGCCCGCGAAGCGCACCGGCGTCGCGATGCGCGCGGCGCGCCGCTTGAGCTCGACCTCGAGGCTCCCGCTCCCCGCGAGCGTGAGGTCGCAGAAGGAGCCCGCGGGAATCGCGGCCAGCGCTTCGAGCAGGAGGTCCGGCCCCTTGATGCGTTCGAAACGCCCCAGGTAGAGCAGGCGCGGAAGGCCCCTCCCGGGCTCGCGGGCCTCGATCGCGGTCGGGAGCGCCGCGACCCGCACGTCCGCGCGCCCGAGGACCAGGCCCACGCGGCGCGCCGTGTGCGCGGCGGGCGCGACGAGCGCGCTGCGCGACCACAGCCGTGCGAGCACGCGGCGCGCGCCCGGCACGCGCCCGAGCCGCTCGAGCCAGCACACGTCTGCGCCGTGGGCAGTGGCGAGGTGAGGCGCGCCACGACGTCGCGCGATGCGCGCGCCAATCGCGCCGCCGGGGAAGAGCCAGTGGCTCCACACCAGGTCGAACCCGCCGCGCTGGAGCCGCTCCTCCGCCGCCCGCTCGAGCGCCCCCACGAGCGCGGGTGCGAGGGCCCACTTCCACGGCGCCAGCGCCAGCGCTTCCGGGATCCCGTGGGTGTGGGCCAACCCGCCACCGAGCCGCGCACCCCAATAGGGAACCTCGCGCACCACGATCCCCGGCTCGGGAGCCGGCGTGCCGGGCGCGGCCGCGGCCGGGGTCAGAACCTCGAAGCGGATGCCGAGCGGGACGAGCCCGCGCAGCGTCTCGCGCACGAACGCTCCGCTCACGCTCCGCGGGCGGAGCGGATACGAGGTCGTGAGGACCAGGACCTTCACGCCGCCTCCGCGATCCGGCGACGCCCCGGCAGCTTGAGCTCGCCGGCGGCGAGGAGCAGCAGCGCGCCAGCCGCAGCCAGCAGGATCGCCTTCGGCATCACCCGCCAGCCGCTCACCGGGAACCTCGAAGCGGCGAACGCGAGCAGCGCGGACAGCACGACCCCGCGCGCCACGCTCGCCCAGGGCACGACCGCGCCGAAGCGGCGCAGCGCGACGGCGAGCCCGGCCAGGAGCGCCAGCACCATGGCGACGAGATCGGCCCAGGCGGCGCCCGTGGGCCCGAGACTCCGGCACAGCGGGATCGCCACCGCCACCTGCGCCACGAGCCCCAGGAGCAGCACCCCCACGCCGCTCTTCACGTGACCGGCTCCGGCGAGCGCGATCGCGAGCAGGTAGGCGATGGTCCACGCTGCGTAGGCCGGCCCCAGCATCACGAGCCACGCCCCGCCCGGAATGTAGGCCTGCTGGTAGAGCAGTCCGATGATCTCGCGGCCCATCACCGCGATCAGGGCGGATGCCGGCAACAGCGTCACGGCCAGATAGCGGAGCGCGCCCCGCACCAGCCCGCGCGCGCGCTCCGGATCGGGGGCGCGGCCGAGGTGCGAGAGGTTGGGGAACAGCACGAGCGCCATCGGGATCAGGAGCTGGTAGAGGAGCTGCGAGACCGTGAGCGCCGCGCGGTAGAGGCCGGCCTGCTGGTTCGCGATCGCCGGCGGACTCTGCCACTTCACGATCCACAGGTCCGCGGTCAGGACCAGGTTCGCGGCCAGGGTGAGGGCGGTGAACCACCCGCCGAACTCGATCAGCTCGCGCGTGCGGAACGGCCCGTGCGGCCGCGCGGAACGGCGCACCACCAGCACCGAGACACCGAGGATGACGAACGCTGCGGTCGCGAATCCCGCGACCGCGCCGATCACGCCAAAGCCCAGAGCGACCGCGCCGATCTGGAGGCACGCCCGCAGCGTCGAGTAGGAGGCGTCGAGCCCCGCCTGGTGCGAGAACTTCCTGAGCCCGTTCAGGAACCCGACGTTCACCGCGTAGAGCGCGTAGGCCGGCACCACCAGCGCCACGACGCGCAGCGGCGTCACGAGGCCAGAGTCGTGCAGCCAGCTCCCGGCGAGGGGCGCAGCGGCCACCAGGATCACGAACGTCGCGAGCCCGAGCACGGCGAGCAGGATCCGCCCCGAGCGCAGCACGGAGCCCGCGGCGTCCTCGTCGCGCGCGGTGAAGCGCGAGACCGCCTGGAGCGTGACCGCGACCACCACGTTGTTGAACACCGACACCACGGAGGTGACGACGGCGTAGAGCCCGAACTCCCGCGGCCCGAGCATTCGGGTCAGCGCGAAGTAGACCGCGTAGCCGGCGATCACGAACCACACCTTGGCGGCCGTGATCGCGCTCACGCCCCGGACGAAGCGGGCGGGCCCGGTCACTGCGGCGAGGCGCGCTTCGTCGAGCTTGGGAAGTGGGGCCGACACGCGTGGCAGGTGGATTCCGGGTGGGGAGGGATGGGAACGGACCGCATCAATCCTACACGCTTCGCGCCCCGGGTCCATCCTCATCCGCGCGCGGCGACGCCGCGGCGGCACCCGGGCCGATCGGCCAGTCGCCCTCGCCCAGCGGCGCGCCTTCCGCGGGGCCGAGCGCGGTCAGGGCGAAGCGCTCGGGGGCGGCGTATGCGCTCGCGGCCTCCGCGACTTCCTCGCGCGTGACGGCGAGGATGCGATCCACCTGCTCTTCGGTCGGGACGAAGCGGCCGTGGTAGAGCTCGTCGTGCGCCAGCTGGTACATGCGGCTGGTCACGCTCTCCTGGCCCATGAGCAGGCTGCCGCGGATCTGGCCGCGCGCGGCCTCGACTTCCTCCTCGGTCGGTCCCGACGCGCACAGCGCCGTGAGCTCCTCGCGCACGCGCGCCAGCGCCTCGCGCCCGCGGCCCGGCGAGACCCCGAGGTGGATCGAGAACATCCCGGCGTCGCGATGGAAGTCGGCCGCCGAGTACACCGAATACGCCAGCCCGGCTTCCTCGCGCACGCTCTGGAACAGGCGCGAGCTCATGCCGCCGCCGAGCAGGGTGTGGAGCACCACCAGCGCGAAGCGCCGCTCGTCCGGGTAGGGCAGCCCGCGCGTGCCGAGCGAGAGGTAGAGCTGCTGGAGCCCGGTGCGCGTCTCGTGACGCACCGAGGGCGTGAAGGCTGCGGGCGGCCCCGAGAGCGGCAGGCCCTCGCCGTCCGGCGGCGTGAAGTGGCGCGCGACCAGCTCGAGGACGCGATCGTGCTCGAGCGCGCCGGTGGCGGCCACCACCAGGTTCTCGGGTCGGTAGCGGCGGCGGAAGTAGTCGCGCAGCGCATCGGGGTCCAGCCCCGCCACGGTCTCGGGCGTGCCCAGGATCGGCCGGCCCAGCGCGTGCCCGCCCCACATCTGCTCCGCGAGCAGCTCGTTGATCTTGTCCTCGGGGTCGTCCTCGCACGCGAAGATCTCCTCGCGCACCACCGACTTCTCGCGCTCGACCTCCTTGGGCGCGAAGCGCGAGCAGCACACGATGTCCGAGACCACGTCCACGACCTCGTGCAGGTGTTCGGCCAGCGCGCGGGCGAAGTAGCACACCTGCTCGCGCGCGGTGAAAGCGTCGAGGTGCCCGCCCAGCGCCTCCAAGCTCTGCGCGATCGCGCGGGCGTCGCGGCGCTCGGTGCCCTTGAACATCATGTGCTCGATGAAGTGCGAGATGCCGAGGCGCTCGAACGGCTCGTCTCGCGCCCCGGAGCGCACCCACACGCCGACCGCCACCGACCGGCGCCCGGCGACGCTCTCGGTGACGAGCGTCATCCCCGAGGGCATCACCGACTTGCGGTATGTGGACTCGCTCATGACCCTTTCGGCCCCAAACGGCGAGTGGCAGGTCGCCCTGCCACTCGCGCGGTTCGGAATGGCAGCCGCGACCGCCGGCCGCCGGTCAACTCTTCAGATGCGCCCGCTAGCGGCGGCGGCTCCGGTCGCGATCGCGGCCCCGGTCCCGATCCCGGTCCCGGTCGTGATGGCCTCCGTCGCGCCCGCCCCCCGTCCCGGCGGAGGCGGCTGCCCCCTCGGGCTCCGGCAGCAGCGCCTTGCGGGACAGCTTGATCTTGCCGTCGCGGTCCACGCCGATCACCTTGACCATCACCGAGTCGCCGATGTTCAGGACGTCCTCCGTCTTCGCGATCCGGCGGTGGTCGATCTCGGAGATGTGGAGCAGTCCGTCCCGCCCGGGCACGATCTCGACGAACGCGCCGAACGTGACGACGCTCCGCACCTTGCCCTGGTAGGTCCGGCCCACCTCCGGATCCTCCGTGATGTTGCGGATCATCTCCTCCGCCTTGCGGCCGCCTTCGCTGTTCACGGCCGCGATCCGCACCTCGCCCGAGTCCTCGATGTCGATCTGGGTCCCGGTCTCCTCGGTGATGCGCTTGATGATCTTGCCGCCCGGGCCGATGACTTCGCGGATCTTGTCGGGGTTGATGTTGAGGATGATGATGCGCGGCGCGAACGGCGACATCTCGGCGCGCGGCTTGGGCAGCGCCTCGGCCATGATGTCGAGGATGTGCAGGCGTCCCTCGCGCGCCCGCTCGAGCGCCTGGGACAGCACCTCGAACGAGATGCCGCCGATCTTGGTGTCCATCTGGAAGGCGGTCACGCCCTCGCGCGTCCCGGTGACCTTGAAGTCCATGTCGCCGAGGTGGTCCTCGACGCCCAGGATGTCGGTCAGCACCGCCACGCGCTCGCCTTCCTTGATGAGCCCCATCGCGATCCCCGCGACCGGCGCCTTGATCGGACAAGCGGCGTCCATCAGGGCCATCGCCCCGGCGCACACCGTCGCCATCGAGGAGGAGCCGTTCGACTCGAGGATGTCGCTCACGATGCGGATCGTGTAGGGGAACCGGCTGTCGGAGGGAATCACCGGCTCGATCGCCCGCTCGGCGAGCGCGCCGTGGCCGATCTCGCGCCGGCCCGGGCCGCGGATCGGGCGAACCTCGCCGACGCTGAAGGGCGGGAAGTTGTAGTGGAGCATGTACGACTTCCACGACTGGCCTTCCAGCTCCTCGACCCGCTGCTCGTCGCTCTTGGTGCCGAGCGTGGCCACCGCCAGCGCCTGGGTCTCGCCGCGGGTGAAGAGGCAGGAGCCGTGGGTGCGCGGCAAGAGCCCGACCTCGACCGTCACCTTGCGGATCTCGCCGGGGCCGCGGCCGTCCGCCCGCACGCCCTCGGTGAGCACCATCTCGCGCAGCTCGTCGCGCTCGAGGTCGTGGAGGATCTTGCCGATGTACGACTCCTGCTCCGGGAAGCGCTCCTTGAGCGCTGCCACCGCCTCGTCGCGAATGCGGTCCACTTCCTCCTGGCGCGCCTCCTTGCCGGGGATCCGGATCGCCTGGCGCAGCCGCGTGCGGTATGCGTCGTTCAAAGCACTCTCGATCTGCGAGGTGTCGGGAGGCTTCACGAGCGGGCGCTTGGGCTTGCCGGACTCCGCGATCAGCTCCTTCTGGATCGCGACGATGGCGCGGATCTGCTCTGCGGCGAAGCGCAGGGCGTCCACGATCGCGCTCTCCGGCAGCTCGCGCGAGCCGCCCTCGACCATGATGATGTTGTCCGCGGTGCCGGCCACCACCATGTCCATGTCGCTCTCGTCGAGCTGGCTCACGGTGGGGTTCACCACGAACTCACCGTTCACGCGGCCCACGCGCACCCCGGCGATCGGCTCGGGGAACGGGATGTCCGAGAGGTTGATCGCGGCCGAAGCGCCGATCAGGGCGAGCACGTCGGCGTCGTTCTCCTGGTCGGAGGACACCACCGTCGCCATGATCTGGGTCTCGTACGGGAAGTGCTTGGAAAACAGGGGCCGAATCGGCCGGTCGATGAGGCGGGAGCTCAGGACTTCCTTCTCGGTCGGCCGTCCCTCCCGCTTGAAGAAGCCGCCGGGGATCTTCCCCGCGGCGTACGTACGCTCCCGGTAGTCCACCGTGAGCGGCACGAAATCGCGATTCGGGCTGGCGGTCTTCGCGGCGCTCGCCGCGACCAGGACCACCGTCCCCCCGAGCTGGACCAGGGCGGAGCCGCCCGCCAGCTTGGCCATCTTCCCGCTGCTGATCGTGAGCGTCTGAGCGCCCAGTTCGATCGTTACTTTTTGTTCCATCGAGATCTTCCTGTCCTCTCCCTTTCCGGTCCGGCCCTCGCCGGACCCTGCCCGATGCCGCCGGCCGCAAGCGGGGCCGGGGCGGCACGACCGGGAAACCGTCTTCCCGATCTGAATCGCGGCGTCCCCCACGGGACGCACGCGCATTGCGGCGGCCTCTCACTCCGTCCGGAGAGACCGGTACCGCATGTTCATCTTGTCAGGGCTTGCCGGCGCGGCTCACGGCGGCACGGCCTCCCGGGTCCGCGGTCCATAGGGACCGGGCGGGGGCTCGAGCTGCACTCCTCAACACCCGGAGCACCTTAAGCCCCGGGGTTCCGCGGCTGGCCGATCAGCGGCGCAGGCCCAGATCCTTCACGACTTTTCGATAGCGATCGACTTTCGTGGACTTGAGATAGTCCAGCAACCGGCGACGCTGTCCGACCATTCGCAGCAGGCCGCGACGCGACGCGTGGTCACGCTTGTGCACCTTGAAGTGCTCCGTGAGGTAATGGATCTTCTCGGTGAGAAGCGCGATCTGGACCTCGGCAGACCCCGAGTCCCCCTCGTGCTGCTTGAACTTGCCGATGATTCCCTGCTTCTGCTCCTTGGAGAGCGTCACTGCGATCTCCTCCTGCATCGGGGTCCGCGTGCGCCGTTTCCGCCGGCCGGCCCATAGGGCGGGGACGGGCCGCGGCGGCGAGTGCACCCATGTTCAATGGCGACGGGGGAATGTAACATCGTGCGGGGTGCGAAGCAACGCGATTCACCGCACCCGCGTCAATCGCGGTCGAAGCGCGCTCTTTCGGGTCGCAGCGGCGACGATCGTTCTACACCGGCTGGCGGGTCGCGAGGCGTCTCCGGGTCTCCAATACGTCTTCGTCCATCGCCGCGATCAGCGCCTCCGGCGTCTCGAATCGGCGCTCCGGACGCAGCCAGTCCGCGAACTCGACCTCGAGGCTCTTGCCGAGCAGCTCGCCGTGCCAGTCGAGCACATGGACCTCGAGCGTGCGAACCTGGCCGCCGAACGTGGGACGCACCCCGACGCTCATCGCGGCCGCGCGCCACTCCGGCTCCCCGTTCCAGCGCGCCCACACCGCGTAGATCCCGTCGGCGGGCACGAACTTCTCCTCGTGCAGCCGCAGGTTGGCGGTGGGGTAGCCGAGGGTTCGGCCGATCGCGTCGCCCCGCACCACCATGCCCGACAGCCCGTAGCGGCGCCCCAGCAGCCGCGCGGCCTCGGCCACGCGCCCCTCGGAGAGCAGGGCGCGAATCCGCGTGCTGGTGACCGGCCCGCCGTCCATCTCGAAGACCGGCACCGGGATGACTTCGAACCCGCGCACCTTCCCGATCTCCCTCAGGCGCTCGACGTTCCCGGCGCGCCCGCGGCCCAGCGCGAAGTTCTCGCCCACCACCAGCGCCATGCAATGGTGACGCGCCACCAGGGCGCGGTTCACGAACTCCTCCGCCGTCAGGGACGCCAGCTCGCGCGTGAACGGCAGCACTTGGAGCTCGTCCACCCCGAGCGCCTCGATGCGCTCGCGCTTCTCCGGGATGGGAGTGAGCGGGGCGGTCGCTTCGAAGGTCTTCGAGAGCACGAGGTCGGGATGGGGATCGAAGCTCAGCACGACGCAGCGCACGCGGTGCTCGCGCGCGATCGCCACCGCGCGCTCGAGGATGCGCTGGTGACCGAGATGGACGCCGTCGAACACTCCGACCGCGACCGCGGTCTTCATGCGCGGCCCTCGCGCACCGCCCACGGGAACACGACCTGCGGCTCGGCCTCGAACGGCGCGCCCTCCCGGGCCGGGCGGCGGATCTCGCCCAGCGCGAGCGCGGCCCCGTCGGTGGCGCGGATCACGATCGAGCGCGGGCCTTTGCCCTCGGGGATCGCGGCGGCGATCGCGGGCGGAACCTCGACCGCCCGGCCGTGCCCCACCGCGTCCGCCCCGGCTAGGTCCACGGTGACATGCGGGAGGATGGCGAGCGCCTGATCGAGCGGGATTCCGCTCCGCTCCCACGATTCGAGCGGTGCCCACTCGTTGAGGTCGCGCCACGAGAGCGCGCGCTCGAGGCCGAACGGCTCGCTGCGCAGGCGCCTCAGCCCCGCCAGCGTCGCGCCGCATCCCAGGCGCCGGCCGAGATCGTGCGCCAGCGTGCGCACGTAGGTGCCGCCCGAGCAGCGCACGCGGAAGCGCGCGTCGGGAAACGCGATCTCGCCCCACTCCCACGATGCCACGTGGACGCGCCGCGGCGCGCGCTCCACCACCTCGCCGCGCCGCGCCTTGCGGTAGAGCCGCTCGCCCTGAACCCGCAGCGCGGAGACCATGGGCGGGACTTGGTCGATGTCGCCCACCATGGCGCGCGACGCCTCCCGCAGCGCCTTCTCGTCCACCGTGACGGGGTGGAGCTCGAGCACGCGACCGGTCGAGTCCTGGCTGTCGGTCACGACGCCGAGGCGGAGCGTGGCTTCGTAGGTCTTCTCGCCGCCCTGCCACACCACGGCGCAGCGCGTCGCTGCGCCCAGGGCGATGATCAGCAGTCCGGTCGCTGCGGGATCGAGCGTGCCCAGGTGCCCGGCGTGCGGCGCGCCGAACCGGCGGCGCACGCGCTCGACCACGTCGTGGGACGTGACGCCTGCCGGCTTGTCGATCGTGAGCAGCCCGTGAAGCCGGGCACCCGGCCGCGCGCCGGCCGGGGCGGCTTCCTGGATCCCCGCCGGGTTCATGCCTCGTCCTCGTCGCCGAGCGGCTCGCCCTTCTCGAGCTTGCGCAGGATCTCGTCCACGCGCGCGCCGCGCTCGATCGACTCGTCGAGCACGAAGCGCACCTCCGGCACCTCGCGCAGCCCGAGCCGCGGGCGCAGCTCGTGGCGCACGAAGCCGGCCGCGGAATTGAGGGCCTCGAGGAACTGCTCGCGCTCGGGCCCGCTCTGCAGCGTGCTCACGTAGACGCGCGCGAACGACAGGTCCTGGGTGACCTCGACGTCGGTGATGCTCACCATCGAGCCGAGCCGCGGATCGCGCAGGCGGTTCTCGAGGATGTCGGCGACCTCGCGCCGCATCAAGTGGGCGACGCGTTCGGGGCGGATTCTCATTGGGTCTGCTCCTGCCAGTCGAGCAGCTCGGCGCCGTACGTGCCCTCGACCAGGCGGCGCACGGATTGGAGCATCTCCCCCACCTGGCGGCGCTCGCCGGAGACCACCGCCACGCCCAGCGCCGCGCGCTGCCACAGGTCCTGGTGGTCGACTTCGGCCACCGAAGCCGAGACCCGCTGGCGGATGCGCTCCTTGAGCGAGCGCACCACGGAGCGCTTGTCCTTGAGCGACCGGCTCGCGGGCAGGTGAAGCTCGATGCGGACGATGCCTACGAACATGGGAACGGCTCCGCGGGCCGCTTCTCCTAGCCCTACAGCGTGCGGGCGAGCTCCTCGATCGTGAACGCTTCGATCACGTCGCCGACCCGGATGTCGTTCATGCCGTCCAGCGTGATGCCGCACTCGTAGCCGGTGGCGACCTCGCGCACGTCGTCCTTGAACCGCTTGAGCGCGTCGATCTTGCCGGTCCACACCGCCTCTCCCTCGCGCACCAGGCGCACCTTGGATGTGCGTGAGATCGCGCCCGACGTCACCATGCAGCCCGCGACCATGCCGGCCTTCGTGAGCTTGAAGAGCTGGCGCACCTCGGCCGCGCCCAGCACGACCTCCTTGAGCTCCGGCTTGAGCAGACCCTCGAGCGCCGACTTCACGTCCTCGACCGCCTTGTAGATGATGTCGTAGAGCCGGATCTCGACGCGCTCGCGCTCGGCGAGCTCCCGCGCGCGCGTGTCCACGCGCGTGTGGAAGCCCACGATGATCGCCTCGGAGGCCGCGGCCAGCAGCACGTCGGACTCCGAGACCTGGCCCACCGCCTGGCGGATGATCCGGATCTGCACCTCGGCGTTGCTGAGCTTGGTGAGCGACTCCGACAGCGCCTCGACCGATCCGTCCACGTCGCCCTTCAGGATCAGCTTGAGCTCGGAGAGCTCGCCGCGCGAGAGCTGCGCGTGGATGTCGGTGAGCGCGATCGCCTTGGTGGCGCGGAATTCGTGCTCGCGGTGCAGCGCCTGGCGCTTGAACGCCAGGTCGCGCGCCTCGCGCTCGTCCTCGAACGCCGCGAAGATGTCGCCCGCCGCCGGCGTCCCGCTCCAGCCCAGCACCTCGACCGGGGTCGAGGGCCCGGCCAACGGAACCTGGCGCATGCGCTCGTCGAACATCGCGCGCACGCGTCCCGCGTGCTGCCCGGCCACGAATGCTTCACTCACCCGCAACGTCCCCTGCTGCACCAGCACGCTCGCGACGATGCCGCGCCCCTGCTCGACCCGGGCTTCGAGCACCACGCCCTTGGCGCGGCGCGCGGGGTCGGCCTTGAGCTCGAGCAGGTCGGCGGAGAGCAGGAGCATCTCGAGCAGGCGCTCGACGTTCGTGCCCTTCTTGGCCGAGATCTCGACGCACACCGCCTTGCCGCCGTACTCCTCGACGATCACGCCGTGCGACGCGAGCTCCTGCTTCACCAGGTCGGGCCGCGCGCTCGGGAGGTCGATCTTGTTGATTGCGACCACGATCGGAACGCCCGCCGCCTTGGCGTGATCGATCGCCTCGATCGTCTGTGGCATGACGCGGTCGTCCGCCGCCACCACCAGCACCACGATGTCGGTCACCTGGGCGCCGCGCGCGCGCATCGCGGTGAAGGCCTCGTGGCCGGGCGTGTCGAGGAAGCAGATCTTCCGGCCGCCCGGCAGCTCCACGTCGTATGCGCCGATGTGCTGCGTGATGCCGCCGGCCTCGCCGGCGATCACGTTGGTCTTGCGGATGTAGTCGAGCAGCGAGGTCTTGCCGTGATCCACGTGGCCCATGATCGTGACCACCGGCGCGCGCGGCAGCTGGCGCTCGTCCGCGATCTCGGCTTCCTCGACGGTCTCCTCGTCCTCTGCGTACTCGGCCTGGAAATCCACGGCGAAGCCGAACTCGTCCGCGATCGTCGCGATCGTGTCCTTGTCGAGCCGCTTGTTGATGGTCGCCATCAGCCCGAGCCGCATGCAGGTCGCGATCACTTCCTGGGGCTTGACCTCCATGAGGTTCGCGAGCTCCGCCACGGTGATGAACTCGGTGGCACGGATGGTCTTCGCCTCTTCGGCCGCGACCTCGCCGTTGCCGTCCTCGCGCCGGCGGTGGCGCCGCCGGGTCCCGGTGTCGAGGCTCGCGAGCGTCTTGCGCATGCTCTCCATGACGAGCTTCTCGTCCACCACCTTCTTCTTCTTGCGGTCGCGGCGCCTCATGCCCCGCGGCTCGATCACGCGCGGCGGCGCGGGGCGCGGCGGCGCGCCGGCGGTGACCGGCCCGGGAGCGGGACGGGCGGCTGCAGCGGTGGCGGCGGCCTGGGCCGCGGCCTGCACCGCGCGCGCGCGCTCGTCGCGGGCGCGCTGCAGCTCCTGCTCGTGCTTGCGCGCCTGCTCCTCGCGCACCGCGGTCTTCTCCTGCGCCATCTCCGCCTGCAGGCGCTGGACGGTCTCGGGGAGCAGCGTGCTCATGTGGTTCTTCACTTCCACGCCGAGTCGTCGCACGATCTGGAGCACGGCCTCGCTCGACATGCCGAGCTCCTTGGCGACCTCGTAGACGCGCGCCTTCTTGGCGACGGGCTTAGCCATGAGTCTCCTCTTCGACCGCCGGGGCCGTCTCCGGCGCCGGCTCCGCCGCGGGCTCCGGCGCCGTCTCCAGCGCGGGCTCCGCCGCGACGGCGGCGCTCGCGGCCACGCCTTCCGCGGCCGGCTCCATCTCGGGCGTGAACTCCATCTCGGGGGCCGCGGCCTCCGGCCGGACCGGCGGATGCGCCTCGAGGTACTCCTTCGCCGTGGCGATCACCTTCTCCGCGGTCTTCTCCCCGATGCCCGGGATCTCGACCAGCTTCTCGAGCGGCGTGGCGAGCAGCTCCTGCACGGTCTCGATCCCGCCCGAGATCAGCTTCTCGGTCGTGGCCTCGCCGAGCTCGAGCTTCTCGACCTCGATGCGGGTCTGCTTCTCCACCTCCTGGCGCTTCTTCTCGTCGCTCTTCGAGATCAGGTCGATCTTCCAGCCGGTGAGGCGGGCCGCGAGCCGCGCGTTCTGTCCGCCCTTGCCGATCGCGAGCGAGAGCTGGTCGTCCGCCACCACCAGCACCATGCGCTTCTCGGCCTCGTGGACCTTCACGTCCATCACCCGCGCGGGCGACAGCGCGCGCGACACGAACACCGCCGGGTCCTGGGACCACGGCACGATGTCGATGCGCTCGCCGCCCAGCTCGCGCACGATGCTCTGCACTCGCGAGCCCTTGAGGCCGACGCACGAGCCCACGGCGTCGACACGCGGGTCGGTCGAGTACACCGAGATCTTCGAGCGCGATCCGGCCTCGCGCGCCACTGCCTTGACCTCGACGATCGAGTCCGCGATCTCGGGCACCTCGGCCTCGAACAGCCGCCGCAGGAAATCGGGATGGGTGCGCGACAGGATCACCTGCGGGC
>Ga0075424_100000739_pt1 | contig 26563 bp, 21 predicted proteins | sample SoiMethybrSBSTD3_FD_75301 | JGI IMG/M metagenome (GOLD analysis project Ga0075424, IMG submission 75301) | Bulk soil microbial communities from a Populus tree surrounding site in Tennessee, USA - Soil MetaG P. TD hybrid SBSTD3 | ecosystem: Environmental > Terrestrial > Soil > Tree plantation... | reverse complement strand
TCACGGTGGAACGCCAGTTCGCCGCGCGGTGGTTCGCGACCGCTGGATACATCGGCAGCCGCACGCATGACATCTGGGAGTCCACGCCACTGAACAACGCACTGCTCATCCCCGTGGCTGGAGCCGCACCGAGCGTCACCAACACGAACGCCCGCCGGCCTCTCACGCTGGTCGATCCGAACAATGGCCGGTACTACGGACCGCTGGACAAGTACGTCAGCGACGGCACGCAGTCCTACAACGGCATGGTGCTCGCGATCCGCGGCGGCATCCGTTCAGCGACGGTGAATGCCAACTACACCGTGTCGCACTGCTACGGATCGCCCGACGGTGGCGGTTCGTCCACGCCCAACCTGTCCACTGGATACAACATCCCGTCGAATCCGCACTTCGACGACGGCAACTGCACCGTGGATCGGTTGCACAACTTCAGCATGACGGCGAGCGTGCAGTCGCCGCAGTTGCAGCACGCGCTGCTGCGCGCAGCGTTTTCTGATTGGCGGCTCGTGGGCGGGTTCCGCAAGACCACCGGACCATGGCTGACGGTCACCACGGGAACCGACGTCGCGTTGAATGGACAGGTCGGGACGCAGCGAGCGAATCAGGTGCTCGACAATCCATATGCGGACCGATCGATCAATCCAGTCAACGGCGCCATGCGCTTCCTGAACCCCACGGCATTCGCGCCTCCGGCGCCGGGCACGCTGGGCAACAGCACGCGCAACGGCATTCGCGGAATGGGTACGCGCAACCTCGATCTGTCGCTGACACGGATCGTCCGCGTGGCCACGACACGCGAATTCGAACTGCGCGTCGACGCGTTCAACGCGCTGAACTGGCTGCAGTGGAATCAGCCGGCGACGGCGCTGAACAATCCGGGAAGCTTCGGCCAGATCACGACGGCCGGTCCACCGCGGATCATGCAGTTCGCGATCAAGTATCGGTTCTGATTCGGTGATGAGCGTTTTGACGATCACGGCGCACATGGAGCTGAACGTGCGCTGAACGTCACGTTCAGGCTGCGTTCACGGCCGGCCGCGTAGACTGTGGGCCAGGAGCAGAACATGAAGTACTCGATACTCGCGGTGCTCGCCGTGGCCGGGGCTGCACTTGCCAACGCCTCCATCGAGGCGAAACAGGAATCGATCGCGGGCGCCTGGACGTTCTCGGTGGAACATATCGGACTGAAGCTTGTCCTCGAGCAGAAGAAGAGCGCCGTCACCGGAGCGCTCGACTGGCCGCACGGCGATCCCGTCAAGCTCACCGGTATGTTCGCGGACGACACGCTGATCTTTTCTGGGGATTCGACCGGCGAGAATTTCACCATCCACATCGACTCGACCGGTAGTCGCAAGGCGGACGGCACGCTGGTGGGCACGCTGAAGGCGCACTTCGATGAATTTGACGACGCACATAAAGTGGTCCGAACCAGGAATCAGGAGATTCCGTGGACGGCCGTGCGCGGCCTGCGCGACGTCGTGCATTTCCCGCGATAGCGTGCACGGGGCCCGGCCTCCCCACCCGCAGCGCTACGGCACGATCGTGCTCGTTCTGATCTCACCGCCTTCAATGCCGATCATCAACTGCGGTCCGTAGTTGTTCTCCTGACAGACGTATTCAAACGTCTCCTGATTTGGATTCCACCGTTTGGTATATCCACTCGTCCAAGGTGCCGTATAGGCACCGGGATCATCGAGCGTCAGCTCGTACTTCAGCGTGTTGAAGTCCACGCGAGTCACCCGCTCGATCGTATGCAGTCGATCGGTGTGCGGGAGACCCCACCGCTCGAGCCAGGCGCTCTCGTCAATGCCGACAGTATCGATGACGAGCGTATCGCCATCCCACCATCCGATTGAGTGACCGAAGGCACTCGGCTCCGGTTTGACGGGATGCGTACGGCCGTCCAGATAGATCACGCGGTACGAGTGCGCGCCCCCGGTCTGGAACAGATAGATCCGATGCGTGCCAGGGAGGTTCAACAGCTCGACGCCATACGCAGTGCCGAACGAACGTGCGGCGGGAGACGGCTTGCAGCGCGTGTACGGTTCGTCGGCCAGAAACCGCGCGTGACGCGCGTCAAGGAGCGCCTGTGCCCACGGCTGGATGGGCACGTCTTTGAGGTCCACGAGGCCGGGCCGCGGCCGCCCGGCTACCCTCTCGTAATTCTTTGGGATGGTTGCGAGCGGCTCGGCGCCGTCCCAGAGACCGCTGGTGCCTGGGACAGCGCCCAGATTGATGGTGCCGTCGGGCCAACGAGGCGCCGGCGGCGCGAGGCGTGGGGGCGCGCCGCCTCTGCCCTGTGCGCTCGCGGTCGCCGTGCACAACATCGTCAGCGCGCAGACGAGGAAATGCCTCACGTTCATAAGCGGCCGCGAGCCCCCGCAACCAAACATTACCGACCACCGCGATTCAGCGCCGCCGGCCAGTTGACGATAATGTTGAACGGCGAAGCGTTCGGGTCCGGTGCGCTGACGGCCGCCAGGAAGCGCCGGCCGTCGCGCGTCGCAACGTAGTTGTTCGACGTCGGCATGATCACTCGACCCTCGGCAATCAGATTCGGCATCTGAAACAGCTGGTTCGTGGCGCCGACGTCTGCTCCACTGTATCCGCTCATCGACACCGCCATGACGTGCCTGTCGAGTGACAGATAGAACAACTCCTTGCCACCCTCGCTCCACTCAGGTACCGTGCCGCCACCAGTGGACAATTGGCGTCGCGTCTCACACGACGGAAGTGTCGCGATCCACACTTCGTCCCGCCCAGACTGATCCGTGACGTAGGCGAGCCAGCGGCCATCCGGCGACACCTTGCCATGTGACTCGTTGAACGCCGTGTTGACAGACAAGCGAGTGTCGCTGCCGTCCGAGATCCGATGCAGCCACAGATCGTTGCGATTGACCGAATCGATTCGGACGCTGACGACCCAATCACCAGTCCAGCTCGACACGAAGTCGGGCGACGCGGCCGACCCCACTCGCGAGACTGTGCCCGCCCCAGTGACGGCTCTGACAAACATCTTCGGTGGCGGACCAGGACCAGGCCCCGAGAAGAGAATGCGAGCGGCATCCGGTGAGAATCGAGGCGTGTAGGACGCCGCATCGAACGTCAGCTGCTCCTCACTGCCGCGATCCATGTCCCGGAGCCACAGGTCTGCGCCGCCGCTCGCGTCCATCCGTGAGAACACGAGCTGCCGCGCGTCTGGTGAGAGCGCGAAGCCTAGATACCGCGCCGGCGCGCTGACGGCGGCTGCTGCGCGCCCGTCCCGGTCGAACCATTGCAGCACCGCCGGCTCTCCGATCGGTTGAGGCCAGTAGGCCAGCACACCCGCGGTGGACACCGAGAATGGCGCACGACCGTTCCCAACCACCGGTATTCCCTGCAGCACTCGTGTTGCCGCTCCCGAGAACTCGAGGCGCACCGGATCGAACGGTCTCGCGAATAGTTCGCGATCCTGAACGAAGAACACGTGTCCCGCGGCATACACCAGAGCAGAAATCCGCACCGGAAAATCCGTCAGCGTCCGATGCGCCTCGTTCCCGAGGGCACCGATCATCACCCTCGCGGGTGCAGCGGACGCATAGAGGTAGTGCGTGCCGTCTGGCAGAAACTGCGGCCAGAAATGGCCCTCGCCTTTGGTAATTTGCGAGACTGAACCACCTTGAGCAGAGACGCGAGACAAGCCGCCGGGCCCGGCTGGAAACAGGATCACGTCCCCTGCGCCCCATGAGGCCCCAGCGAAGGTCGAGACGGAGTTGGCGACGATTTGGGCGACGCCTGTCGACACCCGTAGTTTCTTGAGGCTGTCGCCAGCGAAGAAGGCGATCCATTGGCTGTCGGGCGACCAGAACGGCGTGTTCGCGCCTTCCGTGCCCGACAGTACCGATGCGTGCTCACCTTCGAGATCCAAGGCTCGAAGCCACAAGCGCCGGACGCCATCGGTCCCGGCAGCGACAAACACAAGAGAGCGACCATCGGGCGATAACGCCAGCGGCACATCCTGTGACGATGCGAACGTCGTGCCTGCGGGAGGCGAGATCGTGAAGCGCACGCTCGCGATTCCCTGTCGCGGCGCGCTCGCGGGGACCACTTGGCGCCTCGACCACATCCACGCGCTCGCGATCGCGGCGATGACGATGGCCACCCACACGGCCCGCTCGACGGCCCGCGATCGACCAATGACCCGCGACTGTGGGCCTTCGATGCGCTCGTGCGCCGAGGCGATCGTGCGCAATTGAAAGAGGAGATCGTTGGCCGTCTGCCACCGGTCTTCTGGCGCTTTGGCCAAACACCTGGAGATCGTTCGTTCGAGGAGCCATGGCACTTCTGGTGCGAGTTCCGCAATCGGCTTGGGATCATCCCTGAGGATCGCGCTGATCAGTCGTGCAGGGCTGTCGGCGCGAAAAGCGCGTCCGCCGGTGAGCATCTCGTAGGCCATGACGCCGAACGAAAACATGTCCGTCCGTGCATCCAGTGGCTTGCCTTCGATCTGCTCTGGAGCCATGTACTGCGGTGTTCCCACGATCGTGCCCGCCGCGGTGAGCGCAGGGGCAGTCTCTGCCAGGCTGCCGTCCAGGACACCGCCGCGCGTCTGCGTGGCCAGTCCGAAATCCAACACCTTCGCCCCGGACTTGGTCAGCATGACGTTGGAGGGCTTCACATCCCGGTGCACCACACCACCGCGATGAGCCTCGTCGAGTGCCTCCGCGATCTGCATCAAGTACTGGAGTGACGCGGCGAGAGGGAGCGGCCCGCGCGCCAGTCGCGCCTCGAGCGTCTCACCCTCGATGTGCTCCATGACCAGATACTGCACGTCGCCCTCGATGCCGACGTCGTACAGCGTGCAGATGTGAGGATGGTTGAGCCGGGAGACCGATTGGGCTTCGCGTCTGAAGCGCTCACGCCATGCTGGATCCTGCGACATGTGCGCCGACAGCGTTTTGATGGCGACGGTGCGCTGCAAACGCGTGTCGAGCCCACGGTAGATCTCACCCATTCCTCCGGTCGCGATCAGCGCTTTGATTTGGTAGACACCGAACACACGACCGACGAACTGGCCTGGTGAAGGTCGAGCCTGGAGCAGGCTGTGTTCACGCGAGACAATCGCGGCGAGTGCCGGATGGGCGTCTGCCACCGGCGTCTCGATGAAATCCGAGGCTTTGGTTCGATACGCGAGCAACGACTCGACCTCGCGACGCAGTGCGGGATCGTCTTTGCAGGCATCGGCGAGGAACGCGGCACGCTGGTCGCCGTCGCGTTCCAGAGCTGCGTGATAGATCCGCTCGACGTCCCGCCACCGCTCGGGCGTCATTACGTCTTGTCCAGCTCTCGCAATAGCCAGGCCTTCGCCAGACCCCAATCGCGCATCACGGTTGTGGGAGACACGTTCAGCACTTCGGCGGTCTCCTCGACGCTCAAGCCGCCAAAGAAACGCAACTCGACGATCCGGCTCTTTCGCTCGTCGAAGGCCGCCATTGTTTGAAGGGCTTCATCAAGCGCAAGGACATCAGCGCTCGACTCGACTGACACGGCAAGGGCTTCGTCCCACGAGACCTCAATGAAGTCGCCACCCCGTTTGAGCTTCTTCCGCGCCCGTGCCACGTCGACCAGGACGCGCCGCATCAGCTGCGCGGAGACGGCGAAAAAATGCGCGCGATTCTGCCAGCGGACGCGACTGGAGTCGACGAGCCGCAGATAGGCTTCGTTGATGAGCGCCGTCGTCTGGAGGAGATGGCCGGGACGCTCGCGCGCCATCCGTTGATGGGCGAGCTGGCGCAGCGCGTCGTGGACGAGAGGCACGAGCCGGTCGAATGCCTGGGCGTCGCCGGCGTTCCAGGCGAGCAGCAACTGTGTGATCTCCTGTGGCGGGTGCTCCTTCATCGGGCCACTGCGTGCTACGCGCGGATCTTGACACAAAAGGTCATCGGTCAAACCGGTGGTAGTTCCAGACGTCAAACGACGCCTATACGTGTGGAGCCACACCATGAGACTCAGTCATCTGCCGATCGTCGCGTGTTGTCTCGCCTTGACGTGCACGCTCACGCTCAAGGCCGAGCATGCAGGTTCGGCCGCGCCCATGGACGCCGCATCAGTCCAGCACGTGCCCGACTGTGATGGCGAACCGTGCGACGCCGTGATACGCGGCGCGCGCGCGTTCTTCGATCGCCGTCTGCGTGACCTGAACGCCAATGGACGTTCGTGCGCCGACTGCCACATGGCGACCGACCACTTCCAGCTGTCGCCGGCGAACGCCGAGGCGAGATTTCGGTTCCTGCAATTGCGCCGGCGATGGGACCCGGAAGCCGACGATCCGTTGTTCCGCCCAATCGACGCGGACGATTTCCGCACCAACGGCCAAAACGCCACCGACTTCACCAATCTGCGAAGGAACGGCCTGATTCGAGTCGTCCTCCCGCTACCGCTGAACATCAGGCTCATCGATCCGGCGACCAATCAGCCCTCGGGCGAAGTGGTCGCGGACGTGTGGCGCGCGGTTCCGTCCGTCAACGACGTGAGGCTGACAGGACCCGACGGCATCAACGCCTGGCCGCGGGGGCCGAACGAGACAGGCGGTTATCAGTTGGACGGCCGGATGGGAACGCTACAGGAGCAAGCGCTCGGCGCGCTGGTCAATCACGCGCAGAGTCAGAACCCGCCACCACCGCAGCTGCTCGACGATCTGGCGTCGTTTCAGCGGGTACTGTTCACGAACCATCGGGTGCGCGAACTGGCTAACGCGCTGAATGCCGGGACCACGCCGCCCGACCCGGATCCGCCGCTGAACGATTTGGAACAGCAAGGGAAGGTCGTGTTCGAACGAGCGTGCGCGCATTGCCACGGCGGTGCGGGACAATCGACGACGCAGCCGCCAGTGCTTCGGTTTCACGATATCAACACCCAGTGCCCACGCCCGATCGACACCGTTATACCCGCTCGATTTGTCTTCGCGCCCTGCGCTCCGAGCCTGGAGCGCAACGCGCGAACGTATGAGATCACGCTGGCCAACGGCACGAAGATTCGCCGCACGAGTTCCGATCCAGGTCGCGCGCTGTTGACGGGATTCGTGGGCGGTCCGCCGCCGACCGACGACTGGAACAAGTTTGATGTGCCCGGGCTTCGGGGCATTCGCAACACGGCGCCCTATTTCCACAACAACAGCGCGGCAACCCTGGAAGACGTCGTCGATCATTACATCGAGCTCTTCAAGCGAGTTCGAGCGGTGGCGGCCCCCGGCGTCGTGCCGCCGGTTGCATCGACGGACGGCGTGCACTTCGATCGACAGCCCACGCTCGAAGAGCGTCCGGCGCTGCTGGCGTATCTGCGAAAACTATAGGCGCCTCGCGTGATGCTGGCGATCGCTGCTGATGCAGGCGGTCATGCCACTCGGGGTGGCAACAGGTAAAGCGTCATCGCGAAGATCGCATAGACCATCAGCAGCAGCACGCCCACGAACCACGCCGAGCGCCCGCTGTTGGTCACCAACGAGGCGCTCATGGTGGCGATGAACATCATCACCACAGCTCCCGGCCAGAACTGGAGGTCCATCGGCTGCGGCCCGATCGCATAGCTCACGAGCACAAGCACCGGAGCGACGAAGAGGGCGATTTGGGACGCGCTGCCCAGCGCGATGCCCACGCTCAAGTCCAGCCGGTTCTTGCGCGCTCCCGAGAACGCCGACGCCATTTCCGCCGCGCCGCCGACGAGCGCCACGACGATGAATCCCACGAACGCCGGCGTCATCCCCATCGTCTCCGCCGCCTTCTGCACCGACTCGACAAAAATCTCGCTCACCAGCGCCACCAGCACCGTGACGCCGGCCAGCGTGGCCAGGGCCAGGCCAATCGGCCACGGCGCGTGGCCAGCCTCCCCGGATTCCGCACTGGCGAACAGTTCGGGGTGCGTCTTCAGGGAAAAGAGCATGCCCAATCCGTACGCGACGATGAGCAGGACGGACAGACTCAGGCTCAACTTCTGCGTGAACGCAGCGCCCGCGACTGAGTCGGCTTGAGAAACCGCCGAAGGAATCAACAGAGCGACCGTTGCGAGGAACAGCAGGCCCGCCTGGATGCGGGCGCTGATGCGGTTGTATTCCTGGACGTGATAGTTGAGTCCGCCGAGGAAAAGGGACGCGCCCAACATGAACAACGTGTTGGTGACGATCGCCCCAGCAAGGGAAGCCTTGACCAGCACATATTGCCCGGCGCGCAAGGCGGTGAGCGCAATGACCAATTCCGTCAGGTTGCCGAGCGTCGCATTGAGCAGGCCACCGACGGCATCCCCCGTCTTGGCCGCCACCGATTCGGTGGCGTGGCTCAGCAGGGCGGCGAGCGGCACGATGGCCAGGACAGACAGCACGAAGAGAAGCGTGTGCGCGTCGTGCGTGAGGGTTTGGGCCGCGAATACCACTGGCACGAAGGCCAGCAACCAGAGCAGCCTGTTGTGCTGAATTTCTGTGAGCAGTGGCTTCATGAGTCAGCCTCATTTGGCGGCGGATTTGTAAACGAGAAACTTGCTGACGACAGCGAAGAAAAACCCGGTGGACAGTCCGCACATCAGGATGCCGGTCAATCCCTCCACCGGACCGAGCAGTCGCCACTCTGTCGGTAGCACCAAATCGCCGTAACCGACCGTGGTGTAGGTGACCCCCGAGAAATAGAACGATGACTCCGAATCCGGCAGGCACTTCTGCCACCAGTAGAACAATGCCCATGCCGCAATCTCCGCGAGATGCAGGAGAAGCAGCCTCCACGCGACCCTCAGGAGTTGCCACGTCACTCGCCAGAACCGCCTGTCGAGTGGAGCCGACAACACGCCGGGCAACATGGCCGACAGCCCCGCCGCATGAATCGTCACCGTCAGGGCCAGGAGACACCACGCGATCAGGAGCGTCGAGATCATCGCCGGCTTTGATTCTGGATGTGGGCAAGATGACTGCCAGCGATGCGGATGGAGGTCCGCCGCGACAAGACGTGAAGAGCCACGGCTTTCCGCACTTGACGATTCGAGGGATGCGACTGAGCTCTCCGACCTGTCAGAGAAGCTCCGGAATAGCGGAGTTCGTTGAGGTGCTCAGGTCACGTCGGCGGCAAAGCGACTTCTGCCAGACGACGCGCGTGATCGCGAATCTCACGTAACACGGCCAAGTGAGCGGTCGAATACCCCGACCGAGACACCTGGTCCGCATGAACCGGCGTCGTCGCATGATCGTCGCCGAGGCCTGTCGTTCGGCTTCGCCTGACGCGGTCGAGAATCAGGTCGCGCACCGCATCGGCATTGTCCAACCCTTGGAGGATGCCGACGTGCGCGTCCGACGATTTCTCGCCGCCATGGCTGCTCTTCTTGGATGCGCCGCCACCGGCTGTCTGGACAATCACATCGGCAATACCGAAATAGCGCTGCACGGGTCCCTGGGCCACTTCGACGTTCTGCACGTTCTCGAACGTGATGGTCGTCTCGTGAATCACCCAAATGCCCCGCCGGATACGAAGACTCCGATCGGTAAACACGTACCACGTTGTGTCGTACCTCAGATGTAGGCCGACATAGGCGATCACGTCCGGCGCGATCAGCACGACGACGAGCGGCACGACGAGGATGACGCCCACGATCGGGAACGCGATCGCAATCGGCAACCAGATGAGGATCGGAGCGATATCGCCCGGCAGGAACGCTATCCAGAACAGGAATTTCAGGTAGCGCAGATAACCCGCTGATGGCCTGATCGAGTGAACAGTCTCACCAGAAGATGGCAGCGTCGGCGGCTCGGGCGGCACACGGAACAGCGCCACGATGCTGGCCCAGACGCCACGATAGATCCAGGCGGCCGCAGCATCCACCGTGTGGCTCACGTCCGCCCTCGCAATCGTGTTTCAAGCTGGCGAAGCGAGTCGCGAATCTCTGTGAGAAGCGCCAGCGTCTCGTCGTGAGTCTCGCCATCGCTCGCACCCTCCGCCACATGCGCCGCGGCATGGGCGCCGTCTCGAACACCGCGCATCTTGGTATAGAGGTAGTCGCGCAACGCGTCAGCCTCGAGCACGCCATCAATGGTCACTTCGGCGGTTGAGGAACCAGCGGCCGTTTGAATGCTGACCGTCGCGAGCCCCAGCCACCGCTGAATAATGCCGTTGGTCAGGTGAATGTCCTGGATCCGGCGATACGCGACGTTGGTTTCACGCCGCCACAAGAGACCCTGACGTTTCCAGATGCCCTCGTGATCGAAGCGAAATCGCATCGTCCTGTACTTGATGTAGAGAACGGTCATCGTGAGAGGAAACGCCGGCAGCGTCAGGAGCGCGAGGATGAAGTAGTAGGTCAGCAGTCGCTCGTGCGGCTGCGTAATGGTTGTGGGATCGAAACCAGGCGCGGTGGGCGTCACGGCCGTTAGTATGCCTAATTCTCTCCTCGTCACATCACGTCAAGCCGCCACGACATAGAGCGCTGCCCAACCCCGGAGGTTCTCCGGCATGTCGGAGGCTGCCCAAGGCCTCGTGAATGACGACCGTCGTTTGAGGGTCGTACCGCACTGGCAGGTCCGTTGCACACCCAACCGGCACTGCACTGAAAACGGAGCCACCGCTCATGATTCGAACGCTGTTGAAGGCCGCGACCGCGCTGACGCTCGCTGTGTGTCTCAGCCCTCGGCTCGTCGTGGCACAGGCAACCAGAGTGACGACTCCCGACGACACCCGCGAGGCAAATCTTCGCGCGTATGTCGAGCTCCTGCGGTCGGACCTTCGCTCGCAGAGGACTGCCATCATTACCGAGCTGATGCAGTTCACCGAAGCCGACGATGCGAAGTTCTGGCCCGTCTACCGCGAATACGAAACCGAGCTAGCAAAGGTGAATGACGAACGGATGGCGCTCATCAAGGAATACGCCGCGAACTACGAGAAGCTGACCGACGAGGTCGCCGACCGGCTCGCCCGCGGCGCTCTTGACGTCGAAGGCCGGCGCCATGGCCTCAAGGCCCGTTACTACGACCGGTTCAAGTCGGTGCTGTCGGCGAAGGCGGCCGCGCGATTTCTCCAAATCGAGAACCAGATGCTGTTGATTCTCGACCTCCAGATTGCGGCGTCTCTGCCCATCGTCCAATGACGGCGTTCGTGAGGGAGCAGCCATGCGAAGACGTGCTCTGACCTTCTCGACCATCACCCTGTTGTTCATAGGGGCGAGTGCCAGCCTGTTGGCCGACCGGGTCAGGCTCCGGTCGGGTCAGAGCGTCGAGGGTTCCTTCATGAGCGCCGATGTCAAGATCGTGCGCATCCTGCTCGCCAGCGGGGAGATCGCGGAGTTTCCGCTTGCAGACATCACTGCCGTGGAATTCTCGCCGCGCAAGACGCCGCCCCAGGCGGCCCCGGACCCTGCACGAGCGCCATCACCGATCACCGTACCGTCCGGCACTGTTCTGAACGTCCTGTTGACGCAGGCGATTGACGTCGACGCGACCAAGGCCGGGATGACCTTCAAGGCGGTGGTCGACGATCCCGTGATGCTAGGAGGAAACGTCGTCGTGCCACGCTATGCGGCGGTCGTAGTGCAGGTGGCAAAGGTGGAACAGGCCGGCAACTTCAAAGGCGCGGACAAGATCTCGCTGAAAGCAAACACGCTCAGCTTCGGCGGTCGAAAGTACGACATCGTCACGGCGCAGGTCGAGCAAAAGGGTGGAGGCGAAGGCAAGAAGACGACGCGGAAAGTGGCCGGCGGCGCTGGCCTGGGTGCTGCCGTCGGCGGCATCGCAGGCGGCGGCTCTGGTGCGGCCATCGGCGCGCTTGCCGGCGCTGGAGTCGGAGCGGCCGTTGCCGCTTCGGGCACCGAGCACCTCAAGCTTCCCGCCGAGACGCGACTGCAGTTCACGTTGACCGCCGCGGTGACGGTGCAGCCATGATCAAGAAGGTTGCGATCGTCGTCACCGCGATCATCGCGCTGGTGGTGCTGGTCAGGTTGGTCCTTCCGGAAAGGCACGTGGCGCGCGCCGGGGAGCCTGCCGCACCCGAAGCGCTCGATCGTCTGCTGGCTCCGGTCGCGCTCTATCCGGACCAGCTTCTCGCGCAGATTCTGATCTGCGCGCAGAATCCCGGCAGCGTGGATGCGCTCCACCTGTGGCTGGGGAAGAATCAATCCCTCAAAGGCAGCGCGCTTCAGGATGCCCTCACCAACCAGGGGTTCGAGCCGAGCTTCGTCACGCTGGCGGTGTTTCCGCAGGTAGTGAAGACGATGGCCGACCAATTGGACTGGACCACGAGTCTCGGCGTGGCGTTCACCTCGGATCGCCCGGCCGTGTTCGCGAGCATTCAGCGACTCAGGAAGCAAGCCCATGACGTCGGGACGCTGAAAAGCACGCCGCAACAGGAAGTCGCGACGCGGACGACGTCCAGCGGTCAGGACGTCATCGTGATCGAGCCGGCCAATCCACAGGTCGTTTACGTCCCGCAGTACAACACGACGACGGTCTACACCCAGGCGCCCACATCGACCACGATCGTTGTCGAATCCGATAACACTGATGAAGTGATCGCCGCGGGCATGATCGGATTCACCGCCGGCATCGCCATGAGCGCGTGGAGCAACCCCTATTACTACGGCCCGTACGGCTGGTACGGCGGCGCGTACATGTACAACGATGCCTGGGACGACTACTACGACGCGCGCGAGGATGCGCGCGAGGACTGGTCGGACCATCGGGAAGATATCGCCGAGGAGCGCGGCGATCGCGCCGAGAATCGCGGCGAGAATCGCGGAGATCGCGCCAAGAACAGCCAGGAACAGCGAACCGAGCGCCAGAGCAACCGGCAAGAGAACCGCCCCGAGTCGCAGGCGCAGCGCCAGCAGCGGAGCACCGAGAAGCCGGCCGCCTCACAGAGGACCGACAGCTCGCGCAGTCCGAGCGCCGAATCCCGCGGTTACACCCAGCGCCAGAATCAGCAGGCCAGAGAGCCGAGCGCCCGCAGTTCGGACGCGTTCTCGGGGTACTCGAACAGCCGATCGACACGGTCGGCGACTCAGCGCGGCGGAGCGAGCCGCGGAGGCGGCGGCCGCTCGCGAGGCGGCGGCGGACGGCGGCGTTGAACGGTCGCGACGAACAACGAGGACTCACACCGTGATCACCATGCGTTCGAACCGCTCTTGTCCCAGGATGACTCGCTGCCTCCTCGCCGCGGCGTTGACGATCGGATATCTGACGCTCCCCTGCTCGACGGCAGCAGCCCAGGATTCTCCACGAACGTTCCAGACGCCCGACGATGCCGCGAGAGAACTGATACGCGTCGTCAAAGCAGGCAAGATCGAGGAACTGATCGCTCTCTTCGGCCGCGATGGACAGGAGTTGGCCGCCGGATCTGATCCAGCCACCGCCCGGAACAACCGTGAGGTATTCATCGTGGCTGCCGCCGAAGGATGGCGGCTGGTCGATGAGGGGAGCACTCGCCGGACGCTCGTGGTCGGGAACGAAGGATGGCCGTTTCCAATCCCCATCGTGAAGGACGGAACCGCATGGCGCTTCGACACGGCGACGGGAAAGGAAGAAGTCATTGCGCGCCGGATAGGACGCAACGAGCTTGCGGTGATCGAGACCTGTCGAACGTATGTCGCTGCGCAGAAGCGTTACGCTCAGCAGGGACACGATGGCAAACCGGCGGGCCTCTACGCGAGGAGCATTCGCAGCGAGCCGGGCAAGCAAAACGGACTGTATTGGCCAGTGGTGCGAGGCCAGAAGCGGAGCCCGCTCGGCGACCTGGTGGCGCAGGCGGCGGAGCCGGAGCACCCGCTCGCCACGACCGCCGGGCGGCCGTCCACGTTTCAAGGCTACTACTTCAAAATCCTGACCGAGCAAGGACCGGCCGCGCCCGGGGCAGCCAAGAACTACATCGTGAACGGTGAGATGTCCGGCGGCTTTGCGCTCGTCGCATGGCCCGCGCAGTACGACGTCACCGGTGTGATGACGTTCATCGTCAATCGTGACGGCATCGTCTATCAGAAGGATCTGGGGCTCGAGACGGAGAGCATCGCCAAGTCGACAACGCGGTACAACCCTGATCCGTCGTGGCAGCGAGTCGCGCAGCCCGAGTGAGGATATCGACGGATCCAATCGTCGCACGGCGCGCGCGCGCTATCTCTTTCGGGTTGGCAGCAGCGTCTTTTTGAAACCCGCCGACTCCATTTCGATGCGAGTCTTCGCGCGCGTGGCAAGCACTTGGAGCGGCGACTCGGAGGCTTGCACGATGTCGAACGGCGTCGCCCCCTTCAGAACCGCCAGCGTGGTATTCAACAAGAGGTTCGGGTACTTGAACCCGCTGCCCTTCCGGTCTCCACCGGCGAGATCGTAAAACGCATTCCGGTGCGCACGCGCGCCACCGAGGTTATACGCGAGCCCGATGTTGAGAATCCCGCTCAGAGGCTCGCCTTCGGCGCGTCGATTCTGCTCACCGATGGGGAACGGCGCCAGGATCCACGCCAGTGTCGGAATCACGTAAGAGTTCACATTGATGCGGACATTCATCGGGACGACGTTGATGTCCCCGATGTCGTCGAGTGTCAGCACCGAGTCGGCTGAGAACACCAGGTCCACCTGGCGGTTCTGCGTCTGTAGACAGCGCGCCAAGTCCATCGCCGCTGCGCCGCCGTTCGAATGCCCCACCAGGACGATGCTGGTCGGATTGATCTGGTTGAGCGCCGTACACACGTCCCGCCACTTCGTTTGATGCAGGTGCGGCGTCTTCTGCCCCGGCAAGAGCATGAACGCAAGGCCGGACCCGCCGGTCGCCGTTTGAACGAAGGGATCGGCATTGACGTCGGCGATGAACTCGTCCATCCGGTTTCTGACTTCTTTCGGATTCATCGCGTCGAAACCGCCACCGGAGAACACCACGATCACGCCCCGCGTCAGATCGAGTGGTTCTCCTGACAGGGGAACGACCTCCCGCGCAGTGCGCATCGCGCGCCGCGTCGCGGCGGCGCGCACGACGCGGGGGCGGCGTCGCGTGCTTACCAGCGAGACTGGCGAACGCTTCCCGACAAAGTTGTTGATGTGGCAGGCATCCAAATAGTCGTGACTGGTGCAGTGCAATTCCAGGGCATCAGGTGCGATCTCGATCGTGGCCCCCCACCGAAGCCGTGGGTCGAATGGGAGGACGCCAGTTGGGTTGACCGACTTTCTCGCCACCCTGACGATGATCCGGTTGACGAGGTCCAGGTGGTACAAAACGGCCACATTCCTGCCAAACTGGCCGCCGATGCTCAGACCGACTGCGAACACGCGATTCTGTGTGTCGGTGATCAGTTGGAACGCCTGGTGCTCCGCTTCCCCATCCGGTACGGGACGCGAGAAGGTCTTCTTGAATATGAATGTCTCGCCAAGTCCGTCGGCTTCGTAGAAGTCGAGTGTCCCCTGATCGTGCACCGCTAGCAGCCAGACGTCTGCGCCCTTCCGACTCAATTGCGTGATGCCTGCGGCGCCACTTTTCCGGCTCCGGGGTGTGTCCAGTGCGATCGGGATCTGCCGGATGTTGGCGACATCGGACGCATCGAAAAACTGGACGATCGAATCGTTGGAGCTCTCGGAAGGGACGACCACGCAGTCACCGATCCGCTGGCAGCCCCCTGCGTGAAAGAAACCAGGTTCGACGGGCGGCAGATCGTACTGGTGCACCAGCTTGCGCGACGTGCGATCCACTACCAACAACCGACCGGACTTCTTCCCCTTCATGCTGTGCGTCAGCAGATAGTGCCCGTCCTTGACTGCCGCACCCTGCAGGTGTGTGTCCCCGTCTGGCGAGGCACCCACGCTGCCCGAGCACTTCGCGTCCTTGGCCGAGCCTGGAATCGCTTTGAACGCTGCCACGACATCCGCCATGGCGGGATTGCGAATTGACCACGGTGGAATCTCCGGCAGCACGATACGAACCGGTATCGGGCGCGGCGGCACCGAGGGCGAGACGACCCGTATCGTCGCATCGCTGACATCCGCTGGCTTCAGACTCACACCGGATCGTGCGTTACCTCTCCTCATGCCTCAACCTCGAGCAGTATTCTTACGTTCGAACTCTCCCATCCGATCGTTATTTCCTTGTTGAGTGCACTCTTTATGACTCGTGACGAGAACAGCCCATGACGCAGACGCGCATCAAACATGTTGTCGTGCTCATGCTCGAAAACCGCTCCTTCGATCATCTGTTCGGCTTCTTCCCTGCTCCAGCCGGTCAGACAATCGACAATCTTTTGGGAGCGGCACACACCAATAGGCTCGATCCCGACAAACCGGTCGGCACCAACAATCCCGAGTTTGCCGCGACCAAACCCGCGCCGTTTGCCGTGCACGACAAGGAAGGGCCGTCGCATTCGTTCAATCAGGTCGGGGTGCAGCTGTGCAACGACAAGGCGGGACCGTCCGCCGCGCATCCGATCAGGAACAACGGCTTCGTTCGATCGTACAAAGACGATCTGCTGCGCCGGACGCACGTCGTCGATCGCGACAAGATCCACGAGGTGATGCAATCGTTCGCGCCGACGCAGTTGCCGGCGATCAACCAGCTCGCCCACGAGTTCTGTCTCTGCGACCACTGGTTCTGCGAGGTCCCTGGGCCGACGATGCCCAACCGCATGTACGTTCATGCGGCAACCTCCGAGGGTTACGTCCACAACAACTTCAAGCGCGACTACCTGTCGAAGACGATTTACGAGCTCGTCGCCGCGAAAAACCTGACGTGGTGTCAGTATTCGCACGACCTCAGCGAGGTGCTGCAGTTCAAGAACCTCGGACACTCGCCGAATCACTTTCGACGCTTCGACGCACGCTGGGCCAGCGATGTGGCCGCCGGCAATCTGCCGAATTACGTCTTCATCCTGCCGCAGTTTACGAACCGCAAGGCCACGGGCACCAAGCCGGCAAAGCCCGCGAACTCGCAGCACGCGCCCGAAGACGTGCGACACGGCGAGCATCTCATCGCCGATGTGTACGATGCGCTCGCCGCCAACCTGCCGCTGTTTCAGGAAACCGTGCTGGTTGTCACCTACGACGAGCACGGCGGCTTCTACGATCACGTCGCGCCGCCCGGCCCAGCCACCAATCCCGACGGCCAGAACTCGCCGAATCCCGATGACGACGCCCAGTTTCAGGTGCCGGCGTTTTCGTTCGATCGAATCGGATTGCGAGTGCCCGCCGTGATCGTCTCGCCGTGGATCCGCAAAGGGACGGTGGAGAACCGGCGGTTGCAGCACACGTCGGTCATCAAGACGGCATCGGAGCTCTTTGGACTCGCGGGACCGCTCACCCACCGCGATGCGGAGGCTGCGTCGTTCGCTGACCTCTTTACGCATTTGCCAGCGCCACGCGACGCCGCACACATGCCGTCGAAACTGACTCGCCCCACGCTCGCCCAGGCGATCGTCTCGACGGCTGCAGGCATTGAGGTTGATCCGGGCGATGAACCACTCGACTCGCTGACAACCGAGTGGGTCCAGGGCTTTGCCGAGCTGGTCAGCCGGCGCACGGGGGCCGCACTGCTCGGTGCAGCGGCACCGGAAGCGCTGCCGACCACGCAGGGCGAGGCGGCCGACTTCATCGACCGGCAACTGCGCCTACTCGGGATTTGATGTGGTCGAAGGATCCGCCGCTCACGCGGCCAAGGCGTACACGGTTGCGACGACCACGAGCAGCAGCGACGTCACGCGCGCAGTCGCGAGACTGCTATAACGCTCCGCGCCGGCAATCGCTGTAACGCTGATCATGGCTATCGGACCGTGGCCGGCGGCGGCGCACGCCACCATCATCGCACCACACGCGACGATGCAACGGACGCCAATCGACGAACCGTAGCAGAGACAGTCACGATCGGCGCGCCAGCCGCGCGGTGCGAGCGGCGCCGTGCGATGACACTGGGCAAGCGCCCGCCGTTTCAGCGGCGCCCATTGCCAGAGTGCGGCTGCACCGAACGTCACCGCGCCAATCCACGGCCAGTGCATGAGACGCATGACGGGGCTCGTCGCCGTCACCCATTGCAACGCCACGCCGACGAGCAGCCACAATGCGATATATCCGATGACGAACGAGGCGATGGCACGCTGGCGTCTCGTCCACAGGCTTCGCGTCGCAACGAAGCAGACGTGGCCAAAGACGAGCGGCAGCATCATCGCGCACAGCATCGCCGTCCACTCGAACGGATCGACGCCATGTTGGTGGCGGTTGAGAAGCCACGTGGCCCCAAGCCAGCACCATGCGGCCGCGCTCGACGCCGCAATCCACCAATGGGGATGGCGCCACGACACCGCCCGCACGCGGTTCATGCGTAATAGAGACTCACGCGGCCCACGGTCACCGGCTCGGGCTCCGCGGCGGCGCGGCGGGCGTCGGCGATCGGCATGCCTTCGGGGACGAACGTCACCCGCACGTCGCCCGTCCACTGGCCGCGCGCTTCGAGCCGACGCACGACATCTGTGGCGTCGAGTGAGAACGTGAGGCCGTCGCCTGGCCGATCGGTGTCACCGCGCGAGGCCTCAGGTACACCGAACATCGGCAGCAGGCCGATGAACAGATCCTGATGGTCATCTGCTGACGCGCCCTCTGGCAGATTGAGGTACACCGCGTATGTCGCTGCGGCATCCACGCTCTTCACGTTCTCGATGTTCACATGAACTTCGGGAGGTTCTCCCGCCGCGAGCCGCGCCGCCGGACCGCTGGGTGCAGCGACGCTCATCGACGTGCTCACCGCCGTGCCCGTGAGCACCACAGGCGACTCGTTCGCGCCGATCATCTCCGGTTGTCCTGGTGCCATAGGAGCCCTCCCGGCTTCTGGTTCCGCGGCCGCGACTCCGCCGATCGGATCGGCGATGTTGTCGTACCGATAGTCGAACAGCGCCGATGCCGTGTTGACGACCTCGGAGGCCGTGTGCCTGACGACTCTCCCGTGCGAATCATGCAGCTCGAACGCCACCGCCGACAACCAGTTCGCGGTCTGCGGATCACGATTCGCGGGATTGCGGTTGTGCCACACCGCCCACAGTCGATCGATGTTCGCATGATGAAGCCAGAAAATCGGATCGAGCCCGGCCGTATTGAACGAACCCATGAAGCCGTTCACCGCAACGTGCACAGAGCCGTGAGGGGTGTTCTCGAGCTTGCCGATTGGTGCGCCGAGACCCCCTTGGTGGCGGAAGCCCGTGCGCGGTCCGCCAAAGCCCGCCGTGCCGCCCACGTCTGGTGCCTCAAATCGCGAATCGGTGAGACAGGTCCGAACGTCTACCTGCCGCGCCGTCGCGACGATGTCATGGGCGTTTCCGCGCAGTCGATCGTCGACGCGAAGCGGGTTGCGACCGCCGCCAGGCATGGTCGGCAGCGTGAACGCGAGCGGAAGCTTCCGTGCGTTGGGATTGGCCCGGTCGCTGTAGTTCCAGTACGGCAGCGCCCACGTGTCGGGCCCTCGCATCCGCGCGATCGCGGCACGGAGGATCTGCTCGAAGTAGCCCAGATACAGGCGATGCCAGGGCAGGAAGAACCAGCTGGCATGCTGACACTGGTTCCAGAACCGGCGCTGATCCGCAGTCGACGGCAGATGTTCACCGCCCTGTGCCAGCGGATCCTCTCCGCGGTCGTAGCCGTGCACGGCCGCCTGATAGCGCCAGCTGGTGGGATTGTCGATCGGACGTCCCTGCATCTCGAGAATCGCCCGGGCGTACCACTCGAACACCGGATCCCAGGCGTCAGTTGGCACCAGAGGCTTGAGCGCCAACGCATCACGTCGAACACGTGTCGCCATGATCGTTACTCCGTCTTCGCGCCGCGCCGGCGCGGTTTCGATCGCTTCGTCGAGACGGCTGGCGTCGCCTTGCGCGAGCGGATGAACGACTTTGCGAGCTGCGCAATATCGTCGAGCACGGGCGCATTCGCGCCGCGCGAGGCGAGGTCCGACCCCAGCGTCGTGAGTTCGCGCCGCGCCGCGTCGGTGTCGCCCATGCTCGCGTGATACTCCGCGCGTTGACGAACGAGATCACCGTACCCAAGATTGAGAATCTTCTGCTTGTTCGCGCGATAGACCTTCAGTGCCTTGTCAGTGAATCGCAGCGCCGCGTTGGGATCGGGTTGCTTCGTGCACGTGAGCACCGCGCGCGTGGGCGTGTCGCCCTTGGGTTTCTCGAAGCGGTAGAACGGCTCGGCCACCGCCCGCATGATGGTTCGCGCCAGCTCCGCGCCCATCACCGTGTTGGCGTGCCGTTCGCACAGCTCCTGTAAGAAATCGAGTCCTTGCTTCAGGTGCGGCGACTGCGATCCGCGCAGGTAGAGGTTCATACCGACCTGATAGACGAAGAAATCCTGCGCGCGTCGATCGATCTCGGGTGAGGCGGGCTGACCCACGCGCAACCGCATCGTGTTCGACGGAATCAGCAGGTCACCGGCCCCCTGATACAGCGCGCGAATGAGGTACTGGCCGGGTTCGTCGAAGTAGAAGCCGTATCGGCCGTACGTCACGTCGAGCTGCTCGCTGTAGCGATCCGCGCCCTGGGCCCCCGCTTTCAACGTTCGCAGCGCGGACTCGGAGAGCTTGCAGGCCACCGGCGAGTACTCCACGATGCGCCCGTCCGGACGGCGAATGAAGACGATGAGACCACCGAACTCGGTCTGCAGCTGTCCATCCACGTCGATATCGACGTCGGCGAGCGCGTTCCGCAGGCGGACCTCGATCTTCACCGGCTCCATGAACTCGTAGTAGCCCTTGCACCGCAGCAACAGCTCGATCGGAACGTCGCCCACCGCGTGCGCGATGGCTGCGGGCGCCGCGCGTAAATGCTCCGCGCCGGGCGGAGCTTCCATGTGCCCACCCGAGGCCCACGGATCGCCGCCCATGATCACCGACGCGCGGTTGCCGTGCCGGAGATGGAGCAGTTCATCGTCATCGAATCGGAATTCGAAGGCCTTCCAGAACGCGTCCGGTCCATTGCGCGTGTCGTAGCGCCAGTCGTAGTTCATCCACGACAGGGCATCAGGTCGGTTCTTGTCCCACGAGTGCAGGAAATTGAACGCGTGGCCGGCCTCGTGCACCCAGGTGTACAGATATTTCCGCAGCGCTTCCGCTTCGGCGTCGTTGGTCGGAGCGCCGGCGGGAAGCGCGTTGAACCATCGGTGGTTTCGAAACACCGCGAACCCCTGGCGCTCCGGCGGCCGCCCCACGCCGCCAAAGTCGGCCGCGGCATCGAACATGATGCCGCCGACCTTCGGATCTTCATAAGTCCCCGCCAGCAGACCCCACATCGCCCATCGAGGCCATTCCAGTGGCGCATCGGTGAAGTGCGTCTCCATGGCGTCATGCAGTTCCGCGTCCGACCACGTCTGGAATTGCGGATCGCTGTCGTCGATCACCGTGTGATCGCCGCGAATCGTGACCCCGACACCGGCCTCGTCGTACGCCGCCTCCATGGTGAGGCGCCGCTTCGGCAGCCCTGCCGGTGCGATCGGGTGGCTCGCGGTCTCGTACGCGGGCAACAGCGGCGGGCGATTGACGGATTGGCAGACATCGACTTCGAGCTCCAGATCGCGGAACGACTGACCCACCCGTGCACACGTGTACTCCCAGACGGTCCCACCTTGAAACGTCAAGGCCACATGCGCGGGTCCGATGGCAGCAGCCGTCAACGGGATCTGGATCGCAATCGTTGCTGCCGGGTGCGTACTCTCCCAGAACTTCACGATTCCAGTGATCTGCACCGCGCCGGCCGTGTGAGCGATCGCCGGAGCGTCGACGATCCACGACTCGCGATACACCTTCCAGGAGCGAGGCGGTGCGCCAGGCATGTTCATGCTGTTCACCGCAAAGAAATCGCCGCTCAGACGAGTGGTTGTCACTGACGTGGGAGAACGGCGATCGACATCGACGCGCAGCTCGAGGACCTCGCTGCCGGCCTTCGGCGCGGTCATCGAGCCCTCGAAGCGGCCGCTCACCGCTTGGACGGCCGCAGCCGGAGATGGTGCTGCCGCAGCTCCTGGTACGACGTCGGTGTATGGAGGAGTACTTGTTACCGTTGCCATTGGCATGCTCCATGTGGCCACGGCAGGTGCCGCTCAGGTGAGCGAACTATCCGTAGCCGAACTCGTTGTCCGAGGGAATGAACTGGACGTCCTTTCCTGCGATCGAAACCCCGAGGAACTTATGATGGATTTCGGTCTTGCCCGCGATCCCTTTCGTGGGCACTTCGACTTCGAGCGTTACCTGACCATCGGGGATTTCGATCTCGAGACTCTTTGCCTTCCCAAGGGTTCGCTTCGTGCGCACTCCCGGTTCGGTACGCGCCTGCTCTCCGTTCACACGGAAGACGACGTCGTCGCCGAAGAACCCATCCTGGAGATCGATGGCAAGCACGGGCATGGTGGCTCGTTTGCCATTATCTCTCGCGATGATGCGCGCCCATCATTCATAAACGACAGCGACAGGACGAGCGAACGCAGGCTCTACAGTCGAATCTCGATCTTCTTGAGCTTCGTTCGATCCGTTTGCGGACGGCGTTTATACACGCGGGGCGCTCTCAAGGCCTCGTGAAAGGCATTGAGCTATGCGTCGAGAATCAGGGTGCAGCGGGATGAGAGGTCGAGCGTTGAGAGCCTCGGTTGCGATCCCGGGGCTGCTGCTATTGGGCTGCTCTTACACAATACGAGTGCCCGGCTACTCGCTTCACCAACCGGGCTCGACGCCGCATTTCATCGTCGGAGCCGGCAAGGCGGAGATCACTCCGCCGCCCGGCATTCCATTGGGCGGACATGGACCCGGCGGTCGCGTGGCCCGGGGCAATTGGACCCGGCTTTATGCCAGGGCCTTCTACTTCCAAGATCGCAACAACCATGTCCTGACCTTGGTGTCATGCGATCTATTCATGCTCCCGGCGGGCCTGCGCGCGAAGGTGCTCGAGATCGTCAATCACACTCATCGACTCGAAGACGCCAGTCTGATCATCAGTGCCACTCACACCCATCACAGCCCCGCGAACTTTGCCTCCGCGCCGATCTACAACGCGTTTGCCGGCCCTCTCCCCAACTTCGAGCCCCGCCTATTCAAGTTCCTCGCGAATCAGATCGCAGAGGCGATCAACCACGCGATGGACGACGCCCGAGAGGCGGCGGCGGCGCACCACGCGCTCGAAGTCTACACAGGCGCGGCCGTTCACATTCAACGCAACCGCGCGATTGCGCCGTACTTTCGCAATTCGCCAGCGATGCGTGAGTCGATCGAGCATGACGCGAAACACATGGGCGCAACCTGCCCCGACGGCACGGTCAACCACTGCGCCCGCTACCTCGCTGTCGACCCCACGCTCATTGTTGTCAAGATCCTCAGAGACGGAGTCTCACACGGACTGCTAACGTTCTATGCCGTTCATCCGACGGCGATGACCCACGACGCGGAACTGTATTCGGGCGACCTAGCGGGCATTGCCATGCTGGCTCTCGAGGACGGCGGTCACGGAGTGTCGGGGTTTTTCAATGGCGCGGAAGGCGACGTGTCACCTGACTGGCTCCTTCAGGACCGCGACGAGGTCGTTGACTTCGGCCAACGGCTGGCCACGGCCGTAGACACGCTTCTCGCAACATTGCCACGGAGTCACACAGACAGTCCGATGCTCGACACACGATGGTCGAGAGTTCCCTATAACGCCTCGTGCGGTTCGGTGACCTTCGCAAAGAAGCCGCTGGCGGGGGCCGCGGAGCTCGGTGGCGCGGAGGACGGCCGGACTGTGTTCTACAACTACGGTTGGCGACCGGAGGCCCGAAAGGGGCCAGACAGCGGCGACGATGTCAAGGAGCCCGGTCTCGACCGGCCCCTGGCGGATGCACTCACGTCGCTAGACAGCGAAGCGCTCGCCGGCGTCGTGCGCCTTCTGAGACCGACCGGAATCGTAGCCGCGAAGGATTTTCCGCAGGAGATCCCGGTTGCAGTTGCGCACATCGGCGACGTGCTCGATCTCGCGGCTGTGCCGACCGAAGTTACGACGACAGCCGGCAGAGTGATGAAGGCCGCCATTGCCCGCGCTAGCGGCCCGCCTGTAGCCATTGTCGGACTCGCCAACGAATACGTCGGCTACACCACGACGCGCGAGGAGTATCAGCTTCAACAGTACGAGGGGGCATCAACGCTGCTGGGGCCTCACGAAGCGGAAATGCTGGCGTGCCTGCTTCAAGATGCCCACCCCGTCGTGGCCGTGGAGAACGTTCCAGAGAGAACGTTTCGCGCGGGGCCGAAGCGCAAGCACACGTTTGGTCCCGATACGCTGCTCGTGCGACGGCCGCGCAACATGCTGGACGAAGATCTCGAGTCGCTGATCCCACGTCGCTTGCGTAGGCTCGAGGCACGCATCCCGCGCTTCGAATGGTCGGAAGAACACAGCGAGGATTGGGGTGTACCAAGCAGGTCGGTGAGCATATTGGCGCGGCAGGCCGGACCGACGGAATGGCGGGAGATCGACAACGATCGAGGCGTGAACTTCCTGACAGTTCTCGCCGATGGTGGTCCGCCAGGCCGAGAAGGCAAACAGTTTCGCAGGTACGCGGCGCTCTGGCTTCCACCTCAGAACGCGCCAGGCACCAACCATTACATGTTCAAGGTCAAGACGCCCAGCGGCGGCATCATCTGCTCGCAAGGTTTTCGTCTGGATGATGCGAATCCGGCGAGTGCGCCGGTGACGCCGATTTCGCCGGCGCTCTGCGAGGCCCGGTGAGGCGACTGATCACCGCTTGTCTTCTCGTGGCCGCCGGCGTCGCGACGACGGGCGGCAATGCAGCCGCGCGGCAAACCAGCTCGATTCACTGGGATCACGACAGGCTGCCCGGATTCTGGGCACACACGATCGACCTGGGCCACGACTACGACGGTCCGATCACCGCCACACTCGTCAGACGGCCCTTGGTTCGCAAACGTGACTGCGCCGTGCTCTACCTTCACGGCTACGTGGATTACTTCTTTCAAACTCACCTGGCGGACTACTACGAGAAAGCGCCGGCACCGGTAACGACTCGGACCGGTTGTGACTTCTTCGCATTAGATCTCCGGAAGTACGGCCGTTCCCTGCCGGCGGGGTACAAGTACCCGAATTTCGCGAAGAGCATGGATGAATACTTTCAAGAGATCTCCGAGGCCCTCAATCTGATCAAATCCGAGGGTTACTCGTTCGTTCTCCTCAACGGCCATTCGACAGGCGCGTTGATCGCGGTGCGATATCTTCAGGATGGACGGCATCGCCGGGTCGTCAACGCCGTATTCCTCAATAGCCCGTTCCTCGATTTCAACGATCGCGACTTGTCAGGGTTTAAGCTGCATGTCGTGAAGATAGTCGGGTGGATGGCCCCTCACGCGAACTTCACATCGTCGGTCCCTCTCTGGTACGCCCGTTCCTTGTTGCGTCAATCCACCACCTGTCCTGACTGTCACGGCCGATGGGAGTTCGACCCGTGCCTCAAACCGATCGAGGGCTTTCCGGTCTTCTTTGGATGGGTGCGCGCGATCGCGACGGCGCAAGACCGGGCGCGTAAGGGCGGCATCGACCAGCCGATTCTCATCTTGCATTCCGCCAGATCAAACGACGGCACCGACTCCATCTGGCACGAGGAATACCGGAGGGCTGATCTTGTGCTCGACGTGGAGGACATGAACCGCGAGGGCCCAAAGCTTGGCATGCGCGTGACGATCAAGCCTATCGAAGGCGGCGTTCACGATCTGACGCTCTCCGACGCTGACGCCCAGGAGGCGGTCTTCGGTGCAGTAACGGCGTGGCTGCAAACCCTGCGGTGACGCAGGGTGGACATGACGAGGCTCACGCTTGGTCGACATTGATGTCGAGTCGCGCTGGACGCGATCCGGCCAATGCGAACCACGTGACGTTCTCGGCAACGCAGTCGATCTCAATCGTGTAGCGTCCCGGGCCGAGCGCCGGCAAGGTCATACGCCGCGCGACCGACTCGCCGGGCGCGATCTCGCGCGGGTCGTCGGCCAGCGACTCACGGGCATAGTCGAAGTTGAGCAGCGCGCCGTTTGCGTCGTAAAGGTGCGCGCCAAGACTGACGCCGCCGGGACGAGCCGTTGACGGCAGCCAGAACGCCGAGCCGGTATTCGACACGGCCACGTCGATGACGATGGCCCGCCCGCTCGTCGCCGCGGGTAGCGGCGCCCGGATGTCACATGCGAGGCCCTTCGACGTCCGGCTGTCCGCGCGGTCGTCTCCGGACTTGATCAGTACGAAGTTGCGAACGTTGTGGAGGAATTTGCGAGTGGACACCAGCCACTCTTCCTGCGACGGTCCGCCCGCGAGGAGGTCTTCGAACTCGTCGAGCGACACGAGATGTTCGGGCTCGTGGAAGACGCTCATCTTCAGGTCCGCAAATCCACAGGTCCGCGCAACGCGCCACATCGCGTGCACGTCGACGTCGTTTTCGACCACGCCGTAGGTCTGCGCTTCGAATTGCGAGCGCGGCGCGTCGGCATGCCGCGGACCGGGCTCGGCGAACACCGCGCGTCCGCCGGGCTTGAGCACGCGCGCGAACTCGCGAATCATCGCGGCCGGATCCGGCGCGTGGTGGAACGCATCAAAGCAAACAACGCGA
>Ga0075424_100000737_pt1 | contig 26569 bp, 26 predicted proteins | sample SoiMethybrSBSTD3_FD_75301 | JGI IMG/M metagenome (GOLD analysis project Ga0075424, IMG submission 75301) | Bulk soil microbial communities from a Populus tree surrounding site in Tennessee, USA - Soil MetaG P. TD hybrid SBSTD3 | ecosystem: Environmental > Terrestrial > Soil > Tree plantation... | reverse complement strand
GACCGGCAGCTTCCCGCTGACGATCGAGACGCCAAGCGCGATTGCGCTCCAGGTGCTGAACGCGATCTTCTACGGCCTCGATTTGAACGAGCTGCAGACGTATCGGGAGCGCGTGAACGCCATTACCGTCGACGACATCCAGCGCATCGCGCAGCAGTATCTGCGGCCCGACCGGCTGTCGATCGTGCTCGTCGGCGACGCCTCGGTGTTCGCGAAGGATCTCGCCGGCGTCGGGTTCGATCAGGTCGATCGGATTCCGTTGACGGAGCTCGATCTGTCGTCGCCGGATTTACGCCATCACGGTCCGGCGGCGGCGGGCCGCATGGAGCAGGTGGCATTCCGCAGCCAGGCATGGCCGGCGTCTGGATCCGATGTCGACGCGAAGGAGCTGGTTGCGCGTGCGATTGCCGCCAAAGGGGGCCTGGCGCTGCTCCGGTCGATCCAGACCGTCCGCGTCGACTTCGTGGCGGCGGTTGCGGCCGAGGGCTCGACGACGGAGCTGCCGAGCGTGACCACCATTCGATATCCGTCGTCGTATCGCGTCGAGGCGCAGACGCCCGCGGGCCAGGTCGTGCAGGTATTCCAGGCCGGCAGCTACTGGATCCAGGACGCGCGCGGCGCGCAGGATGCGCCCGCGCCGATTGCGGAGCAGATTCGCGGCGTGGTCCAGCGCGACACCGTGCCGCTGCTGCTGGCGCTTGCAGATGGGAAGGCCGCCGCGAAAACGACGGGCGCCGGGTCGCTGGAAGTGTCGATTCCAGGCGGCAAGCCGGTCACATGGTGGATCGATCCGGCGACCGGCCTCATCACCAAATCGCGATACCGCACGTCGCTCGGGGGCGCGGAGGTACTCGCCGAAGAAGTCTATTCGGATTACCGCGACGTCAACGGCCTGAAGGTGGCGTTCAAGACCGAGCTGCACCGCGAAGGCGGCCCCACCGTCGAGCGGACGGTGCGCAAGTACGAATTCAACGTGCCTGTCGATTCGAAGATCTTCACCAAGCCGAGCTGAGAGGCGGGCTCCAGTTCAGTGCGCGTGATGATCTCGTGCGGCGAGCCATCGGGCGACCTGTATGCCGGTGCGCTTGCGGCGGAGATCCTCCGGGCCGACCCTTCAGCATCGGTCGTCGGCTTCGGCGGCGCGCGGCTCGAGGCGGCCGGCGCGACGCTCGTCGATCACTTCAGCGGCGTCTCCGTGACGGGGCTTCTCGAGGTCGCGACGCTGCTGCCGCGCACCTACGCGATCTACCGACGCATGCTTCGCGAGGCGGACGCGTCCCGCCCGGACGTGTTCGTCGCAGTCGACTATCCCGACTTCAACTTCACCCTTGCCCGTGCCCTGAAGCGTCGCGGGGTGCCGGTCGTGTACTACATCAGCCCGCAGCTCTGGGCCTGGCGCCGGGGGCGGATGCAGACGATGCGCCGGATCGCGGACCGTGTGCTGGTGATCTTTCCGTTCGAGGAGGCGATTTATCGCGACGCGGGGATTCCGGTCCAATTCGTGGGCCATCCGCTCCTCGAGCTCACGCCGGCGCCACAGCCGCGGAACGCGTTCCTCGCGCGCGTCGGGCTCGACCCGAATCGTCCGGTCATCGCCCTGCTGCCGGGCAGCCGCCGGAACGAGGTGCGTGCGATTCTGCCGGACCTGTCGCGCGCCGTCGCGCTCATTCGCTCCCGTCTTGCAGACGCGCAGGTTCTCGTCGCGCGCGCGCCCCACCTCCCCGACGAATTGTTCGAGCCGACGGAAGGGATCGTCATGATCGAGGGAGAGTCGGACAACGTGCTCGCCGCTGCCGACGTCGCGCTCGTCGCATCCGGGACCGTCACCGTGCAGGCGGCGCTGCATGAGTGTCCGATGGTCGTGGTCTATCGCCTGTCGCCGCTGACGTACCGGCTCGGCAAACCATTCGTGCACGTCGACACCTACGCGATGGCGAACCTCGTCGCCGGCGAACGCATCGTTCCGGAATTGATTCAGGACGCCTTCACCCCCGACGCCGTCGCCGCGGAAGCGCTGAGACTCTTGACGGACCCCGCGCAGTCGACGCGCATGCGCGAAGGGCTGCGCCGCGTGCGCGGCCGGCTGGGGACTCCGGGCGCGAGCGGCCGCGCCGCGCAGGCGGTGCTCGAGGTTGCACGTCGTCGCCTGCGATAGACTGGCAGCCATGCGTCGTCTTTTCACTCTCGTCATCTTGCTGTGGCTCGCGCAGGACGTTCGCGCGACCGTGCTGCTGCCGGCGGAATTTCGCGAGGTCGTCGCCGGTTCCGAAATCATCGTCTACGGGCGCGTCGCGGACGTGCGGCCCGAGTGGTCGGACGATCGTTCGAGGATCGATACGGTCGTCTCGCTTGAGGCCGGCACGTACTTGAAAGGCGGGCCCGGCGATTCCGTCACCTTCCGCGTGCCCGGGGGACAGATCGGCCGCTACAAGAACGTCATGGTTGGCGCGCCGGAATTTCGCGTCGGCGAGGAAGTCATGCTCTTTCTGAGCGCCGCGGGGCCGAGCATCGCGCACGTCTTCGGCCTGAATCAGGGCGTGTATCGCGTGCGCGTCGATGCGCGCACCGGGCGGCGGCTGGTCGTGCCGCCTGTACTGACGGCATCGAGCGACGCACCACAGGCCGTGACACGCGGCGATCAATCGCGTCAGCCCCTGCCGCTGGATTCATTTGCCGCGTCGGTGCGGAGCGCCATGGCGCGGACCGGCGGTGTGCGATGAAGCGGGTCGCCGCGATCCTGTTTGCGACGGCCCTCGTCGGCGGTGCGACGGCGCCCGTCGCCGCGTATCTGAAGCTCGGCGCGCGCGTCGGCGGACGCACCGTCACGCTGCGGTGGCCGCAGATGCCGATCCGCTATTTCGTCACCGATCGCGGGGTGCCGGGGGTGTCGTCGACGCAGCTCCAGCAGGCGGTTACGCGCGCCTTTGCCACCTGGGACGCGATCGCCACCGCGCAGATCTCGTCGACGTTCGTCGGCTTCACGCTCGCGGATCCGCGGCAGGGGGATGGTGCGACCGTCATCGGCTTTCAAAACCGGCCCGAGCTCGATCGCACGCTTGGCGCCACGTCGTTCATGATCGACACGACGAACGGCTCGATCATCGAAGCCGACATCTTCCTGAACGGCTCGTTCGCGTGGTCGGTGGCGTCGAGCGGCGAGGCCAATACGTTCGACGTCGAATCCATCGCGCTGCACGAAATCGGCCATCTCCACGGCCTCGCGCATTCCGCGATGGGAGAGACCGAGCTCCGGTCCGGCGGGCGTCGCGTCATCGCCGCCGAGGCGGTGATGTTCCCGATCGCGTTCTCGCCTGGGAACATCTCAGGCCGCACGCTCAAGGCGGACGACATCGCGGGGATTGCCGACATCTATCCCTCGACGTCGTTCACTCGCGAAACGGGCAGCATCAGCGGCAAGGTGACGAAAGGGAGCCAGGGGGTCCTCGGCGCGCACGTCGTCGCGTTCGACATGCGGACGAAGAAGCTGATCGGTGGCTTCTCGCTCAGCGACGACGGCAGCTTCGTCATCGCGGGCCTGGACCCCGGACCGCACATTGTCCGCGTCGAGCCGCTCGACGACGGAGACATCGACAGCTTCTTCGACGCGACGCTGAACATCGACGTCAACTTCAAGTCACAGTTCTACAACAAGGTTGTGGTCGTGCCGAGAGGCGGCGGCACGTCGAACGTCGAGGTGAAAGTGGTGGCGAAGTGAGGCGCGCGCTCGCGTGCGCGCTCATCGCGTGGCTGGGATTCCCCGCGCTCGCCTCCGCGCAGCTATTCTTCAGGCGGGACGCGCCTCGCGCAGGTTCCGCGGAGCTCGGCGCCGCGGTCGTCTGGAGCGGCGGCTTCGACCAGGGCTCCGTGTCGGCTGACGAGACGCGCAACTCGACAACCGACACGTCCCCATTCACCCTCTTCACCGCCTCGTCACGAACGGAGTCCGTGACGGGCGCTCAGGGCCGCGTCGGCGTGTACGTGTCGCGCGCGTTTTCTGTCGAAGCTGGTGTCGAGTACGGTCGCCCGACGGTGTCGACGCGGCTGGCGAATGACGCCGAGTCGGCGCAGGACATCACGGCGACCGAGACGCTGACCCGCATCATCGTCGACGGGTCAGGCCTGTTTCACCTGACCGGCCTCTCGTTCAACGGTGGACGCGGCGTTCCGTTCCTGCGCGCAGGCGGCGGGTACGTGCGAGAGCTCCACGAGAAGAACGAGGTGATCGACACCGGCAGCGAGTTTCACGCGGGGGGCGGGGTGAAGCTGTGGTTCGGCCGGGGCAAGCACCGGACCGGGTTTCGACTTGACGGCGGCGCCATGTTCCGCACCGACGGTGCCGATGCGCCGAAAAAGCGGCGCACGATCCCAACGGCGGGCGCGTCGATCGTGTTTCTGTTCTGAAGCGACAAGCGACAAGCGACAAGCGACAAGCGACAAGCGACAAGCGACAAGCGACAAGCGACAGGGCGACAAGCGCCAAGCGACAAGCGCACGCTAACGTAGTAAGGCACCGGCGCAAAGCCAGCCGGCGATGATCAGACAACCGGTTTGAATGTTCAAACGCCAGCGGAGCGAGCGTTCGAGGCCGTGGATAAGCCGGCCCGCGTGCTGAGCGAGAGCGTCGATATTCTGCAATGCGTCGGCGGGCAATAGCTTGCGACGACGAATTATCTCCACGAGCGTCTCCAGTTCCGCGAGTGAACCTAAGGCTATTCGGACGTGGTTGTGGGACCGTCGGCCCGGACCGTTCGCCTGCCCTTCAGCCACGTTGGAAGGAATGGAGACCGCGGCACGGCGCATCTGACCTCCCACCTCGAATCGTTCCGATGCGGGCAAATGACTCGCGACAGCGAACGGACCCAGCGCTAACTCCACCCCGACTTTCCAGGCCTCCAAGTCTCTGAACGTCTCGATCGCCGCCATGTGAGCCTCGCATCTTCTGACATACGCAAGCGGTGCGTTCGTCGCAGAAACTGCAACAACTCGCGTTAAGTCTATGAGCCGCTGGATGTCTGTAACCCTGCGAGGCAAATAGCGGACCAATGCGGGTCACCCGACGGTCGTCACCGTCAAATCTTGGTCTCTTCGTTGCCGCTGCCGCTGGTAGCCGCCTGTCGCTTGTCGCCTGTCGCTTGTCGCTACACAACCTGTGTCTCCATCGTGACCCGCTCCGCGTCAACCTCATAGAACGCGACGGGTCTACCCGCCCACGCGGCACCGCTCTGGCCGTTGACGCCCACTGCAATTCCATCGTTCCACTCGAGCCGCGAACGATGGACATGCCCGCACAACACCAGCCGCGCTGACGAGCGTCGCGCGGCCGTCCAGAAGCGCGCGCGATCCGGTTCTTCGATGTGCATCGGCACGTGGAAGTTGGGCAGCCGCACGCCCCAGGATGGATTCGACGTCCACGTGAATCCCGGCGTACCCAAGGGCACGTGATGCATCAACACGATGAGCGGCCCGCGATCTGGCGCGAGTCGCGCAAGCCAGTCGGTCTGCGATTTCGGAATGCATCCAATCGCGTGATGGACCGTGATTGATCCATCGCGCAGCGTGAACGGAGCGCGTGGCAGTGCGACCGTGTCGATGACTGCGATCCGCGCGCCCGCTGCGAGCGTCTTACTGAATGGAGCGGGATGTGCGACGAGGCACTCCTCGCCAGTGCGCGACGCGCAGCGGTCGGCGATCGCACGGTAGAAGCGGCGCCGACGCCACGAGACGAGCGGTGGCGGATCCCAGAACCGCGTCGCAAGCCGCCACAGATCGGCGCCGCGCCGCGGATGTCCGCCGCTCGATGCCAGATCGTGATTGCCGTGGAGGATGGTCAGACGTTCGGGATCGAGCCAGCCGCGCGACGCGAACGCGTCCAGCGCGCGAGAGAGCAGCCGGGGATTCCAGCGGTCGAGCAGATCGCCGGTGACCGCGAGATGATCGACATGGCGCGACGCGATGCGATCCAGCTGGCGCTCCAGCCAGATCACATCGGCCGCGTCCCGCATGTGCGGGTCAGAGAGGTGCGCGATCAGCACTCCTCAGATCATCGCTCGATGTCTTCGTTGCTCCTCGTCTCTTCGTCGTCCTGCGACTTTCCGCGTTCCGGCAGCGCGTTCTGGTTTTCCACTTCTTCCTCGAGCGGCCGGTTCGTGATGCCTCCCGTGTTGTCGCCGATCCCCTGGTTGTACTTCCGATCCGTGCTGCTCTCGGAGTTCGGCACGTCGGCCTGCTCTTCCACGGTGGAGCGATCGCCTTCCGCCTTTTCCTGGTCCGACGCGCGATTCGGCGTAGCCGTATCAGCCATAGCAGTGACCTCCGGCCGCGCGTTCGCAAATCACGTACCTGCGGCGAGCCCTGCGACGAGCTGAACACTTGCGCTCGCTCCATTCACTGGAGGATGATCCCGGGATGGCCTCTCAGAATTCCTTCAACACACGCACCCGGCTGAACGCCGGCGGCGCCGATGTCGATATTTTCAGCCTGCCGGCGCTGGAGCGTGCTGGTCACAGCGGCGTCGCGCGGCTGCCGTATTCGCTCAAGATTCTGCTCGAGAACCTGCTTCGCCGCGAGGACGGCCGATTCGTCCATGCCGATCACGTGACGGCGATGGCCGGCTGGGATGTGACGTCGAAGGCACAGCAGGAAATCGCGTTCACACCGGCGCGCGTGCTGCTCCAGGATTTCACGGGCGTCCCCGCCGTCGTCGATCTGGCTGCGATGCGGGATGGCATCGTGCGGCTTGGCGGCGATCCACGGAAGGTCAATCCTCTTCAGCCTGTCGAGCTGGTCATCGATCACTCCGTGCAGGTCGACCACTACGCGGAGCCGAACGCGGCGGATCTGAATGCGGCCCTCGAGTTCGCACGGAACCGCGAGCGCTATGTGTTCCTTCGCTGGGGACAGGAGGCGTTTCAGAATTTCCGCGTCGTGCCACCCGACACGGGCATCGTGCATCAGGTGAACCTCGAGTATCTCGCCCGCGTGGTATTCCAGGAGATTAGCGGCGGCTCGGTGCTCGCGTACCCGGATACGCTGGTTGGGACCGACTCACATACGACGATGGTGAACGGGCTCGGCGTGGTGGGTTGGGGCGTGGGAGGAATCGAAGCGGAAGCCGCGATGCTCGGACAGCCGATCTCGATGCTGATTCCAGAGGTCGTCGGATTCAGGCTCGTCGACCGCCTGCCCGAAGGCGCGACCGCGACCGATCTCGTCCTGACGATCACCGAGCGGCTGCGCAAGTTCGGTGTCGTCGGCAAGTTCGTCGAGTTCTTCGGGCCAGGGCTCGAGTTCCTGACGATCGCGGATCGCGCGACGCTCGGCAATATGTCGCCGGAGTACGGCGCGACGATCGCGATCTGTCCCATCGACGACATGACGCTCGATTACCTCCGCCTCACGAGCCGCGACGAATCGCACGTGCGCATGGTCGAAGCGTATGCGAAAGAGCAGGGGTTGTTCCGCCGCCCCGACTCGCAGGATCCCGTCTACACGGCGACGCTCGAACTGGATCTGTCGACGGTGGAACCCAGCCTCGCGGGGCCGAAGCGTCCGCAGGATCGCGTGTCGCTGCGTCAGGCGAAGGGGCGATTCCAGCAGGCACTCGACGTGATGCTGACCGAGAGGAAACCCAAGATCGCCGCGACCGACAAGCCGGGTGAAATCGGTTCGCCCGCGGCTCAGCCAGCAGCCGCGGCGGTCGCAACCGCGACGGAGACGGTTCCGGGCATGGAAGGCCTCGATCACGGGTCGGTCGTCGTCGCGGCGATCACCAGCTGCACCAACACGTCGAACCCGAGCGTGATGATCGGGGCAGGACTGCTGGCGCGGAACGCGGTCAAACGCGGCCTGAAGGTGAAACCCTGGGTGAAGACGAGCCTCGCGCCCGGCTCTCTCATCGTGACGGAGTATTACAAGGCATCCGGCCTGCTCGAATATCTTGCCGAGCTCGGCTTCAACATCGTCGGCTACGGCTGCACGACGTGCATCGGCAACAGCGGTCCGCTGCCGGAGCCTGTCTCGAGCATCGTCAAGGAAAAGAACCTGATCGTCGCGTCGGTGCTGAGCGGAAACCGGAACTTCGAAGGACGGATCCAGTCGCAGGTTCGGGCGAACTACCTGGCATCGCCGCCGCTGGTGGTCGCGTATGCGCTCGCGGGGCACATGCAGATCGATCTGACGTCGGAGCCGCTCGGCGCGGATTCCTCCGGCGCCCCCGTCTACCTCAAAGAGATCTGGCCGACCGAGCGCGAGATCCAGGAGACGATGCTGAGGGCCGTGAAGTCCGAGATGTTCCGGTCCAAGTACGCGACCGTGTTCGAAGGGGATGCGCGGTGGCGCTCGCTGCCGAGCCCGACGGGCGAGCTCTTCGAGTGGGACGACAGCTCGACGTACATCCGGAATCCTCCGTTCCTCGAAGACATGACCGTCGAGCCCACGCCACCGTCAGACATCGTGAGCGCCCGGGCGCTTGCGGTACTCGGCGACAGCGTGACGACAGACCACATTTCGCCAGCCGGATCGATTCCTGCCGACAGCCCGGCGGGGAAGTATCTGATCTCGAAGGGCGTCAAGCCGTCGGACTTCAACTCGTACGGCGCGCGCCGCGGGAACCACGAGGTCATGATGCGCGGCACGTTCGCCAACATCCGGCTCCGCAATCAGCTCGCTCCCGGCACCGAAGGGGGATGGACGACGCTGCTGCCGGACGGCGAGGTGCAGACCATCTACGACGCGTCGATGACATACAAGGATCGCGGCATCCCGTTGATCATCATTGCCGGCAAAGAGTACGGATCGGGATCGTCGCGCGACTGGGCGGCGAAAGGGACCGTGCTGCTGGGAGTGAAGACGGTGCTCGCGGAGAGCTTCGAGCGCATTCACCGCAGCAACCTGGTGAACATGGGCGTGCTCCCGCTCGAGTTCCGCGCCGGCGAGAACGCGGCGTCGCTGAAGATCACCGGCCGCGAGCGCTTCGACATTCTCGGCATGGGCGCGACGCTGACGCCGCGCGGCGTCGTCACCGTGCGCGTCACGTGTCCAGACGGCTCCATCCAGGACATCACCGCCACCGCGCGCATCGATACGCCGGAGGAGCTCGTCGCTTTCCGGCACGGCGGCATCCTGCCGTATATGGTGCGGCAGCTGCTGAAATCGTAGGCGGCCCCGGCATAATCGAAGGATGCCCGACGCCGTAGCTGCCCAGGTCACACCGGCGATCGTGAAGCGGGAAGCGATCGCTGCGGGCTTCGATCTGTGCGGCATCGCGCCGGCAAACGCGTTTCCCGAGCTGGCATTCCTCCGCGAGTGGCTCGACCGCGGATACGCGGGCGAAATGCAGTACATGCACCGCACCGCCGAGCGGCGTGCGGACGTGCGCAAGGTGCTGCCCACGGCACAATCGGTCATCTCCGTCGGCGTCGTCTACAACACCGATCAGCCGTACTCGACCCAGAACGCGGACCTCACGCGCGCAGCCATCGCGCGGTACGCGTGGGGCGACGACTATCACGTCGTCATCGAGGCGCGGCTGAACGCGCTCCTGGAGCGGTTGCGATCCATCGGGGGAGATTTCGACGCGCGTGCGTACGTCGACACGGGCCCCGTGCAGGAGCGCGTATACGCGCAGTACGCAGGTCTGGGATGGATCGGGAAGAACACCTGCCTCATCAATCCCGAGCTCGGTTCGTGGATCTTCCTCGCCGAGATCATCACGACTCTCCCGCTCGAAACCGACGCGCCGGCGCTCGATCAGTGCGGCACCTGCACGCTGTGCATCGACGCATGCCCGACCGGTGCGATTGTGGAACCGTACATGCTCGATTCGACGAAATGCCTGTCATATCTGACGATCGAGCTCAAAGGGCCAATCCCCGAGGAGCATCGTCGCGCGGTTGGCGAGCACGCGTACGGGTGCGATATCTGCCAGGAGGTCTGCCCGTGGAACCTGTCGCCGACGGTGGGAACGTCGTGCGATCCCGCCTGGCAGGCGCGGGACGGGCTCGCCGGACCGAAGCTGCTCGATCTGTGGCGCCGATCGGACGATGAGCTTCGCATGCTGCTGAAGGGGAGCGCGATGAAGCGCGCGGGCGTCCGCCGGCTGCGCCGCAACCTCGCGGTCACGCTCGGCAACGCAGGCGACGCCGAGGCGATCGCCGCCCTCACGGATCACGCCGAACCGACGTGCGATCCGCTCGTGTCGGAGCACGCGCTATGGGCTGCGGAGAAGCTTCGTGGCTAAGAAGCGGCCGCCGAAGCCGGGCGAGCCCGTGTCGAGCCTGATCCCGGACCAACTCACGCTCGAGAGCGCACGCGACATGGCCGCCGGATGCAAGGCGTGCGATCTCTACAAGCGCGGCACGCAAACGGTCTTCGGCGAGGGGCCGAAGCGCGCGCGCATCATGCTCGTCGGCGAGCAGCCTGGCGACGCGGAGGACATCGCGGGGCATCCGTTCGTCGGCCCCGCGGGCAAGCTCCTCGATCGGGCGCTCGAGGAAGCGGGCATCGATCGCCGCATCGTGTACGTCACCAACGTCGTCAAGCATTTCAAGTGGGAGCCGCGAGGCAAGCGCCGGATTCACGCGAAGCCAAATGCCGCTGAGGTCGCCGCATGCCGTCCCTGGCTCGAGACGGAGATTGCGCTCGTCAAACCGCGAGTGCTCGTCTGCCTCGGCGCGACGGCCGCGCAGGCGCTGCTCGGAAAGTCGTTCAAGGTGTCGAAGCAGCGCGGCGAGTTCGTCGAGTCATCACTCGCGCCGCTCGTCACCGCCACGGTCCACCCGTCGTCGATTCTTCGCGCGCCCGACGACGACGCGAGGCGTGAGGAGATGAAACGATTCGTGATCGATCTGAAGAAGGTAGCGGACGCGCTGTCGCGCGCGACACAATAGGTCATGACCGAACAGTTTCGTCCCACCCTGCTGCTCTCGATGCCGCAGCTTCAGGATCCGAACTTCGCGAAGGCGGTGGTTCTGCTCTGCGACTTCGTACCGGATGGCGCATTCGGCCTCGTGCTCAACCGGCCGACCGACGCCGCCGCGAGCGCCATGGTGCGTCTCGAGCCGCCGGTGGACGGCGGAAACGATCTACCGTTGTGCACGGGCGGTCCCGTCGAGCCGGACCGCGGCTGGATCCTGCTCGGGGACGAGCCCCAGGACGTCGAGTACCGCACGATCGTTCCAGGTGTGTATCTCTCTACATCCCCGCTCCTGCTCCGGCAGGTCCTCGAGGCGCAGCCTGCGCCGCGCGCGCGCGTCCTCGCAGGCTACGCGGGATGGGGACCGGGACAGCTGGACGAAGAGCTCGCGCAGTCCGCCTGGTTGATGTGCAATGTCGACGTCGACCTCGTATTCGATATTGACGCGTCGGCGATGTGGGAGACGGCCATCCGCCGTCTGGGCGCCGATCCATCGGCGCTTCAGATGAGCCATGGAGTTCACTGACAGGTTCGCTTCTTGCACTGGCTGCGGAGAACGAACTATCGAACGTCAGGAGGATCAATGGCGGAAGAAACGAACCCACTCCAGGAACTGCTGGTCGATGAGCTGAAGGACCTCTACAACGCGGAGAATCAAATCATCAAGGCGCTGCCGAAAATGGCGAAGGCGGCGAGCTCGCCGGAGCTTCGGCGCGCGTTCGAGCGGCATCTCGAAGAAACCCGCAACCACGTCGAGCGGCTCGATCAGATTGGCGAGGAGCTCGAGACGAAGATGACGGGCAAGAAGTGCCACGGCATGGAAGGACTGATCGAAGAAGGCAAAGAGATCATGAGCGCGGATCTCGAGGAGAACGCGCTCGACGCGGGCCTGATCGGCGCCGCCCAGAAGGTGGAGCACTACGAGATCGCCGCGTACGGCACCGCGCGCGCTCATGCGGAACTGCTCGGGTACACGAAGGTGGTTCGCCTGCTGCAGCAGACGCTGAACGAGGAAGCTGCGACCGACAAGAAGCTGACGCAGCTCGCCGAAAGCATCATCAACGTCGAGGCGGTCGAAGCGTAAACGCCGACCGCCACGCAGGGATCGTGGGCGGTAGGGGCGGGGTCTTGAGACCCCGCCCTACTTCGAGAGAATCTCCGCGAAGAACTCGACTGCCCGCGGATCCTTCGTCTGTCCCAGCCAGAACATCGCCTGCCGCCGCACCTCCGGGTTCGCATTGCTGCGCGCGACCTGGATCAGAAGCGGGACTCCCTCATCCTTGGGCAACTGACTGAGGGCGAACACCGCCTTCTTCTTGACGTCGGTGTCCGGATCCTGGTCGACGCGTTCGCGGATGGTCGCGGCGACCTTGTCGCCAGCACGCTGCGCCAGCCAGAAGAGCGCGTCGCCGCGCGAGCGCGGCTCTTTGCCGGTGCGCGCGATGCGGAACAGGGTATCGAGGGCAGACGGATCGGCGTGCAGCGAGATCGCCATGATCGCGCCGTTGCTGATGCGATCCTTGACGTCAGACGCCGTGCCGATCAGCGACTCGAGCAGCGAGACGCTCTCGGCCGGACGAACGTTCTCGAGCCATTTCACCGGCCGCCCGCCGGCGTCGAGCGGGCAGTCTTCTGAGAAGACCCGGACGCGGTCTACCCGGCGCTCCGCAATGCGGAAGAGCACTACCATCTGATCCGATCCTTCCAGCTTGATCGCCCCGGAAGGAGTCGTGCCTTGTGTGCGCGATGAGATCGTGGTGCCCGACGAATTCTCGAGCGTGCAGACGCCGCAGCACGCGTTTCCGGAGACGCTGCCGCTGACGTAGTTGTTGCCGGAGCCGAAGCAGCACATGACGCGCTCGCGGTCGGCAACGGGAACGGCATAGCCAATCCATGCGACGTCGGCCTGCGAGGCGACCAACGCGCGAAACGACTGGCTGAGCGGCGATCCTGCTGGTTGAGCAGCGACGGTCGCGTTCTCGATGCGCGGCTGCTGCGCCGCGGCGGCGCCGAGCACTACCGCCGTCACGAGGGCCGAGCCGATCACGTTGAATGGGTTCGACATGGCGGCCTACTTGTTCAGGATTTCCATCATGTATTTCGTGACGGCGGGGTTGTGGCTCATCACCGACAGCTTCGAGAAGATTTCCTTCTTCATCTCGACGTCCTGTTCTTTGCGCGCGAGCTCGATGAGCGCGTCGGCGTTGTCCTGCTGGAACAGCCCGGTGATCACCGCCTTGCGGATCTCCGGCGTCCTGTCGGTGTTGTAGATCTCGACGAGCGCGGCGCCGGTCTGCCGCGATCCCATGATGCCCAGGTTCCGCACGGCGGTCCGCCGAAGCTCCGGATCCTTCTCGGTCTTCGCGAGCTCGATCAGCCGCGAGGCGTCGCCGCCGACGAACATCGCCTGGATGATCCGCTTCTTGACGTCGACCGCCGACTCCTTCTGATAGAGCTGCCACAGCTCGTCGTGCGCGCCCATCACGCCGAGCTGCTGCACGGCCTCGGCGCGGAGCTCGGGGTTCTTCTCGCTCTGCGCGGCGGTCAGCAGCCGATCCTTCTCACCCGCGACCATGAACGCGCGGAGGATCCGGCGCTTCACGTCGACATCAGACGATGAGGAGTAGATTTCACCGAGCGTCGCGCGGCTTTCACGTCCCCCCTGCGTGCCCAGATAGTCGATCGCGCGGTTCTGCAGCTCCGGCGTCGAGTTGCCTTTCGCGATGTTCTTCATGACTTCGCGGGCCCGCGGCGAGTCGCTCTGCGCGAGCACGAACAGCGCGCGGGACTTCACCTTCGGCGACGCCGTCCCCTGGAGCAGCTTCTCGAGCATGGGAACCGCTTGCTCCGGGTCCGAGTTCTGAAGCGCCTGAATGGCCATGAGCTTCAGATCCTCGTCGTTCTGATTCTCCGGCTTCGGCGGCTGTCCGCTGTTGCGCCGGATTTCCGCCTCGAGCGCCCTTGCCTGCTCGTAGTATCCGCTCTTTGGATAATCCCTTCCCAGTGCGGCGATCGTCGTCAGGGCGTCGGCACGCTGTCCTGCTTTGTTCTGCGCCCAGGCTTTCCAATAGAGTGCGGCCTCGGCGCGGGGGCCTTTCATGCCGACGACGTCGTTCAGCCGTTCGATGGCGCGGTCGTACTTCCCGTCGTCGAGGTATTCCTTTCCCTGGTCGTATGCGTGCTTTTCCCGCTCCCGTTCGCGCTGTTCCGCCTCCTTCTCACGATCCGCCCTGTCGCGATCCTGCGAGAACGCCAGCGCGATCGATGGCAATTCGATCCGCATCGTCGCCAGATCCATGTTGATCGACTCGACGGCAGCCTTGATGGCAGGCACGTCGATCGACTCGACGGCGGCCTTGATCGCAGGCACGTCGATCTTCTCGACAGCGGCCTTGATGGCAGGCGCGTCGATCGTCAACGGCCGGATATACGACGGCGTTTCCACGGGCTGCGCGAACGCCGCGCCGGCCACTCCAAGCGCTCCGGCTACAATCGCCGCGCGCGCACAAAGCTGTCTGATCGTCATGATGTAAATGCCCTGCGTTTGATGAGTTGACGTTTCTGAACTTCCGACGAAAGCACGCGCACCTTCAACAGGAGTCCCTTGTCGTCGATTCGATGCTGTACGGCTGCGAGGTCCTCTGCCGAGACATGCTCCGGGCTTGCCGCGATGTCGACGAGCACCTGCTCGAGGTCGTCGAGCACCTGCGCGACCGCGAGGTTGCCGGTGTCGAGCGCCGCCTGGCGATACAGGCGGTTCGCGGAGAGCAGCTGCTCGGCGCGCGTCCGCTCGACCGGCACGTCGACGTCTTGACCGCCTTCGGCGCTCACCAGATCGACGAGCATCAGCTGCGAGCGATCGAGGTGTTCCGACAGGTCCGACAGCAGCACGCGCTCCCGAAGATCCTTTCCTGTCGCGGCGGCCATCGCCGTCGACTCCGGCGCCGTCGTCGGCCGCGACAGCCGTCCGGCGAAGAACGCCGCGCCGACCAGCACGACAATCGCGGCAAGCCATGCAAGGCGGGCGGGGGGGAGGACGAACCAGGACCCCCATCCATGTCTCGCGTGCTCGAGGCCCGGCTGCAGGCGCGCCCACACGATTCGCTCGAACCCGTCGCCGAGCGCCGGCTCGGGCACCGTGTCGACGAGGGCGAATACGCGCTGCAGCTTCGTGAACGCCTGCCGGCACGCACCGCACTCCTGCAGGTGCGCGGCTGCCCGGCCGGCGGCGTCTCCTTCGAGCTCGCCGTAGTAGTGCAGAACGAGATCGTCTTCAGTCAGGTGCGGCATTGGTCAATCCATCGAGACAAGCGGTTCGAGCGCGATCCGCATTTTCTTCACCGCGCGAAAGATGCTGTGCTTCGTCGCATTTGTCTTGAGCCCCAGCGCGCGGCTGATTTCGTCTATCGAGTGCCCTTCGAAGTGCCGGAGCACGAACGCGGCGCGCTCCATCTGGCTGAGCGACGACATCGCCGCCGTGACCGCCTCCTGCACCTCGGTGCTCAGCATCAGCCGCTCCGGCGAGACGCGCGTCGTGTCCCCTCGCTCATCGCCGCCGAATTGATCGAGATCCGCCGCGTCGTGCGCTGCTTCGCGATGCGGCCGCGCGCGAATCAGGTCGATCGAGCAATTCACGGCTATCCGGTGGAGCCACGTCCCGAAGTTCGATCGCGATTCGAACCGACCGAGCTGCTTGTAGGCCTTCAGAAACGTCTCCTGCACCACATCCTCGGCGTCCTGGGGACTGCCGGTCATCCGGTGCGCGAGCCGATAGACAGCGCGGCTGTGGCGCTCCACGAGCGCCCGGAATGCTTGGCTGTCACCATCGCGGGCGAGCGCGACGGCCGCGGCGTCCGTGTGCGGCATCCGATTGTTTAGACGGGAGTTCCGGGTGAGGGTTAGCCGCCGGCGATTAGTCTTTTTCCGCGCGGTGTCCAGAAGTCGGGGGAATGCCCGAAACACGGAGAGTCGGGTGTGCGGACGGTTCCTCGGGCTCCTTGCGTTTTTCGACGATCTCGCGCACCCGCGAGATCTCCGCATGGAGCGCCTCGATGCAGGCCGCCTGCGTTTCGTGCGGCGACCCAGTAGCGAGCCCGCAGAACGGGCACACGCTCATGGTCTCCCTTCCGGAGTCGCCTTCGCAGGGCAGCATTCACCTGTGCAAAAAAACAACCAGCCTCGAGTCGGGCTAACACATGCTCGCTTAGGATCTTGCGGCTAACTCTTCGATTTGGTGGTTGAGTTCATGAAGCTTACACGCGCTGTCTCTCGTGAGCATCCGCTATATGCTTCGGGAATGCTCAAGCGGCAGCGAACCGGGTCAGTCGTGTGCTCTTCGTGCGGCTCGCTGGTCGGCGTCAACGACGATCGATGCTACTCGTGCGGCCGGAGCAACCCCGGCCTGTGGGGATACGCGCCGCTGCTCCGGGCATTCAGCAGCAGCGCCAACTTCGTCGATCTGATTGTCTTTGGCTGTTCGATCCTCTACCTCGCGACGCTGCTGCTGACGGTCGTCTTCGGTGGCAGCGTTCTCGGCGGCGGCAGCCCCTTCAACTTTCTTGCGCCGCACGACGTGATCGTCCGGGCTTTCGGCGCCAGCGGGGCTATTCCGGTCTTTGGCTACGGGATGTGGTGGACGCTCCTGAGCGCCGGCTGGCTGCACGGCAGCATCCTGCACATCCTCTTCAATATGCTGTGGGTTCGTCAGCTGGGGCCCCTCGTCGGAGACATCTACGGCGCCGCACGGATGGTGATCATCTACACCCTTGCGGGTATTGCGGGATTCCTGCTCAGCAGCGTTGCTGGTCTTTACCTCGCGTATGCGCCCATGCCATTTCGAGCAGGGCTGCTCACCTTGGGCGCGTCTGCGCCGATCTTCGGCCTCTTGGGCGCGCTCGTGCACTACGGCCGCCGCGGCGGCAGCAGCCTCGTCGGCGGTCAGGCGATGCAATACGCGGTCGTGCTCTTCGTGCTGGGGCTCATCGCTCCCGGAGGAGGCGTTGACAACTACGCTCACGCCGGCGGATTCATCGGCGGGTATCTCGCATCAATGTGGTTGGATCCCCTGAAGCGAGAGAAGGCCGATCACTTCGTTGGTGCGATGATTTGCCTGCTGGCGACGGCGGTCTCGATTCTCGCATCGCTCGCGAAGTTCTTCCTGTAACGCCTGCTCTGAATCCGCCTTCGCTAAAGCTACGGCGAACAAGCCGCGAGCCCCGTCACTTCGAATACAGATCGATGATTCGGCTGATCGCCCGCCGGCAGACGGCGCAGAAGCCTACCTTGTCGCGCGTGAACATGATGCAGTCCGCCTGCGCGCGATAAAGCCCGCGCGATTCATAGGCGGCCCCTTCGAACGCACCGACCGCGCCGGAGTACTTCATCGACGACAGGAGTTTCGTGTCCCAGTCGCGCTGCTCGCGGAAGAGGGCATCCATCTCGGCCTCCGGAGCGTTCCGCGCGCGGATCTCGCGGCGGCGCTGCTGGATCCCGGCGGTGTGCTTCTCGAATTCCGCCTTGTCCCACGGCGTGGGCAGCGGGGTGCCCGCCGTCACGAGGTCCTTCCACTTCAGGGCGGCTGGATCATGCAGCGCGGTGACGTTGGGTTCCCACGGCTCCGGCTTCTCGCCTGCAGCGCCCGTGTAAGCGACATCGGACGTGTAGTACTCGTCCGCGAGCGCGGCGAAGTGGTGTCCGAACTCGTGCGCGAACACGTAGGAAGAAAACGCGCTGTCGACCGACGCCGTCGCCTGGTCGTTGAAGATTCCTCCGCCGCCGTACGTCTTCTCGTTGACGAGAATCTCGATGAACTCGTACGGCGCCGCCGATGCCGCGTCACGCAGCGCGCGATTGTCGAGGGTGAGCACGTAGCGTTCCGAATCGAAAATGTTGTACTCCGCGGAGAGCGGAGTGCGCCGGAATACGCCGGCGTTCGGACGATTGATGCCGCTCTCGGGCGACGGCAGGTCGAGCGCGCGCACGTTGAAGTCGGACTTGCGGCTCTTGAACGGTTCCTCGTCGAACAGCGCGGGCAGCAGCCGCGTGACGTCGCGATGAAATTTCTGAATCTCGCGCGCGGTGTAGCCCTCGCCGATGATCAGGATGTCCACCTTCTCCGATGCCGGCCCATTGATGAAGACCGGCCAGACCGTGCCGGCATGCCGGGCGGGCGGGGCGCGGTTCACGAATCGTGACGACGGATCGACGTCGGTCGTCCAGATCGTCGCGAAGCTGTTGTCGTCCTGTCGCCTGGCGAGCACGATCGTGACCGGGTGTTTCGGCCACGGGAACCGCAGCGACTCGTGGAAGCTTCGGGTCGCCGTCTTTTCCTCGCCCGTCGTCTCCCATTCGCCGTAGACGGACGCGAACCCGCGCGAGTAGAGCAGCGCGCGCGTGCTCGTGTCGCGTACCTCGAAGGAATATTCTCCGAGGTTGGTGGGATCGATGAGCTGCGTGCGGCTTCCCGCCCACGGGCCGTCGTTCACGACCCGGTCGAGTGAGATCGTTTCCGGCGTCTTGAGGCCGCCGGTATGGAAATAGTCGACCCGCATCGTCTGGGCGGTGAAATGCTCGTCGAATGGCGATGGTCGCGACGGGGGCGACTGGGCACTGAACGCAATCGCCGCCGCGGCGAAGAGCCAGCAGATCGTACGCACGGCCCCATTATAATTTTCGTGTGCGTAAGCCAGTTGTGCTCATTACCGGTGCGGGAGGCGAGATCGGACACGGCCTGATCGCCCGGCTCTCCGAGCGCGGCGATCGTGCCATCGTCACGCTCGACGTCTCGCGGCTCGATGCGACGATCGCCGGCAAGGTCGATCGCGAGGTGACCGGCTCCATTCTCGATCGCGCCGTGCTGGAGCGGCTGCTCGCCGAATTTCAGGTCGAGCTCGTTTTCCACCTCGCGGCGCTTCTTTCGACCAGAGCCGAATTCACGCCGGTGACGGCGCATCAGGTCAACGTCGAGGGCACGCTGAACCTGCTCGAGTTCGCGCAGCATCAGGCTGAATCCCACGGTCACGTGGTCGTCTTCATGTATCCCTCCTCGATTGCCGCTTACGGATTGCCGGGCCGCGACGCGAAAATGGCGGCCGGCAAGGTGAAGGAGGACGAATGGGCGCACCCGACGACGATGTACGGCTGCAACAAGCTGTATTGCGAGCAGCTGGGCACGTACTACGCGCGTCATTACAAGCAGCTCGTGGCCGAGTCCGCCGCGGGCCGCGTGGACTTCAGGTGCGTGCGCTTCCCCGGCTTGATTTCGGCGGTGACGATGCCATCCGGCGGCACGTCCGATTACGCGCCGGAGATGATTCACGCGGCCGCGAAGGGAGAGCCGTACAGCTGCTTCGTGCGGCCCGACACGCGCATTCCGTTCATGGCGATGCCGGACGGCGTGGAGGCGCTGATGAGGCTGGCCTCAGCGCCGCGTGGTCAGCTGACGCGCACCGCCTACAACGTCACCGCGTTCAACCCGTCGGCGGAAGAGATCTGCCGCGCCGTCCGGGCGGCGTTCCCCGAGGCGAAGATTGAATGGGAGACCGATGACAAGCGTCAGGGAATCCTGGACTCGTGGCCGGCCGATGTCGATGATTCCGCGGCGCGGCGCGACTGGGGTTTCGCGCCGCGCCACGACTTCGAGCGCGCGTTCAACGAATATCTCGTGCCGACCATCCGTGAGCGATATTCACGCTAGCTCCACTCCGGAGGCGGCGTAATCTGCGGCTCCGGGGTCGGACCGGGATCTGGCCGTCCGCTGCCCTCGAGACGGCTGATCGCGCGGACCGCCATATCGTGATCGCACACGATCTGACACGAGAGGCGCACGCCGATCGCGCCTTTTGCGGCGAGCACCTGCCGTTCCGCTGCCGTCATGCGCGTCGGTTCCCCGTCGATGAACTCGACGCGGCAGGTCGTGCACCGCGCGTTGCCGCCGCACGCATGCAGCTGGTCGATCTTCGCGTCCTGCTCGAGCGCCAGCACGAGCCGCTTCCCGTCCGGCACGTCGAACGTTCCAACCCCTTCCACCGTCAGCTTCGGCACTCAGCTTTCTCCTTTGTTCGCCAAACATGCATCATACAGAATAGAAGCGTAGAACCTTGCTGAGCCTCCGGTACGCCCTCCGTGCGTTAGCACGACGCCCTGCGTTCGGCCTGATTGCGATCGCCACCCTCGCGCTCGGCATCGGCGCCAACGCCGCGATCTTCAGCGTGTTCGACGCGGTGCTGCTGCGCCCGCTGCCCTATCCCGATCCGGATCGCATCGTCATGCCCTGGGAGTACAGCGCGGAGGTGCATCAGCGGCTGGGCTTCGATCGCCTCCCGGCGTCGGTGGCGGACTTCACCGACTATCTCCGCCGCAACCGGACCTTCGAATCGTTCGCGTCGATGCGCACCGAACAGGTGAACCTCACGGGCGAAGGGATGCCCGAACGCATCGGCGCGGTCCGGGTCAGTTCCCAGTTCTTCGATGTGCTCAACGTGCGGCCGATCATCGGCCGGACGTTCACACCGGACGACGAAACGCGCGGCCGGCTGGTGCTGGTCGCGTACAGCCTGTGGCGCGATCGGTTCGAGTCGGATGCGAACATCAGCGGGAGAGTCATCTCGCTCAACGGCGAGCCAGTGACGATCATCGGCGTGCTGCCCGCCTGGTTCCAGTTCCCCGCGGCCGGCGAGCTGCCCGAAGGCTTTGGCTTCACGCTGACGCCGGTCGTCTGGGCGCTCGACGTCTTCACGCCGGTGCAGCAGCACAATCGGGGCGGCAAGAGCATCGCGATCGTCGGGCGGCTGAAGGCCGGGGTCACGCCGCTCGATGCGCAGGCGGATCTCGGCGGGATTGCGGCCGACATCGCACGCGAATCCCCGGCGACGAACGCGGGCTGGACGATCCGCGTGATGCCGTTGCGCGAGCAGCTCGTCGGCACCGTCCGTCCGGCGCTGGTCGCGCTGCTGACGGCGGTTGGATTCGTGCTGCTGATCGCGTGCGCCAACGTCGCGAACCTCGTGCTGGTGCGGGCCGCCGCGCGGCAGCGCGAAATCTGCGTCCGCTACGCGCTCGGCGCGTCCGCCTCGTCGCTCGTCACGACATTTCTGATCGAAAGCCTGACGCTCTCGATCCTGGCCGGGCTCGCAGGGCTCGCCGTCGCGTCGTGGATGCTGCGTGCGCTGCTCGCCATGGTGCCGGCGTCACTGCCGTCCATTCGCCAGGCGGGACTCGACTGGCGCGTGTTCGCGTTTACCGCCGGCCTTGCGCTGGCCATTGGAATCCTGTTTGGCGCCGTACCGGCCTGGCACTCGGCGCGATACGACACGGCCGAGGGTCTGAAGGAAGGGGCGCGCGGGACGGTCGGCGGCGGCCGCAAGGCGACGCGCACGCGCAACATCCTCGTGGTCGTCGAGGTCGCGCTCGCCGTGGTGCTGCTCATCGGCTCGGTGTTGCTGATACAGACGTTCGTCCGCTTGACGCACGTGGACACCGGCTTTCGCAGCGACCGGATCCTCACGATGGAGGTGACGCTGCCCAAGAGCCGGTATTCACCGGACCGCACGGCGGCATTTTTTCAGTCGGTCGTTGCCAGCAGCTCGACGCTGCCAGGCGTCGACGCGGCCGGCATCACCTCGAGCGTCCCGCTGAGCGCACGTGAAAGCCTGGTGCCGGTGACGATCGAAGGCAATCCCGTCCCGAAGCCTGGCCTCGAGCTGATCGCCGAATATCGCGTCGTCAGTCCTGGATACTTCCGCGTTTTCGCCATTCCACTGCGCGAAGGGCAGCCGCTGCCGGACGCGCCGTCGGTCAACCAGCCGCCGATCGTCATGATCAGCGAGACGCTCGCCCGAGTGGGCTGGCCCGATGGAAACCCGATCGGCCACCGCGTGAAGCTGGCGAGCTACTGGCAGGACGCGCCGTGGTACACGGTCGGCGGCATCGTGGGCGACACGCGCAACGCGAGCCTCGACACGGCGCTGAGGCCGCAGGTCTACGTGCACCATTCATCGGATGCGAAGGAGCAGATGGCCATCGTGTTGCACGCATCGGGTGACCCGGCGCTGCTCGCAGCGCCCGCGCGTGCGGTTGTGCAGGCGATCGATCCGAATCAGCCGGTGGCGCGCGTGCGGACGATGAACGAGATCATGACGGCGGCGATCGCCAGCCGGCGCTTTCACATGTTCCTCGTCGGGATTTTCGCCGGCCTCGCCGTCACGCTGGCGGTCGTGGGGCTGTACGCGGTTGTGTCGTTCTCGGTCGCGGAGCGGATCCACGAGATGGGCCTCAGGCTTGCGCTGGGTGCGCAGCCAGGCAATCTGCTCGCCCTCGTCCTCCGGGACGGTCTGAGGCTCGTCGCTGTCGGTGCCGCGGTCGGCATCGTCGTCGCGCTCCTGCTGACGCGCTTTCTCGAGACCCTGCTCTTCGGTGTCCACGCACGCGACCTCTCGACGTTCGTCCTCGCGCCGACGCTTCTCTTCGCCGCGGGTGTGCTCGGGTGTCTTGCGCCGGCGCGGCGCGCCATGCGCACGGATCCTGCAATCGCACTGCGGAGCGAGTAACAGTTACCGGTAGGGGCGACGCATGCGTCGCCCGTATCTGAGGAGATGCGGTGAAAGAGATTCTTCTACACGGCAGTACCGACGAGGCGTTCGATCCATCGATCGGGTACGTGCTCCAGATTGCGGAAGCGTTTCATGCGCGGCTGCACGTCGTCTATACGGTCGAGGACCCGCTGTCTGCCGGATGGACGGCGGAGGTGAGCGCCGCGCGGCTGCCAGAGGTCCATCAGGCAATGGAAGCCGAGGTGCGCCAGCGGCTCGGGCGCGTGATTTCTCTCGACCAGCAGGAGCGGCTCGGCGTGAAAGTCGTGCTGCGGACCGGACCTGCGGAAAAGGAAATCGTCTCATACGTGAAGGAATACCCGATCGATCTCGCGGTTGTGCAGGCCGGGCGGGGTGCCGCCCCGGATCTGGCACACGCACTCATCGATCACGCGCGCTGCGCGGTTCTCGTCCTGCGCTGACCCCGCGCATGATTCCGTCAGAGCTGCTGGTATCCGCGTACAGCAGCGGATGGTTCCCTATGGCGGTCGACGACGGAGATATCCGTTGGTACTCTCCCGATCCGAGAGGCATCATTCCGCTCGACGCGTTCCACGTTCCGTCGCGGCTCGCCCGTGTGATTCGCAGCGGCCGGTTTCGCATCGAGATCGATCGCGACTTTGCGTCAGTGATCCGCGCGTGCGCGAAAGCTGATCGCAGCGTGGAGGATTCCGGCACGTGGATCGATGGCGAGATTCTCACGAGCTATATCGCGCTCCACGAGCAGGGGCTCGCGCACTCGGTGGAAGCGTGGCAGGGAGATACCCTCGTTGGCGGGCTGTACGGCGTGGCGCTGGGAGGCGCGTTCTTCGGGGAGTCGATGTTTCACCGCGTCACCGACGCCTCGAAGGTCGCGCTCGCGGCGCTCGTCGAGCGCATGAGCGCGCGCGGCCTGACGCTTCTCGACGTGCAGTGGGTGACGCCGCACCTCGAGCAGTTTGGCGCCATCGAAGTTCCGCGGGGCGACTACCTGCAGCTGCTGCAGGACGCGCTGCTGGTCGACGCTCGATTCAACTAGTGAACGGTGTAGGGCTCGCTCAGCGTGAACGGCGCGATCCTCACGTCGAAGCGTTCACCGGACGGCGTGACCATCTGGTAGCTGCCCTCCATCACGCCAAACGGCGTCGTCAGCGGGCATCCCGACGTGTACTCGAACGATTCGGCCGGCTTGAGCGTCGGCTGTTTGCCGACGACGCCGGGTCCGCGAACCTCTTCGATGTGGCCAGTGCCGTCCTTGATGACCCAGTGGCGCGTGAGCAGCTGGACGGTTTCGGGCCCCTCATTGGTAATCGTGACGGTATACAGGAAGAACCACTGACTCTTCGACGGGGCTGATTGATCGGGGGAGTATTCCGACTGGACCTTGACGCGCACCCCGCGCGTCACAGCTTCCGAGATGAACATAAGATCATTGTAGCCTGAGCCCCGAGCCTGAGCCTGTGACCCACACCATCGACCCGGCGCGACTGAAGCGCGGCGTATCGATCGATTCAATCCCGGAAGCCGCCGGCCCCGGGGCGGCGGAGAGCTCCGCGCCGATCCGCGGCCGCGCGCTGATCTTCTGGGATCCGATGAGCCTGCCCGGGACGAAGTTCGCCAGGAAACTGAACGCGATCGACACCGATCAGATCACGCCCGCGGCCGATTGTGTTTCCGAAAGCCTCGAGACGCTGGACGAGCGGTGGAAGGCGGGATCGTTCCGCCACCTCATGCCGGATTTCCGCGAGCGCGTCCACCGCGGCGACACGTTCATCATCGCCGGCGATCGATTCGCGATCGGCTCGTCGCGCGAGATGAGCCCGGCCGGACTGAAGGGCGTCGCGGAGGAAGCCGGCCTCGAGCTGGTCGTCGTCTGCGGCAACAACATGGGGGACATCTTCCGCCGCAACAGCTTCAATCTCGGTCTGCACGTCGTCCAGAGCGCCGAAGCGGTTGCCGACGCCCGCGACGGCGACGAGTTCAGCTTCGATCCGGTCACGCGCCGGCTGAACAACGAAACGCAGGGGAAGACGTACGATCCGGTGCCGCTGTCACCCAAGGAAGAAGAGATTCGGCGCAGCGGAGGCATCTTCGCGGTCGGGCGCCGGGAGTTCAAGGCTTCTCTCCGGACGAAACCGTCGATCGATTGGCCGGACGACCACGCGGCGCGACGCATGACGTCGACGGAACAGATCGTGTGGGCGCATCGCGTCGACAAGAACCTCGAGCCCGGCGATCTGAAGGCCGGTACCACGCTGCGCGTCTACGCGGATCTGCTCCCAGCCTCGGACGGCACCGCACCGTTTGCGATCCACACCTTCAACCAGATCACGGGCGGCAACACGATCGACCCGCGGCAGGCGGCGATCGCGAACGACCATTTTGTCTTCACCGGCGTTGAAGCCGACGAGAAGCAGACGAACATCGGCCGCGAGTTCGCACGCGCCCACGGAATCGAGAAGCCGTATTACGCGACGCCCGGCGACGGCATCTTCCACTTCTATTTTCCGGAACAGGGGCTGGTCGTTCCGGGTCAGTTCATCCCTGGCGCCGACTCGCACAGCCGGGCATATGGCGCCTACGGGGCGGTCGGCATCGGCGTCGGATCGACGACGCTCGGATTCGGGTGGTCGACGGGGTACATCTACTTCACGCTGGCGAAGCAGCGGCGTGTGGTGTTCACGGGGAAACTGCAGCCGTGGGTCGGCGGCAAGGACATCGTGCTCGAGCTCCTGCGCCGCTGGGGCACGAAGCAGTCGGAAGGCATGTCCGTCGAGCTCGTCGACGCCGACCGTCAGCTGCCGATCGCGTATCGCAACACGATCGCCAACATGATGGCGGAGGCCGAGGCGCTGAACGGCATCTTTGCCGCCGATGACGTCACAGACGAGTGGTACCGGCGCAAAGGCATCACGAATCTGCCGTACCCGCGAGTGTCACCCGGCGCCGACGCCGTGTACGTCATCGACGAAACGATCGATCTGGCGGACGTTCGGCCGATGATTGCCAAGCCGTTCAGCCCCGGCAATGCGTTCCCCGCCGAAGAGATCGCGAGGGAGCGGATCGCCTTTGACAAGGCGCTCATCGGATCGTGCACGAACGGCAGCTATGACGATCTGCTGCAGGCCGCGCTCGTGCTTCGCGCAGCCCGCAAACAAGGCGCGAAACGGGTCGAGCGCGAGTTTGCGATCTTCCCCGGATCCGGCGGCGTCGGCCGGCAGATCGAGATTGCGGATCCGCGTCTCGGGGGAGAGTCGATCGCGGACGTGTTCCGGTCCGTCGGCGGTCAGATCCGCCAGTCGTGGTGCGGGCCGTGTTTCGGCCAGGGACCTGATGCGCTCAACCCCGGGCAGCGCGCGATCACGTCGTTCAATCGGAACTGGCAGAACCGCATGGGGTTCGGAGGCGAGGGGTATCTCGCGAGCCCCGCCGTCGTCGCAGCGTCGGCGCTTCTCGGCTTCATGGGCCCCCCTTCCGAATTGGGATTGCAGTGGAACCCGGAAGAGTACGGCGTTTAATCGTCCTCGTGCTGCTTGCGTTATGCGGGGGCGTAGGCCACGCGCAGCGATTGACGCCTCTGGCGGCCGGCATGGTCATCGATCGATCGATGACGATCAGGCCGGGCGTCTACCGGCTCGGCGCGTCGGACGATCTCACGAGGCCTGCGATCACGATCCGGGCCAACAACATTACTGTCGACTTCAACGGCGCGACACTGCTCGGTTCACGCGACGGCGCAGATCCAGACACCATGGCTGGCGTCGGCATCCTCGTCGACGCAGGCAGCCACATCACGATCAAGAACGCGGTGATCCGCGGCTACAAGGTCGCGATTCTCGCGCGCCGGTCGCCGGATCTGCATCTCACGCACAACGATCTCTCCTACAACTGGAAGCAGCGGCTGTACAGCGGCATCGAGAAGGAGAGCCTGGTCGACTGGATGTCGTACCACAACAACGAGAAGGACGAGTGGCTGCGCTACGGCGCGACCATGTACCTCGCCCAGTGCGATCGCGCGGAGGTCGACAACAACACCGCCGTGCAGGGACAGAACGGCCTGATGGTGACGTCGTCGAGCGGGCTGAGAATC
>Ga0075424_100000736_pt1 | contig 26571 bp, 23 predicted proteins | sample SoiMethybrSBSTD3_FD_75301 | JGI IMG/M metagenome (GOLD analysis project Ga0075424, IMG submission 75301) | Bulk soil microbial communities from a Populus tree surrounding site in Tennessee, USA - Soil MetaG P. TD hybrid SBSTD3 | ecosystem: Environmental > Terrestrial > Soil > Tree plantation... | reverse complement strand
GAGGGCACGCACGCCATCGGCCACGTCCGGATGGCGACCGAGTCGGACGTCGACATCTCGGGCGCGCATCCGTACTGGGCCTACCCGTTCGCGGATGTCGCGGTCGTCCACAACGGGCAGCTCACGAACTACTTCCAGTGGCGGCGCCGGCTCGAGCGCTCCGGGCACCGGTTCCAGTCGGAGTGCGACTCGGAGATCATCGCGGTCTACCTGGCCGAGAAGATGAGCGAGGGGCTCTCGCTCGAGGAGTCGATGCACGCCAGCCTCGACGACCTGGACGGCGTCTTCACCTACATCTGCGTGACCGGCGACGCGCTCGGAGTCGCCAAGGACGAGATGGCGGCCAAGCCGCTCGTGCTGTACGAGGGCGACGACATGGTGGCGCTGGCCTCCGAGGAGATCGCGATCCGGGCAGTGATCGACCACGAGATCGAGACCTACGACCCGTATGAGCGGGAGGTGCTGGTATGGACGCGCTAGTCGGCGAGCGGAGGATCTCCTACGACGCGCGCGGCCTGGCCGAGCCGACCGCGGAGGTCCCGAACGTCGCGATGGTCGACGGGACGGCCGCCGTCTTCGACGCGGCGCCCCTCACGACGCGGCAGATCAACCTGGAGCTGCGCTCCCTCGTGTACGAGCGCGGCGTCACCGACGTCACGATCAAGAACCCCGGCTCCAAGCACTCGCTCGGCGTCGGCATCCTGACGCGCTGCCGGATCACCTTCGAGGGCAGCCTGGGCTACTTCGGCTGCGGCCTGATCGACGGGCCGGAGGTGCACATCACCGGCCGCGTCGGCTGGTCCGCCTGCGAGAACATGATGTCGGGCGCCGTCGTGATCGAGGGCAACGCCGGCTCGCTCACGGGCGCTGCGCTGCGCGGCGGCGACCTCGTCGTGAAGGGCCGGGTCGGCGCCCGGAGCGGCATCGACCAGAAGGGCGGGACGATCCTCACGCTGGGCTCGGCCGGCTCGATGACGGGCTTCATGATGCAGCGCGGCCGCCAGATCATCTGCGAGGACGCCGGCCCCGGCCTGGGCGACTCGATGTACGACGGGATTATCTACGTCGGCGGCAAGGTGAAGGCGCTCGGCATCGACTGCGTGCCGGGCGAGTGGACCGAGGCCGATACGGAGTTCATCGAGCGCAAGTTCCGGATCTACGGGCTCGGCTCGCCGCCGGAGTTCCAGAAGTTCGTCTGCGGGAAGAAGCTCTACAACTACGACAACCTCGAGCCATCCGAGCGGAAGCTGGTGCTGTAGATGCCATCGGACAAGACATCCTCCAAGCGAAACGTCCTCGGGCGAAGCGGCATCTTCACCCAGGAGGTCATCGACGACATCCACGTGAAGTCCGAGCTCGGCCGCTACCGGATGCGCGGCTTCTCGATGTTCAAGCCGATCCCGCACTGGGACGAGCTCATGTTCATGCCGGGGACGCTCACCCGGTTCGTGATCGAGGGCTACCGCGAGAAGTGCGAGACCAAGACGGTGCTGGGCGCCCGCTTCGCCAAGAAGCCGATCGAGCTCGACATCCCGGTCTACATCACCGGCATGAGCTTCGGCGCGCTCTCGCTCGAGGCCAAGATGGCGCTTGCCAAGGGCGCCTCGATGGCCGGCTCGGCGACGTGCTCGGGCGAGGGCGGGATGATCCCGCCGGAGCGCGACCTCTCCACCAAGTGGTACTACCAGTGCATCCAGAGCCGGTACGGGTTCAACCCGCACCACCTGATGCTGGCCGACGCGTGCGAGTTCTTCATCGGCCAGGGCTGCAAGGTCGGCCTCGGCGGCCACCTGATGGGCCAGAAGGTGACCGAGCAGGTGGCCGAGATGCGCTCGCTCCCCGCGGGGATCGACCAGCGCTCGCCCGCGCGGCATCCCGACTGGCTCGGGCCGGACGACCTCTCGCTCAAGGTGCAGGAGGTCCGGGAGGCCACCGACTACCAGATCCCGATCCAGCTCAAGCTGGGCGCCGCCCGCGTCTACGACGACGTGCGCATGGCGGCCAAGTGCGGGCCGGACATCATCTACCTGGACGGCGCCGAGGGCGGCACGGGCGCCGGCCCCCACATCGCGACCGAGGAGACCGGGATCCCGCTCATGGCCGCGATCCCCGAGGCGCGCCGCGCGCTCGAGGACGTCGGCCTGGCCGACGAGATCGACCTGGTCGTGGCCGGCGGCATCCGCAACGGCGGCGACATCGCCAAGGCGCTCGCCCTCGGGGCGAAGGCCGTCGCAATCGGCCACTCGGCGCTCATGGCGCTCAACTGCAACAAGGAGATCCCCGGCGTCACCGACTACGAGGGCACGATCGGCGTACCGGCCGGCCAGTGCTACCACTGCCACACAGGCCGCTGCCCGGTCGGGATCACGACCCAGGACCCGGAGCTCAGGAAGCGCCTCATCGTCGACGAGGCCGCCGAGCGGGTCTACAACTTCCTGCACACGCTGACGCTCGAGGTGCAGATGCTGGCCCGGGCATGCGGCAAGACGAACATCCACAGCCTCGAGCCCGAGGACCTCTGCGCCCTCACGGTCGAGGCGGCCGCGATGGCGAAGGTGCCGCTGGCCGGCACCGACTACATCCCGGGCGTCACCGAGCGCGAGACGCTCGCCGAGATCCGCCGCCTTCTCGAGAAGAAGCACGAGGAGGAGGCCATCACCCACGTCGGACAGCCGCTCGAGGCGGCCGGGGAGTAGGAGACGGCATGGCAGAACAGGAACGCCACATCGCAATCGACGCCGAGACGCTCGCCGGCCACCGCTTCCCCTACCAGGAGGACGTCTCGCTGATCGACGACGTCGACCTCATGGCGGCGACGCCCGGCCAGGACATCAACTGGCTCGAGGACGTCGAACTCCTCGAGGAGGAGGGCGTCCCGGCGGTCTTCGACCGCTACTCGAACTCGTTCCTGCGGATCTACTTCCCGATCCCGGAGGGGCGCGAGAACGAGATCGCGCGCAAGGTGCTGATCAAGCATCTCCAGTCAGGCAACTCGTACGGCATCCAGCTGAAGCCGAAGCACTGCAAGTTCCCGCAGCCGGAGCTGGGGCCATGGGTAGCCGGGTCAGCAACCGTCGGCACCGACTGGAAGCCGCCGGTGCTGGAGGGCTGGGAGCCGCCGGAGCATTGATGAGTGGTTCCACGCCCCCGTGATGTGCTGGGCGTAGCCGCAGCGACCAGCGACGACTTACCCACCACAGTCGGACGTCCAGGCGCGCGGGGGCGTGGTGTCACTCATCTAGCACGGGCCCGAGAAGGTCGGCGTGGGGGCGCCCGGCCTTCAGTCTTGCGGGCGTCCTCTCGAGACCACCTCGAGAACTGCGACGAGTCGCTTGCGTCGTGCGCGCAGGAGCGGCGAGCCGCGTCCCTGCCCGCCCTCGCATTCCAGCGGTGTCCGCCTGGCCGGACTCCCGTCCCGCCTTGCGACATAGCATGGAGAGATGGGCGTCAGTCTGTCCACGCTCCTCGCAGCGTTCGCCCTCGGAGCCGCCCAGGGCCACGCCGTGCACCGCACGACGGTCATCGGCCACTCCGTCGACGGGCGCGCGATCCACGCCGTCGAGTCGGGCACCCCCGGCCAGCCGCGCGTCCTCGTGGTCGGCTGCATCCACGGGAACGAGTGCGCCGGGATGGCGGTCATCCAGGCGCTTCGGCGGCGGACGCCGCCCCGGTTCGCCGACCTCTGGCTCGTCCCCAGCCTGAACCCGGACGGGCGCGCCGCCGGCACCCGCCAGAACGCCCACGGCGTCGACCTGAACCGCAACTTCGTCGCCGGCTGGACGCACCACGGCGCCCCCTGGAGCACCTACTACTCCGGCCCACGCCCGTTCTCGGAGCCCGAGACACAGGCCGCCCGCCGGCTCATCGGCGCGATCCGGCCGCGGGTCACGGTCTGGTACCACCAGCACATGCGGCTCGTGTGGACGTCGGGGTCGAGCGTGCCCGCCGGGCGGGTCTACGCGACGATGGTCGGGCTGCCGCTCTACGTGCACCGCTCGCCCGGTGGGGCCGCGTCGGAGTGGATCCGCGTGCGGTTCCCCCGCCTGCGCGCGTTCGCGGTCGAGCTCGCCGCCGGGCCGCTCTCTCGCGGCGGCGTCCGCCGGCACGTCGCCGCCGTGCTGGCGATGGCGAGGCAATAGGGCCGGAGGATCCGCCCGGTAGGGTGCGCGCGTGCCCGCCACGGCTCTCGCGCTCGCCCTCGCCGCAGCGGCGCTGCACGCGGGCTGGAACATCCTGATCGCCCGCGCCGGCGACCCCGAGGGCGCCGGGGCCGCCGCCATCCTGCTGGGCGCCGCGATGTTCGCGCCCGTGGCTGTCCTGACGTGGCGCGTGGAGTGGGCGGCCGTGCCCTACATCGGTGCATCGGCCGCCTTCGAGCTGGCCTACTTCGCGCTTCTCGCGGCCGCCTACCGGCGGTACGACCTGTCGGTCATCTACCCGATCGCACGCGGAGCGGCGCCCGCGCTCGTCCTCGTGATCGCCGTGGTGGCGACGTCCGCGCAGCCGTCGGCGCTCGAGGTGGCCGGCGTCGCCACGGTCGCCGTCGGGATCATGCTCGTGCGCGGCGTCCGCGTCGGCGCCGGCTGGGCCGCTCCGGCCATGGCGCTCGGCGTCGCCGCGTGCATCGCCGCCTACACCGTGATCGACAAGAGCGGCCTGCACCACGCGGCGGCGATCCCGTATCTCGAGATCACGCTCGCGACGGCCGGCGTCCTCTACGGGACGGGCCTCGCGGCGACCCGCGGCCCGGACGTGGTCCGGGCGGGGTTCTCGCGCTGGACGGCCGGGGCCGGATTTGGCATGTTCGTGGCATACGCGCTCGTGCTGGCAGCGCTGCGGCTGGCGCCGGCTGCGTCGGTGGCCGCGGTCCGCGAGACGAGCGTGGTCATGGCCACCGTGCTCGCGGCCGTCTTCCTGCGCGAGCCGGTCACGCGCAGCCGCGCCGTCGGCTCGGTACTTGTCGCGACGGGGATCGTCGCCCTGGCGCTGGCATGACCGCGGTCGCCGTCACGCTGCTCGCCTACGCCCTGGGCTGCGTCAGCACCGGGTACTACGTCGTGCGGTTCCTGACCGGCGACGACCTGCGCCGGCACGCCACCGGATCCACCGGTGCGCGCAACGTCGGCCGCAGGCTCGGAAGCCGGGCCGCCGCCGTGACCCTGGCGCTCGATGTCGCCAAGGGCGCCGTCGCCGTCGGGATCGCGCAGGCCGCGGCCGGCACCGGTGCGGCAGGAGCGGCGCTCGTCGCCGTCGTCGCAGGGCACGTCGCGCCGGCGCAGCTCGGCTTCCGGGGCGGGCGCGGCCTGGGGCCGGCGCTGGGCGGCATGCTCGTGCTCGACTGGCGGGTGGCGCTCGCCGGCCTCGGAGTAGCGGCCGTCGTCGCCGCGGCGACCCGCGCCCCCACGGTCGCAGGCCTCGCCGGCGCCGTGACGGCACCGGCGGCGGCGCTCGCGCTGGGAGAGCGGGAGACGGCGCTCGCGGTCGCGCTCACGGCGGCGATCATCGCCGCCGCCCACGCCCGCGGTCAGCTCCAGGGATAGGGGCTGTTCGAGACCGGGTGCAGGTCGCCCGTCGCGAAGCGCTCGTACCGGAAGGGCCGCAGGAGGCCGGACTCGCCGCCCGACATCACCCGCGCCACCTCCCGGCCGACACCGATCATCTTGTAGCCGTGGTTCGAGTCGGCGATGACGTACACGTTCGGGCGCATGTAGTCGAAGACCGGGAAGCTGTCGGCGGTGAAGCAGCCGACCCCGCCCGAGCGCACGTTCTTGTACGTCGCCCGCTTGCCCTCGAACCGCTTCATGCAGTGCGAGAGCGACGCGCACCACATGTCGGCGAACTCCGACTCGACGCTCGCCGTGGGGTACGGGTCGACCTCGAACTCGTTGCCGACCACCACCGGCGCGGCGCCGCCCTGGACGCCGTGCAGGTCCTGCTTGAAGTAGTTGCCCCAGAGCTCGTCGGTGACGAGCCGGCCCTCGTCGTCATAGAGCGGCGCGTCGGAATCGACGTGGAGCACCGGCGGCATCGTGCCGTCCTCGAGCGAGAGCAGGGCCGGGTCAACGTCGATCTCGCCCTCCTGGAGGTACCAGTAGGTCCACATCTCCTGGTCGGCGTGGACGTCCCCGTCGGGCGTCTTCACGTCGAGCCTGTTCGGCAGGCCGAGCATCGTCCAGATGGACTTGACCCACGGCCCGACGGCGACCACGACCTGCTCGACCGCGACGGTGCCCTGGTCGGTCTCGACGGCCGTCACCGCGCCGGAGCCGTCCATCTCGAGGCCGGTGACGCGCACGCCCTCGACGAGCCGGGCGCCGGCCTCCTTGGCCTTCGCGGCCAGGCCGTGCATCGAGGCCATGTTGTTGGCGAAGCCGCCCTTGTGCTCGTGCAGGCACACCTCGACCCCCTGGGCGCGCCAGTCCGGGAACATCCCGCGCATGTGCTCTGACACCTCGGCGGCGCCGACGATGAGGTCGGACGGGTAGTCGATCCGCGCCTGGCGCTCGTGGACCTCGGTCAGATCGGAGACCTGCGAGGCGGCGCCCAGCGCGACGTAGCCGACCGGGTGGTAGGAGAAGGCCTGCGGGTCCTGCTCCCAGACCTCGACGTTCGCGGCCATGAGCTCGGACATGGCCGGCTGGTAGTAGTTGTTGCGCACGACGCCGCAGGCGATGCCCGACGCGCCGGCACCGACGCCGGTCTTGTCGACGACGAGGACGTCCGGCGCCTCGCCGCGGGCGCGCTGCTCCTTGGCCAGGTGCCAGGCGGTCGAGAGGCCGTGCACCCCGGCGCCGATCACGAGGTACTTCGCAGAAGCGGGCAGGCTCATCGTCGTCTCCTCCAGGTTATTGCCCCATCGGCAATGTCATTGCCATTTCACATCCCAGCATACCCGAGCGTCGTGGACAGCGCGAGCGCGTGCGAGCTGAGGAGCGGGACCGCGGCGTCCTGCGCGCGGACGCGGAAGCGCGACTCGGGACCCTGCACGCCGAGGATCGCGATCAGCCGGCCCGGGTCGCCGAACACGGGCACCGCGACGGCGTTCAGGTCGGGCTCGCGCTCCCCCGAGGCGTGGGCGTGGCCCTCGCGGCGGACGGCGGCGACCTCCTCCGCGAGACGGGCCGGGTCGATGATCGTGTGCTCGGTGAAGCGGTGCAGCGGCCCGGCCGGCAGGTCGCGCGCGGCGAACGCCAGCATCACCTTCCCGGTCGCCGTGGCGTGAGCGATGCTCGGCCGGCCGACGCGGGCGACCGACGCGACGCTGGCACGGCTCAGGACGAAGTCGATGGTGACCGCGTCCGGCTCGCCCGGCGCGGAGAGCGTCGCGGTCTCGCCGGTCTCGTCGGCCAGGGCGTCGAGATGCGGCCGGGCCGCCGCCCGCAGGTCGATCCCGCCGAGCGCGTGGCTCGAGAGCCGCAGGACCTGAGGGCCGATCCGGTAGCGGCCGGTGTCCGGCTCGTGCTGGACGTACCCGGCCGCCACCAGCGTGGCCAGGATCCGCGACACCGTCGACGGGTTGATGCCGGTCGCGCGGGCCAGCTGGTTGGTGCCGGCGTCGCCTCCCACGTCCGCGAAGGCGTCGAGCACGCGCAGTGCGCGCTCCACCGCGGCCAGCCGCCGCGTCGCGGGTCGTCCGGTCGGTGGCACGGGGAATGTCTACCACCCTTCACGGGCTGGTGTTAGGCTCGGGCCATGCTGGAGGACCCGGGCCGGCGGCTCGACTTCCGCGACGTCGTCGGTGCGTTCGCGACCGGCGTCACCGTGGTGACGTCACGGATCGGGAACACGTACGCGGGCATGACGCTGAACTCGTTCACGTCCGTCTCGCTCGACCCGCTGCTCATCCTCATCTCGCTCGCCCACGGCACCCGCACGCTCGAGATGGTGCAGCGCTGCGACCGCTTCGCCGTGAACGTGCTGCACCGCCGCCAGCGCGACGTCGCCCTGGCCTTCGCCCGGCCCGGCGTGCCGTTTCCCGAGGGCCACACGGTCGTCGACCCGGCCGGCTATCTGGTCGTCATGCACGCCCTCGCGATCCTGCGCTGCCAGGTCTTCTCGATCCACACAGCGGGCGACCACGACCTGGTCGTCGGCGAGGTGGTGGACTTCGAGGGCTCCGGCGGCGAGCCGCTCATCTTCCACCGGGGCGCGTTCGGCGGGCTGGACGCCGACGGGCTCGTGCCCCGCGGGCGCGTGATCGGCTTCGCCGGCTCCGGCTGGTAGCTGCAATTCTTCTAACGAAGGCAGGGGATTGCGCCGATTCTCTTTGTGACCCCGTCACTTTGGCGCCTTGTCGTTTTCGCTCTCCCAATTCCGTCCCAGGATTGGACTCCTCGGGAAGTTTGCCGTTGCAAGCGCGGTGCCTGTCGTCGCGCTCGGGCTCGTGCTCGCGAACTACCTCGGAAACCAGATCCACGACCGCACGCTGCGGTCGAGCGTTCAGGCCGCCGACCTGACCGTCCGGCTCGGGATCGAGCCCCATCTGACCCACTCGGCGCTCGCCCACGGCCTGCCGGCGGCACAGGCCAAAGCGCTCGACGACGCCGTGCGCGGCCTGGCGCCGGGCGACCTGCACGTGGCGCGCATCCAGATCTGGAACGAGGACCGCACGATCGTCTACTCGACCGACTCGGCGCTCATCGGCCACGGCGCCGGTGGCGAGCCGTCCTCGGAGCTCGGCAAGGCGCTCCAAGGGGCGACGGCGTCCGAGGTGATCTCGGACCGGGGCGACGTCGAGACCCAGAACCGCCCGCTTGTGCGCAAGTACGGCCCGCTGCTCGAGGTCTACACCCCGATCCGCTCCCAGGGGGCGCGCGCGCCGGTCGGCGCGTTCGAGCTCTACATGCCGTACGCGCCCGTCGCGGCGGCGGTCGCGCACGACACCCACCGCCTCTACGTCGTCCTCGTGATCGGCCTCACGGTGCTCTACGGCGTCCTCTTCCGGCTGGTCGCAAGCGCGTCGCGGGAGCTGCGGCGAAGCGCGGAGGAACTGCGCGCGCACGCCGCGCGCTCGGCCCACGACGCGACCCACGATCCGCTCACGTCGCTCCCCAACCGCAGCCTCTTCCGAGACCGCGCCCATCAGGCGATCCTCGCGAGCGCCCGCCACGGCCACAACACCGCGCTGCTCCTGATCGACCTCGACCGCTTCAAGGAGATCAACGACACGCTCGGACACCACTCCGGCGATCTCCTGCTCCGCGAGGTGGGCCCGCGCCTGCACCGCGTGCTCAGAGAGTCCGACACGGTGGCCCGGTTCGGCGGCGACGAGTTCGGCATCCTGCTCACGCATGTCTCGGGCGCGGCGGCGGCCGAGGAGGTGGCCCGGGCCGTGCACCGCACGTTGGAGGAGCCGTTCAGCATCCAGGGGCTCACGCTCGACGTGGAGGCGTCGATCGGGATCGCGCTTCACCCGCTGCACGCGGCCGACTTCGAGGAGCTGATGAAGCGGGCCGACGTCGCGATGTACCGCGCGAAGGCCAAGCGCTCGGGCTACGAGGTCTACCACCCGGACGAGGACGAGTCCGACGCCAGCAAGCTGAAGCTCGCGAGCGAGCTGCGCCAGGCGCCGCTGCGAAACGAGCTCGTGATGCACTACCAGCCCAAGGCCGACCTGCGCACGGCCCGGATCGTCGGCGCCGAGGCGCTCATGCGCTGGCGCCACCCGCGGCACGGCGTGATGATGCCCGACCGGTTCATCCCCCTTGCCGAGCGCAGCGGTCTCATCCGCTCGCTCACCATGTTCGCGGTCCGGACCGCGCTCGCCCAGGCGCGCACGTGGCGCGAGGCGGGCATGGAGCTGACCGTGTCGGTGAACCTCTCGACGCGCGACCTGATCGACGTGTCGCTGCCCGAGGAGATCGCCGGGCTCCTGGACGAGGCCCGGGTGCCGCCGCACCTGCTCGAGCTCGAGATCACCGAGAGCGTCATCATGGCCGACCCGATGCGGGCCCGCGGGGTGGTCACCCGCCTGCGCGAGATGGGCGTCAAGGTGGCGATTGACGACTTCGGATCGGGCTACTCCTCGCTCGGATACCTGAAGAGCCTGCCGGTGAACGACCTCAAGATCGACAAGTCGTTCGTGATCAACATGATGGAGGACTCGGGCGACCTCGTGATCGTGCAGTCCACGATCGAGCTGGCCCACAACCTCGGCCTCACCGTGATCGCCGAGGGGGTCGAGAGCGACGAGACCTGGCGGCGGCTGCGCACGCTGGGCTGCGACGTGGCCCAGGGCTGGCTGATCGGCCGGCCGCTGCCGGCTGCCGACTTCGCGAACTGGCTGAACCGGGGCGGCTTCGCGCCGCCGGCCGCGCGCTGGTCGGCCTAGGGGCCCTCGCCGGCGATCCAGAGCAGGCACGAGGCGCGCTTGCGGATGCGCCGGACGACGCGCGAGAAGAAGCGCGGCTTGAACCGGCTCGGGTCCGGCCCGAAGACGAGCAGGCCGGCGCGACGCTCGGTGGCGATCTGGATGACGGCCTCAGCCGGGCGAGGGCTGCGCACGCGCAGGTGCTCCACCTCGACGCCCAGGCTGGCCGCCTGGGAGACGAGCTCCTTGATCCGGGCCCGGTCGGAGTCGAGCTCGGTGTCGGCGTGCCGGGTGGCGATCGATTGCGGCCAGAAGGGCAGCTCGACCGCGTCGACGACGATCAGCGTGACGCCGGACTCCATCGCCGCCTGGAGCGCGACGCGGAACGCCTCGGGCTCGAACGGCACGGCGAGCGTCGCCAGCACGACGGGGCGCCGCTCCGACCCGGCAACGAGGACGTCGCCGGGGGGCGGCGCCGCCGGCCGCTCGCGCAGCCTCACGCCTCGCCCTCCGCCCGCAGCGTCCACGACCGCTGGAGCTCGCCCACCCGGCGCCGGTAGCGGGTGCGCATGAACGGGCGCACGTACATGAACCAGACCAGGAGGACGAACGGCAGCCCGATGAAGAGCTGGAACTCCTGGGCAGTCAGCGCGAGCAGGAGCACGAACGCCGCGACGAGCACAACCCCGGTATACCCCGCGATCCGGTATCGCCGTCGCAGATCCTGGATCGCCTGGAAGTCGGCCTCGGGGATCCCGGCGGTGTCGTAGATGCGGCCGCACGACTCGCAGGTCCAGCGGTCGCCGTAGGCGACCAACGCCTCGGCGCCGCAGTCGCAGCGCAGCGTGATCCGCGGAGCGGCCATCCCGGACATCTTCGCGGATGTGTGGAACCTTCCGCAAGGGTGTGGCGAGAACGTGAGGGAATGATCTTGATTCCGTCCGGCGAATCCTTCAAGATCGACGCATCTTCGTGCCCATCGCGGCTTCTTGGGAGGTTCTTGCATGGCCACTGCGGTAGTCGAGGAACGGGAGCTCCTCAAAACGATCAGCTGGTTCGACGGATTCGTCGTTGCGCTGGCGAATCCGAGCTTCCTGATCACGGGCCTGGGCGCATCGGTGTTGGGTCTCGGCGGCTGGGGCGCCGTCATCCTCTGGACGGTGTCGGTCATCGTCGGCGCGCTCCACAACTACGTGTACTCGGAGCTGGCCGCGATGTTCCCGAAGCTGTCGGGAGGGATCGCGATCTACGCGCACGAGGCGTGGAAGAAATACGTCTCGTTCGTCGGGCCCGTTGCGGCGTTCGGCTACTGGATCGGCTGGTCGGTCGTGCTCTCGGCCACCGGCGTCGTGGTCGGGTTCCTCGTCCAGGCCCAGTTCTACCCCTCGTCGGTCGACTCGACGTTCTGGAACCACTCGGGGCACTTTCTCGGGATCCCGCTCTACTTCTCGTTCCCGATCGCGCTCACGGTGGTCATCATCGCCGTGATCTGGACGTTCAACGTGATCGGGATGCGGCCGGCGGTGTGGGTCGGATACGTGACCGGCGCGCTCCTCCTGATCCCGCTCGCGGTGATCATGTTCCTGCCGTACATCACCGGCGACTGGCACTCGTCGAATCTGCACTCGAACGTCAACTGGCACTCGCTGACCGCCGACAACGGCATCAAGCTCGTGATCGTCTGGCTGTACGTGATGTGCTGGTCGTCCTACGGGATGGAGTGCTGCGCGACATTCGCGCCCGAATACCACGACACCGAGCGGGACACCGCCAAGGCACTCCGGGTCGCGGCGATCTTCGGCGTCATCGTCTACGGCCTGCTGCCGCTGGGCGCGGTCGGGACCTTCGGTGACCAGAACATCACGCTCGACAACTACCTCGGCAGCTTCTACGCCGACACGTTCCACGACATCCTCGGGACCGGCACTGGGATCGCAATCATCCTGCTCTGCGCCGGAATCGTGCTCGCGATGAACACCGCCACGGCGGACGGATCGCGGGCGCTCTACGGCATCTCGCAGGACGGGATGACCATCCGCTGGCTCGGGAAGCTCAACCGCTACCACGTTCCGGCGAACGCGATGACGGTGGACGCACTGCTGAACATCGTGCTGCTGTTCACCTATGCGTCCGACCCGATCGGGGCGCTCAAGATCCTGGTGTTCTCGAACCTCGGCTACGTGCTGTGCCATGTGTTCGCGACGTCCGGATTCGTCCTGCTACGGCGTGACCGGCCGAACTGGCCGCGGCCGATCAAGGTCTCGTCGACCTGGGTCGCGATCTGCTGCGCCCTCTTCGTGTTCGACCTGACGCTGCTCATCTTCGGAGCGGCCAACGTCGGGCTCGCCTACGGCGCCAGCACGCGCTCGACGCTGATCCCGTCGATCGCGATCCTGCTCATCGCGCTCGGCCTGTACGTCGTCCGGGTCGTCGTCCAGGACAAGAAGCCGCTTCAGATGCGGCTGCCCGCCGCCTCGATGCCCGAGGAGGAGAGGGCGATGGACACTCCCACCACGACGATCTGATCGAACCGAAGCCGGGGGGCGGGGCAGCCCGCCCCCCGGCAGGTGATACGGAGCCGGCGCCGAATCGGGCGACATGGGCAGGACCGACCCCCGGTGGCTGCCGGCCGCTCGCCTCGCCGGGGCGGCGCTCGTGGCGGTCGGCGCCTTCGACATCGTCCTTCGCGGGCACTCGCTGAGCAGAAACGAGGACGGGGCCATCCTCCTCGTGGCCGGCGCGGCGCTCCTCTCCCTGCACGTCGTGCTCGCACCGCGCGGCGGTCGAGACTCCACTGACGCGCTCCTCGCAGCGGCCCTGGCGGTGCCGTTCGTCCCCGCCGGCATCGCGCTCCTCGCCTACTCGCCGCCCTCCGCCGCCTCATTCCTCGGGTCCGGCGGCGACATCCTCTCGCCGTTTCGGGACGCGGCGTCGGCCGGCCTGCTCGTAGCGGCGGTGGCGTTTGCGGGCGCCTACGCGCTGACGCGGCAGCCGCGTTGGGTGCTCGTGGTCGCGCTCGCGGTCGGCTTCGGGATCGAGCTCCAGAGCGCGGCGCCGATCCCGATCTTCTTCGGCACCTCGACCGACAGATGGACTCCCGCCGTCATCCTGGCCGTCGCGGCGGCGGTCACCGTCGCCGCCGCATGGAGGGTGCCGTGGGAGGCCGAGCGCCGGAACCTGCTGGTCGCAGCCGCCATCATGCTCGCCGCCGCGGCCGAGGCCAGGGCGTTCGGCGCCACCGCCGACGCCGGCCGTGACCTGTTCCTCGCCGGGCTCCTGGCCGCGAGCGCCGCGATCGCGTGGTGGCGGGCGACGCCCGGCATCGCCGTCGCGGTCATCTTCACCGGCGGCGTCCTCGCGATCTCGCTCTCGCAGCGCTCGGGCTACTTCGGGGTGGCTGCCGTGCTCGCCGGCGCCGCGCTCGCCGCAGCGGCGACGTTCTGGAGCGTGCGGCCGGCGAACGGCGGCGGGCCGCCGGCGCTGCCGCCGGCGCCCGCCGCGTGACGTTCGCTACGCCGAGCCGGCCTCGGCCAGGAGCTGCTCCGCCAGCTCCCGCTTCTGGTCGGCCGTCATCTTCTTGAACTCGTTCTCGAGCGCTCGCCGGTTGATGACCTGGTTCCAGTAGTCGAGCGACTCCATCCCCAGAAGGGCGGTCTTGCCGACGAACTGGCGCAGCACCTCGTTCGTCGGGCCCATCACCCAGCCGGCCTTGCCGTCGCGCAGGTAGCGCTCGAGCTGGAGCGGCTCCTTCTTGAAGCCGGTGCCGCCGCAGCAATGGAGCATCTTGTCGACGACGTGGGCCACGTTCTTGGCCGCGTTGAACTTGATCTGCCACAGCCAGTGCAGGTAGTTGCCGCGGGCCAGCTCGCCGACCGCGGGGTTCGTCTGCGAGCCGTCGGTGACGCCGTCGAGCGCCTGGGCGACGCCGAAGACGAACGACCGCGAGGCATTGGTGTCCATGATCGCCTCGCCGACCGCATCCTGGATCGTCGGGTAGTCGCACACCCTGAGACCGACGTCCTTGTGGGTCTTTCGGGTGGTATGGCGGATTGCGATGTCGATCGCCCCGAGCGAGATGCCGTTCCAGGTGCCAGAGGAGCCGATCAGGAAGTTCGGGTCGACCGACTCGTCGTTCGAGTTGGCGCCGTCGCCGACGGGCCCGACCAGCTGCTCTTCGGGGACGAACTTCCAGTCGAGGAGGAGCGAGCCGGACTGATTGCCGCGCAGGCCCATGGCGTCCCACTCCTCGGGCTTCGCCTCGATCTCGTCCTTGTCGACCACGAACACCGACAGGTTCGAGTAGTCGCCGCCATAGTCGGGCGACGTCGTCTGGAGGACGTAGAAGTCGGCGAACCCGGCCGACGTCGTCCAGGACGCCTTCTTCAGGACCTCGAAGCCTCCGTCGACGCGGCGCGCGCCGGAGGCGATCGGGTACCAGAAGTGCGACCCCGTCTCGGGGTCGGAGTACGAGAGCGTCCCGATCAGGCCGTCGCGCACCTTCTTCAGGTACTTCTCGATCGTGTGCTCGGTGGGGCGCAGCTTGAGCGCCTCGACGGCACCGATGTGCATGACGTAGCACATGGCGCAGGACGCGTCCCCGTAGCGCGCGATCGTCTCGGTGACGTTCGCGTACATGACGTGGTTCTGGCCGAGGCCGCCCCACTCCTTCGGCAGCATCAGGCCGAGGAAGCCGTCCGGCGCGAGCGCTTCGAGGCTCAGGCGCGGGAAGGTCAGCGTCTTGTCGTTCTCGGCCGCGAGCGGACGGATCGTCTCCTCGCAGATCTGCTTCAGGCGCTCGAGCAGCCCCACCTGCTCCTCGGTGAGATACCACTCGGGGTTGAACATCGGGTCAAGGCCGTTCATGGCCGAATCGGGGACGACCGTTGCCATACAAAAGCTCCTCTCCTGGCGGTGCAGGAACATCCTACCGACGCGCCGCGAGCCGGGTCTATGGAGCGGTGGCCAGGTCCTCCTCGGCCAGGCGCTCGACCTCGGACACTCCGCGCGGCCTGCCGGCCCGGATCCAGAGCCGGTGCAGCACGAGGGCGATCGCGCACGCGGCGCCGAGCGAGGCGATCGGATAGCCCCGCCGCAGGTTCACCGCCAGCGTGACGGCGACGGCGGCGATCGCCACGGCGTTCAGGGCCAGGAACAGGCGGGCGCCCTCGCGGCGCGAGAACACGGCCATGCTGAGGAGGCCGAAGAGGAACGACAGGAAGACCGCGACCGCGTAGAAGAGCACGAGCTCCTGCTCGCGCCCGCCGGCGGCCGCCACCACCACCGCAGCCACGCAGAAGAAGACCGCGACGCCCCAGTACGGGGTGTGGTGACGGTTGGCCGCTCCCAGCGGGGCGGGCAGGACGCCCACCGCGTGGCCCTCTCCCGAGCCGCGCGAGAGCGCCTTCAGGAGCCCGGGGCCGGCCTGGTACGACGAGCTCGCCGCCGCCAGGAGCAGGACGGCGCTCGTGAGCTGGAACGCCGCGAAGAGGGCGCCGCCCCCGGCGGCCGCGCGCGCCACTTCGGCAATCTGCGTGGAGTCGCCGGGCGGGAGGCCCACCCTCTGGCGCACCGCGACCGTTGTCAGGCCGATCGTGAGCCAGGCGACGATCCCAAGCGTGAGCCACAGCGTGACCCGGCCGAAGCGCACCTTGCCGGCATGGTCGAGCTGGCCGAGCTGGGCGACCGCCGAGGAGGGCGCCTCGACCCCCGTGGCGAGCGCCATCGCGACCGGGAACGCGAGCAGGACGGCCAGCGGCTCGGAGCCGTGCGCCCCGGCCGGGTGCAGCACCCCCGCCCCGTGGCCGTCGGGCGCGACCAGGCCGAGCAGGACGACGGCCGAGCCGACGCCCACGAACGACAGCGTCATGAGCGCGAAGACCGCCCGGCCGGCGTGCCCGAACCAGGTCAGGCCGGCGACGGCCGCGAGCAGGACGAGCGCGAGCGGCACGCGAGCCGAGCCCAGCGACGGCTGGTAGGCGATCACGGCCGACGCGGCGGCGGCGACGCTGATGGCGATCGTGAGGGCGTAGTCGACGATGAGCGCGCCCAGCGGGAGGAACGCCCAGCCCTCGCCGAAGGCGGTCCCCGCCGCCGCGGCGTCGCCGCCGCCGGGGAACCGCGCCACCAGCCGGTGGTAGTTGGCGATGACGAGCCCGATGATCGCGACGACGACGAGCATCGTCGGTAAGAGCAGCGCCAGGCGGCCGTCGAGCGCGCGAAGCGCCGCCTCGATCGCATACGCCACCGACGACACCGGGTCGCCCATGACGGCGAACGCGAACGCCAGCAGGAGGACGGGCCGGGTGTGGAGAGAGCGGCGGAGTGTGCGCATGGCGGAGTCTCGCCGACCAGGCTTCCCGGCACACCGGCCGGGAGGATGTCACAGTTTCCGCAGAAGCACATGTAGCATCTTCATATGTCCGCAGTGCACACACCGGAGGCCACGGCGCGGTCGGCCGACACCCGCCACCTCTACCGGATCATCAACACCGTCTCGTCGTCGCTCGACGTCGATCGTGTGCTTCGGGCCATCGTCGACCTGGTCTCCGACGCCGTGGATTGCCACGCGTGCTTCGTCTACGTAGTCGAGCCCGACACCTCGCTCGTCCTGCGCGCCGTCTCCGATCCCTACACCGCGCTCGTCGGCCGGCTGCGGTTCGAGCCGGGCGAGGGGCTGGCCGGCTGGGTCGCCCAGCACGACGAGCCCGTGTTCCTGGCCGAGGGCGCGCTCACCGACCCACGCGCCAAGGTCGTCCCCGAGGCCGAGGAGGACCGCTACCAGTCGCTCGTGGCCGTGCCCCTGCGCGGCAAGGGCGGCGAGGTGATCGGCGTGATCTCGCTCCATGCGGAGGCGCCTCGAGAGTTCACCCAGGACGACTCCGACTTCATGATGCACGCCGCAAGTCTCGTCGCCGGCGCCATCGAGAACGCCCGCCTCTACGAGCGCACCCGGCGGCGTCTGGCGCTCGTCGAGGGCCTGGCCGACCTCTCGCGGGCTGTGTCAGCGGCGTCGACCATCGAGCAGCTCCTCCCGGCCGTCGCCCGTCGCGCGCAGCGGCTGCTGCACGCCGACGCCTGCGAGGTCTTCGTCGTGTCGGGCCCGGACGGGCGCTTCCGGCGCGGCGCCGCATGGCCCGCCGCCCCGGACGCCGACACGCAGCTCACCGCGGCCGAGATGGGCGTCGAGCTGGCCCGCGCCGCCGCCGACGGGAGCGATGGACGGCGGATGGCCGAGCAGCTGTGGGGGCCGGACATCGCGGCCCGGGCCCTGGTCGTGCCGCTCGTTGCGGCCGACGAGCTCGTGGGCGTGCTGGCGCTGCGCATGCCGGCGGCCCGCCCGATCGACCCCGAGGAGCGCGAGCTGGCCGCGTCCATCGCCGGCCAGACCGCCGTCGGGATCGCCAACGTGCGCATGATCGAGCGGCTCACCGCCCACAACGCGATCAAGGACTTCCTCGAGGATCTCTCCGCCAGCCGCACGCCCGCCGCCGACCTGCGTGAGCGCGGCCGCACGCTCGGGGTCGACATCGACCAGCCGCACCTCGTCCTGCTCGCGGTGCCACGGGCCGGGGCGGCCTCGCGAAGCTGGGACGACGTCGCCCGGGCGCTCGAGGTCGCCGCCGCCCGCGCCTTCCCGGGGTCGCTCTTCGACCGCCGCGACGGTGCGGTGCGCGGCCTGGTGCACCTGAACGGCCGCGACGCCGCCCACGCGGCCGGCCGCCTGCGCGAGATCCACGCCGGCCTGAACAAGGACCACCCGCTCGCCATCGGGCTCTCGCAGCGCTGCGAGGGCGCGGCCGGGTCGCGCACGGGCTTCGAGGAGGCCGAGCATGCGGTGACCGCCGCGGCCGTCGTGAGCGCCACCCCCGACGTGGTCGGGTTCGACGACCTCGGCGCCTACAAGTACCTCCTGCGCGTGAGCCAGGATGGCCGCACCCGCGATCCCCGCGGCGAGGCGCTGCGCAAGCTCGACGAGTACGACCGCCGCCACCGCTCCCAACTCCTGCTCACGCTCGAGGAGTACCTGAAGCGGCGCGGCAACATCGCACAGGCCGCCCAGACGCTCTACGTGCACCCCAACACGCTCCGCCAGCGGCTGCGCCGGATCCAGGACCTGACCGGCCTCGACGTCCAGCACGAGGACTGGCTGATGGTCGAGATCGAGCTGAAATTGCTGCGGCTCGAGCGCGTTTTGGGCCAGCCGGCGCGCTAATTGGGTAATTCACGCCGCGTTTTGGGCTGAAACGATCGTCAGAACGTGAACTTTGCCCGCGCCGCCTAGCAATTCGGCCGCAGGCGTGGAACAGTTGCACCGGCCCGCACCCAGCGAAGGAGAGGGAGGTATGGCGACGATCATGGCGCGCCCCGCCGCGGAGGCGGTCAGGAGGAGGGCGGAGGAGGACGGGATCGAGTTCTTCTTCGCGCAGTTCGTCGACATGAACGCGAAGCCGTCGGCCAAGCTCGTGCCCATGTCGAACTTCGACGGCCTCACGTCCGAGGGCGCGGGGTTTGCCGGCTTCGCCGCCGGGCCGATCGGGCAGACGCCCGCATCGCCCGACATGATGGCGATCCCCGACCTGCGCACGTACACGAAGGTGCCGTTCAAGCCGGGGCTCGCCCGGTTTGCCTGCGACATCCACGTCGAGGGCGAGGAGTTCCCGTACTGCCCGCGCACCATCCTGCGCCGCCAGCTCGCGCGCGCCAAGGAGCTCGGGTTCACGTTCAAGATCGGGATGGAGCTCGAGTTCTTCCTCCTGCGCGAGAAGGAGGACGGCGGCATCGAGCTCGCGGACCCGCTCGACCGGCTCGAGCAGCCCTGCTACGACATGAAGGGGCTCACGCGCCAGTACGAGTTCCTCTCGCAGCTCTCGAAGTACGTGAACGAGCTCGGCTGGGGGTCGTATGCCAACGACCATGAGGACGCGAACGGCCAATTCGAGTCGAACTTCGAGTTCGCCGACGCGCTGGAGACCGCAGACCGGGCGATCTTCTTCCGCTACATGGTGCACGCCATGGCCCAGGAGCGCGGCCTGCTGGCCACGTTCATGGCCAAGCCGTTCGGGCACCTGACCGGAAACGGCGGCCACTTCCACATGTCGCTGTGGGACGAGTCGGGCCAGCGCGACCTCTTCGACGACCCGTCCGACCCCAACGGCCTCGGCCTGTCGACGCTCGGCTACCACTTCCTCGGCGGCCTGAAGAAGCACGCCAAGGCGTACATCGCCGTGACGGCGCCGACCGTGAACAGCTACAAGCGGCTCACGACGACGGCCGGAACGCCGATGTCGGGCGCGACGTGGGCGCCGATCTTCATCACGCACGGGCGCAACAATCGAACCCAGATGCTGCGCTGCCCCGGCGGCCACATCGAGGACCGCACGGTGGACGGGAGCTGCAATCCGTACCTGGCGGCGGCGGCCATCCTGGCGGCCGGCCTCGACGGGGTCGAGCACCACGTCGACCCGGGGCCGACCAACGACGACAACCTCTACACCCTGAACGAGCGCGAGCTCAAGCGGCGCAAGATCGATCTCCTGCCCGCGAACCTGCTCGACGCCACCCGGCACCTCGAGAAGGACAAGGTCATCCGGGCCGCGCTTGGCAACACGGGCACCGAGGACTACGTCGATTACTACGTGAAGACCAAGCAGGACGAGTGGCACGCCTACCACGAGCAGGTCACGCCGTGGGAGGTCAAGAACTACCTGACGCTGTTCTAGACGAATGCCCCCGGGGGCGGTGGTGCGTGGTGGATTCGCACACACCGCCCCCGGGAATTCGTTGTCGCCCGGCACTGCCGCTCGCGGCCGATCCCGCGTAGGATTCCCGTCGGTCCACGGAAGGGGTGCGCGCATGTGCGGGCTGTGTGGGTTTGTCTATAAGGACGCGGCGCGGACGGGGGGCGTCGGACGCGTCCTGCACGGGATGCTCCTGCCGATGGGCCGGCGCGGGACCGACTCGACGGGCATCGCCCTGTACGGCCCGCCCGAGGACGGCTCGTTCGTCCTGCGGGCCCGCATCGAGGCCAACTCCGGCACGCCCGAGCGGGTGCTCGAGACGCTGGAGCGGGCAGGCGGCGTGCGCGATCACGCCATGGAGGGGCCCAACCTGCGCGCCCGAGTGGCCTACGACGGCGACCTGGGCGACCTGACCGACGCTGTGGAGGGCGTCCCGCACGTCGAGGTCTTCTCGATCGGCCGCTCGATGGAGATCGTGAAGGAGGTCGGGGACGCCAACGACGTCGAGCGCTCGTCGCCCTTCGCCGCATTCGAGGGCAGCCACGCGATCGGCCACACGCGCATGGCGACCGAGTCGGTCGTCGATGTCGCGCACTCGCACCCGTTCTGGGCCCGGCCGTTCCCCGACATCTCGGTCGTGCACAACGGCCACATCACGAACTACCACAAGCTACGCCGCAAGCTCGAGAACCAGGGCCACCGGTTCGCGACCGGCAACGACTCCGAGGCGATCGCGGTCTACATCGCCGACAAGCTGGCCGCCGGCGAGAGCCTCGAGGACGCCCTGCGCGCCTCGGTGTCCGACCTGGACGGCACGTTCAGCTACCTGATCTCGACGGCGGACGGGATCGGCTGCGCGCGCGACCGGTTCGCCCTGAAGCCGCTGCTCTACACGGAGAACGACGAGATCGCCATGATCGCCTCCGAGGAGGTCGCCATCCGCAGCGTCGACGGCGACGCGACCCTCGAGCCGCGCGAGCTGGCCGCTGGTGAGGTGCGCTGGTGGCTACGCTGACGAGCGAGATCGACTGCTCCGCGCACACGACGCGCGAGATCAACCAGGCCATCAAGCGCGCTGCGGCCGACGGCGTCCCCGAGATCCGGCTCACGAACCCGGCCGCCCGCCACTGCCTGGCCGTCGCCGTGATGACTCCGATCCACGTCATCTTCGACGGCCCCGTCGGCTGGTACTGCGGCGGCATGAGCGACGGCGGCCGGATCACCGTCAACGGGTCGTGCGGCTGGAGCGTCGGCGAGAACCTGATGTCGGGATCGATCGAGGTGCACGGCAACGGCGGCTCGTCGGCAGGCGCAACGCTGCGCGGCGGGCGCGTCTTCGTCGCCGGCACGACCGGCGCCCGCTCGGGCATCTCGATGAAGGGCGGGACCCTGGTGGTCGGCGGCTCCGTCGGCTACATGTCCGGGTTCATGATGCAGCGCGGCACCATGATCGTCTGCGGTGACGCGGCCGACGGGATCGGCGACTCGATGTACGAGGGCACGGTGTACGTCGGCGGCAGCGTCCACTCGCTCGGCGCCGACTGCGTCGAGGCCGAGCTGACCGACGACGACCGGGCGCTCCTCGCCGCCGAGCTTGATCCGCACGGCATCGCGTCGACCGGGGTCGACTGGAAGAAGCTCGTGGCGGGGAAGAAGCTGTGGAACTTCTCCAAGCACGAGTACGACGCATGGAGGGGGGCGCTGTGAGCGACGGCATCCCTCGGGGTCGCGACGGCCACGTCCTGCAGCCGCTGTGGGTGTGGTCGCCGGAGACGATCGAGGACATCCAGAGCAAGGCCGAGCTGGGGCGGTACACGAACCGCGGCCTCGGCATGACGAAGCGCCCGCCGCACTTCGAGGACCTGACGTTCGTGCCGTGCACGCTCTCGCGCGTCCCGCTCGAGGGCTACCGCGAGACGTGCGCGACCTCGATCGAGATCGGCGGCCGCCACGGCGCCAAGCCGATCAAGCTCTCCACCCCGATCACGATCGCAGGGATGAGCTACGGGGCGCTCTCTCGGAACGCCAAGCAGGCGCTCGGCATGGCGGCGACCCGCGCCGGGATCTCGACCACCACCGGTGACGGCGGCATGCTCGACCTCGAGCGCGAGGCGTCCGACCAGCTCGTCTACCAGGTGCTCCCCAGCCGCTACGGCTTCAACCCGCACCACCTGCGCATGGCGAATGCCGCCGAGATCGTGGTCGGCCAGGGCGCGAAGCCGGGTACCGGCGGCGTCCTGCTCGGCGCCAAGGTCTCGCCCATCATCGCCGAGGCCCGCCAGCTCCCGCCGGGCGTCGACCAGCGCTCGCCGGTCCGCCACCCTGACTTCGTCGGCCCCGACGACATGCAGATCAAGATCGAGGAGCTGCGCGAGGCGACCGACGGCCAGATCCCGATCTACGTCAAGATCGGCGCCTGCCGGGTGCCCGACGACGTGAAGCTGGCGTGCAAGGCGGGCGCCGACGTCATCGTGATCGACGGGATGGAGGGCGGCACCGGCGCCTCACCCGACTCGCTCATGAACCACACCGGCATCCCGACGATGGCGGCCACGGTCGAGGCGGTGGCGGCGCTGCGCGAGATGAAGCTCGAGGGCGTCGTCAACCTGATCGTCTCGGGCGGGATCCGAAACGGCGTCGACGCGGCCAAGGCGCTGGCACTCGGCGCCGATGCGGTCTCGATCGGGACGGCCGCCATGATCGCCCTCAACTGCAACCGGCCGATCTACCTCGAGGACTACGAGAAGCTCGGCACCGTGCCGGGTGCCTGCCATCATTGCCACACCGGCCTCTGCCCGGTCGGAATCACGACGCAGGACGAGGACCTGATCGCGCGGCTCCCGGCCGACGAGGCCGCCGACCGCGTCGAGGGCTTCCTGAACTCGATGACGCAGGAGCTCCAGATGTTCGCGCGGGCGTGCGGCAAGAACGCCGTCCACGACCTCGAGCCCGAGGACCTGCGCGCGATGACCATCGAGGCCTCGGCGATCACCGGCATCCCGCTCGTCGGCACGAACTTCGCGTTCCGGCCGGAGAGCTTCGCCCAGGCCGTCGCCGACGCGATGGCCGCCGCGACGACCAACGGCCACAAGGCGCCGCAGGGAGCTCACTAGCTTCATGAGCTTCCTCTTGCAGTGCCCGAGCTGCGGCCGCCGACCGGTGGACGAGTTCTCCTACGGCGGCGAGGTGACCGTCCGGCCGAAGTCCTCCGAGGACGAGCGCGCCCTCTTCGGCTACCTCTACTTCAAGCAGAACGTCGCCGGGCCCCAGCGCGAGTGGTGGTTCCACTCGTCCGGGTGCAGGGAGTGGTTCCAGGCCGAGCGCGACACGCGCTCGAACCAGGTGCTGCAGACGGCCCCGCCCGGGGGCCTGGCGTGACCCGGCTGGCAGAGCGGCGCGGCGAGCTGATCGACCGCTCTACGCCCGTGACGTTCGGCTGGCGCGGTGAGCAGGTGACGGGCCTCGCCGGCGACACGATCGCCTCGGCGCTCCTCGACGCCGGCGTCAAGGTGCTCTCGCGCTCGTTCAAGTACCACCGCCCGCGCGGCCTCCTGTGCTGCTCGGGCCAGTGCCCCAACTGCCTCGTCCAGGTCGACGGCGAGCCGGCCGTGCGCGCCTGCATGACGCCGGTCGCGGACGGCATGCAGGTCGATCCGATCAACGCCTGGCCGTCGCTCGACAGCGACATCCTCCACGCCGTCGGCCGCGCGACTCCGTCGTTCGGGATGCAGGTCGGCTTCTACTACAAGACGTTCATCCGGCCCCGCTGGGCCTGGAAGTACTACGAGAAGTTCCTGCGAAACGCTGCCGGCCTCGGCAAGCTCGATCCGGCCCACCGGCGCACGGGGCGCTTCGAGAAGGTGCACCGGCACGTCGACGTGCTCGTGATCGGCGGCGGCGAGTCGGGCCTCGAGGCGGCGATCGCCGCGGCCCGCGACGGCCGCGAGACCGCGCTCGTCGAGGAGGGGCTCGCGCTCGGCGGACGGCTCGCGTTCTCGGGCCCGGCGGCGGCCACGCGGGCGGGCGACCTGGCCGCCCAGGCCCAGGAGGCCGGCGTCGAGATCGTCCAGCCGGCCTGGGCGGGCGGCGTCTACGAGGGCAACCTCGTCCCCGTCTACCAGAGGAACACGATGTACCGGTTCCGTGCCGGCGAGATCGTGATCGCGACCGGCGTCGTCGAGCAGCCGCTGGTCTTCGGCAAGAACGACCTCCCGGGCGTGATGCTGGGCTCGGCGGCCCGCCGGCTGGTGAACCAGTTCCGGATCGTGCCGGGCGAGCGGGCCGTCGTCGTGACGGCGGACGACCTCGGCATCGACGCCGCCTGCGACCTCGCCGAGGCCGGGATGGAGGTCGTGGCGGTCGCGGACCTCCGCGACGGCGAGGAGGACGAGCGGCTCGCGTTGTGCGGGATCGAGCACCTGACCGGGTTCGCGCCGGTCGAGGCGCGCGGCCGCAAGGAGGTGACCGGCGTCGTCGTGGCGCGCGGCTCGGAGCGCCAGTCGCTGTCGGCCGACATGCTCGTCATGAGCGGCGGCACCGTCGCCCAGTGGGGCATGCTCGTCCAGGCGGGCGGCAGCGTCCGCTACGACCGCGAGCGGCGCGTCTACGTGCCCGACCGGGTGCCGGAGGGCGTGCGGGTTCTGGGCGAGGCTGTCGGCACCCAGAGCGCGGTGCCCGCCAAGGCCGACGCCGCGAGGAGCACGCAGTTCGTCTGCTACTGCGAGGACGTGACGACGAAGGACGTACACCTGTCCGTGGACGAGGGCTTCGCGTCGCTGGAGCTCTCGAAGCGCTACACGACCGTGACGATGGGGCCGTGCCAGGGGAAGATGTGCCACAGGAACTCCGGCCTCCTGATCGCCCGCGAGCTGGGCGTCGACCCCGACGAGGAGCGCGCCGGCGTCACCACCGCCCGGCCGCCGCACAACCCCACGAGCTTCTCGCTCCTGGCGGCGCGCGGTTACGAGCCCGTGAAGCGCACGGCGATCCACCACTGGCACGCCGAGCAGGGCGGCAAGATGCTCTGGGCCGGCGACTGGAAGCGGCCGTACGACTACGGCGAGTCCGAGGAGGAGACGGCGGCCGTGCACGAGTCGCTGGGGCTGATCGACGTGTCGACGCTCGGCAAGCTGATCGTCCGCGGGCCGGAGGCGGCCGCCCTGCTGGAGCGCCTCTACCCCAACCGGTACGGCGACATGAAGCTGGCCCGCGTCCGCTACGGCATCGTGTGCGGCGACGACGGGTCGATCCTCGACGACGGCACCGTCGCCCGCCTGTCCGAGACCGAGTACTACGTGACGACGACCTCGTCGGGCGCCGGCGGCATGGAGCAGTGGTTCACCTGGTGGAACGCGGTCTGGAACATGGACTGCCAGATCGTGAACGTCACGTCCGCCATCGCGGCCGTGAACCTGGCCGGGCCGAACGCCCGCACGGCGCTCGCGAAGCTCACGAGCTTCGACCTCTCGAACGAGGCGTTCCCGTACCTGGGCGCCGGGCACGCCGAGATCGCGGGCGTACCCTGCCTGATCCTGCGGATCGGGTTCGTGGGTGAGCTCGGCTACGAGATCCACTACCCCACCGCCGCGGGCGAGTACCTGTGGGAGCGGCTGATGGAGGCGGGCGCGGAGTTCGGAGTGAAGCCGTTCGGGCTCGAGCCCCAGCGCGTGCTCCGGCTCGAGAAGGGCCACGTGATCATCGGCCAGGACACGAACGCCGAGTCCCAGCCGTTCGAGGCCGGCATGCCGTGGATCGTGAAGCTCGACAAGGAGAACGACTGGATCGGGCGCTACGCGATCGAGTGGTACCAGCGCCGCGGCGAGCGGTTCGCCCTCGTCGGCTTCGAGGGCCGAAACGGGGCCGTGCCGAAGGAGGGCGCCCAGATCATCGGCGCCGACGGCGACCCGGCGGGGCGCGTGACCTCCACCCGCTTCTCGCGCCGGCTCGGCAAGACCATCGGGCTCGCATGGGTGCCGGCCGCCCTCTCGGAGGACGGCACAGCGATCACGATCTCCGACCCATCCGGCGCGACGATCCCCGCGACGGTCACCCACGGCGCGTTCTACGACCCCGACGGCGAGCTCCTGCGGTCATGAGCCATGACCCCTACGCCTTCATGTCGCCGGCGACGGCCGGGAACGGCGTCGTCCTGCGAACGCCGATGGACCGCCGCCACGCGGCGGCCGGGGCGACGTTCGCCGAGCGCGACGGCTGGCGGATCGCCGAATACGAGGGCGAGCCCGCCGATCCCTGGCTGGCCGACGTGTCGCACCTCGGCAAGCTCGACGTGCGCGGGTCGCAGGCGGAGCTCGACGAGCTGACCGGCGGCCTCCCGACCGGGGCCGCCCGCCGCGACGGCGACGTGTGGACGCTGCGGCTGACGCCCGTCCACGGCTACGTCCTCTGCCCCTACGGCCGGGTCGGCGCGCTGCGCGACTCCATCGGGGCCCCAGCGATCGACGTCACATCGGGCCTCGCGGGCGTGGCGCTGGGCGGCTCGCGGTGGCGCGACGTGATGAACCGCTC
>Ga0075424_100000732_pt1 | contig 26600 bp, 24 predicted proteins | sample SoiMethybrSBSTD3_FD_75301 | JGI IMG/M metagenome (GOLD analysis project Ga0075424, IMG submission 75301) | Bulk soil microbial communities from a Populus tree surrounding site in Tennessee, USA - Soil MetaG P. TD hybrid SBSTD3 | ecosystem: Environmental > Terrestrial > Soil > Tree plantation... | reverse complement strand
TGCAACGGCGTCCACTCGAACACCGGATGTCGAGCGCGCAGCAGCGACGGATCGGCATCGATCAGACGGCAGGCGCGTTCGGTGTCGGCCGACGCGATCGCCTCGAACAGCGTGTCGCTGGCGGTGTTCACGCCCGCGCGCACCGCTTGCTGCCGCGTTTCCTCGTCGCGAATGACGGCAACGATGTCGTCGTAGCCGCGCTCGGTGGCGACGGTCAATGGACTCGTCGCATCACGAAAGGGATAGATGCCCACTCGGGCGTGTGCACCGTGCGCCATGAGCAGACGCACCAGATCGACAGCGCGATTGGCCACGGCGATGTGCAGGGCATTGCTGCGGCCAGCCAGCTCGGGTCGCGCCTCCAGCATCGCGCGCACCGCAGGTACATCGCCGGCACGCACGGCGACACGCAGGCGCTCGTCGGTGGCGCCGTCGACGAACGCCTTGAGCTTGGGCCAGCTCTCGAAGCCATAGGCGCGCGCGATCACCAGCTGCGCGTCGTGCAGCGCAAAGGACGATGGTGCGGCGTCGTGATAGTGAGTGGACACCTCGGCGATCGCGGACGCGTCGCCGGCGCGAAACGCGTCGAGGAGTTCCTTGGCTTGTCGCTTGAGTTGATCGAGGTCGGGCCGAGTGGTGAGCGCCCGTGTGGGCAGCGAGCTGCGGATCATGATGAGCTCCCTTCGTGGCCCTCGCAGCAGCGTCGCGAAGGCGCGCCCGGTGTCCGCTCACTCGGGCAGAAAAGAGTTCATCTCAGCTTCGTTCGTAGGCCGGGTCTTGCTTCGTAGACCCGGCGTCAGAGCTTTCGGGTGGACGCCGTCCTTCCCGCGGACACGGAAGCACCCCGACGTGCAGAATCGAGGATAACAAAAAAGGCCGCCTGGAGGCGGCCTCTACGTACGGCGGCCCGGCGGGTCTGACGACCCGCCTCTACGTCTAGCCTTCTTCTTCGAACTCTTCTTCTTCGAGTGGAAGAAAGCGTGTCGGCGGACGCAGAGCTTCGCGGAAGTCGTACACAGGCAGATCGCGCACGTGCAGCGGCATCACGCAACCGGGACCCTTCTCGTCGACGACGACCGTGACGGGACTGCCTTCGACGCCGTCGCGAAACGTGATGCGACAACCGCAGGCGAGTCGGGCGTGCGTGAACCCTTTCAACATACGGCGATCATACTACAGCAAAGCCTTGATCTCCCGCTCGAACTGCTCCTTCGTCGCGATGCCCGAATGCTTCTTCGCGATGCGGCCATCACGGCCCACGATCACCGAGACCGGGATGCCATAGAGCGGCCCAAACGCGTCCTGCATGTCCTGATGCCCGTTGCCGACGAGCACCGGATAGTTCATCTTGAACTCAGCTGCGTAGGGCTTCAGCTTGTCGGCAGGATCATCGATCGAGACACCGAGGATTGCGAGGTCGTCGCGATACTTGTCCTGCAGTTCCACGAGCGACGGAATCTCCGCGCGGCACGGCCCGCACCACGTCGCCCAGAAGTTGATCAACACGACCTTGCCCTTGAACGACGCCAGGTTCACGTCGGCGCCGTTCATGTCTTTCAACGTGAAGTGCATCGGCGCCACCTGACCGGTCGCTTTTGCATCATCCGGATCGCCAGTGCTCTCCGTCGTCGTCGATGACTCGTCGATATGCACACCGGGCGCGAGCCATATTAGGCCGAGCGCGAGTGCGACGGCACCCATCGCCAGCCACATCGCCTTGCGCGACGTGCGGGGGGGCTTCTCTTCCCCGACGATCTCACCGTCGACAATCGGCACATCGTTCGCGGCGAGTGCCGTGGTGTCGTCGTTCGCCGGCGTGAGTGCCGTATTGTCCTCGGACTCAGGTCTCTCTGGGTCCATGCTCATCTCAATGGGCCTCGTTCATCATGTATCGAGTGGCGTCGGGAAGGCCTTCGGCTCTGGTCGACGAAACTAGTACATAGGTTTTTGCGTTGCGTGTCCAGATCTGCGATCGATGGCCGAGCGTCACCAGATCAGTGGACTTTCGCGTGACACCGTTCAGCACGTACAGCGACAGATCGTGTCCTTTGACGCGATACATGACGTGCGGGATGACGCCATCGGCATAGAGGCACCGGCGCGCACCGATCAGCTCCACCCCGGCCGCGGGTGAGGAGGGTGGCACGTGGATGTTCCATCCAAAGCGATCGGCCAGCATGCGCTCGACGTCCCGCGCGTCGGCCGACGCGTCGGACGAGGACAACAGGAAACATTTCGAATGGTCGGCGGTGAGCTGTGCGGCGAGCACCGCATCCGATCGTCGCGTGGCGATCGACAGCAGCGCCGAGGCGAAGAAGACCAGGAAGATCGCGCCGAGGACGCTCGGCACCAGCGTCGAGCGCCAATTCGAGAGCAGCGTCCGCGCGCTTGGTGATCGCGACGCGGTGTGTTCGCGAGCGAGCGCTTCGCATCTGGTGCGGAGACCGGGCGGCGGCTCGTTGCGCAGGCGCGCCGACTCCTGCCGCACGACCGCGCGTCCACCTTCCTCGCGGACTGCCAAGCGGCGGCACGGCGGGCACGCGTTCAAGTGACGATCGACGTCGGCGCGCTCGTCCGGCGACAGCAGACGATCGACATAGGGCGCCAGCCGATCGATCGTGCGCTTGCAGTCGCTCATTTGATCGCCCCGACGGGAGTGTCCTTGTCCTGCTTCGCCAGCGCGTCGAACAGCATTCGTCGTCCTCGCGAGATGCGTGACATCACGGTTCCGATCGGCACATCGAGCATCTTCGCGATCTCCGCATAGCTGAAGTCCTCGACATCACGCAGCCACACTGCCTGTCGAAACGCATCGGGCAAGGCATCGAGCGCCGCCTGCACTTCCTGGCCGAGTGCCTGGCGCAACAGCACGCGCTCCGGCGTCTCGAGCTCCGCTGGTCCACCTTGCTGCGCGGCGAGCTCCTCGATCCGCGTGCTGTCGACATCCACCGTCTGCCGCGCGGCATCGCGAATCCGGTTCCTCCACGTGTTGTGAAGGATCGTGAACAGCCACGCCTTGAGATTCGTCCCGCGCTGAAAGCGGCTCTCGAATCGCAGCGCTTTGACGACCGTATCCTGGACGAGATCCTCGGCGTCGGCCGGATTTCGCGTCAGTCTTACCGCCGTACCGTACAACGCATCGAGGTGCAGCAGCACCTCGTCGCTGAACGAATCGGGCCCGGGTGGCGGACGACGTCGGAGCATCGGCGACTCAGGCCCAATGGGTTAACACGGGCAAGGCCTTTCCTATTCCAGTGTAGGCGACAATGAGAGATCCGCTGAGGACACCCCGCCACACGAGACCTCCGCCGCCCGCATCCTTTCCCGCGCCGTTTCAGGTGACCCCATCGGTACATCCTTTGCTGCCCCCGGCCCATTCCGCTGTTTGCGAGTGCTGCGGGGACAGCGTAAGATCGCGGCTCAATCACATCGGCCCACGTGGGGATGCGAGCCGACAGTTAGGTCCGACCTGCAAGGAGACAATCCATGAGCAACAGTAAGTTGCTCCCTTGTGCCGCGGTGCTCGTGGCTGCCCTCGCCCTCGCGGTTGAACCCGCCTCGGCTCAGACGCCCTACGTTCCGTACTTCGGCAAGAATCAGATCCGCTACGACAAGTTCGAGTGGTACCACTACGAGACGGATCATTTCATCATCTATTACTACCCGGAGATCGAGCCGCACCTCGAACGGATGGCCGGGTACGCGGAAAGCGCCTATCAGGTCATCAGCTCTCAGCTGAAGTACGACCTCGCGCACAAGGTCCCACTCATCCTCTTCCAGACCAGCAGCGAATTCCAGCAGCAGAACGTCGTCCCCGGCGCGGCACAGGAAGGCGTCGGCGCGTTCGCCGAACCGGTCCGCCAGCGCATCGTGATGCCGATGGACGAACCGCCGGATCTGCTCTATCGCCTGATCCTCCACGAGCTCACGCACCAGTTCGACTACGACATCGTTCCGGCGTCACTCGTGCGTCGCAACTCTCCGCTGTGGATCCATGAGGGCCTCGCCGACTACATGACCGGCGACTGGCGGCCAATGGATCTGATGGCGGTGCGCGATGCGGCCGTCTCCGACATCATCCCGAAGATGAGCAAGCTCGAGGGATACAGCGACGTCGGCGGCGCGCGCATGATCTACAACCTGGGGCACGCGATCTTCGAGTTCATCGAAGCCAAGTGGGGCAAAGAGGGTCTGCGGCAGTATCTGTTCGCGCTGCGCAAGTCGGTGATCGGTGGTGGTGAGGACGCGTATCAAGAAGCATTCAAGATCACGCCGGAGGAATTCGATCAGCAGTTCGACAAATACCTCAAGGAGCGCTTCAAGCCGTTCCGCGACAAGGAGCGGCCTGCCGACTACGGCCGCAATCTCGCGCCCAATCCGGAAAAGACACCCTATCGCGGCGCCTACACCGTCGAGCCGTCACCCTCGGGCGATCTGCTGGCGATCTTCACGGGCAACCGTCGCGACGGCGAGGGCGACATCGTCCTCGTGTCGCGCAAAGATGGCAGCGTCGTGCGCAAGCTGACCGCCGGCTTCGACAAGGACAAGGGGTTTGAGTACATCGTCACTCCAGGCGGGCGCTGGGTGACCGTGCCCTGGATCACATGGGCGCCTGACGGCGATCGGATCGCCTACTTCGTGCGCACCGAGAAATCTCGCACGCTGATCATCCAAAACGTGCTCACCGGCGACATCGTCGAGCGCATCGCCATGCGCACGGTCGACGAGCCCGAGTCACCGAATTTCTCGCCCGACGGCAAGAAGATCGTGTTCGCAGGGCTTCAAGGCGGTACGGGCGACATCTTCGAAGTCGATCTCGGCACGAAGCAGATCATCAATCTGACGAAGGATGAATTCGCCGATTCGGCGCCGACGTTCGCGCCCGATGGCACCTGGCTGGTCTATGTTGCGCGCGTGAGCCAGAGCGAGAAGCTGTTCAGACTGGACCTGGCCACCGGTAAGAAAACGCAGCTGACGTTCGGGACTCACGACGATGCGTCGGCGCACTTCCTCGATGCCGACACGCTGGTGTTCCCATCGACGGCGACCGATCCGTCGCAGCCGATCGATCCCGATGTCGCGCGCAACGGGAAGATCTACAACGTCTGGACGCTGAGCCTGAAGACCGGCGAGCTGAAACAGTACAGCGATGCCGTCGGCGGCAATCTCTACGCCGCGGTGCTTCGTGAAGGCAACGCACAGCCGCACATCGGCGTGATCACCTACTACAAGGGCGAATACGAACTGCATACGCTCGAGCGTCGCGATCCGCTCGTGACTGCGGCATCGTCCGACTTCGGCTCGCCCGGTGCGATCATCAACTTCCAGCCGCCGCTGTCGCACACGCTGGTCGCCGACAAGAAAAAGAAGAAGGGTACGTTCGAGAAGATGTTCATGGACGGCCGTCCGCCCGTGAACGTCGGCGTGACGAGCGGCGGCGACATCTTCGGCGGGTCGGCGGTCAACTTCAGCGACGTGTTGGGCGATCAGCAATTCAGCCTCTATGCCGCGTCGATCTCTCAGTACCGCACGCTGTCGTTCTCGTATCTGAACCTGGCGCATCGGTTCAACTACGCGCTGCAAGGCTACTCGCAGACGCAGTTCTTCTACGGCAACCTGTCGAGCGTCTTCTACGATCCGGTGTACGCCGGCTACCTCGATCGCGATCTGTCGATCGCGACGCGCACGGTGCGCGGCGGAACCGCGTTCGGCATCTGGCCGTTCAATCGCTATCGCCGCGTCGAGTTGTCGGGCGGCCTCCTGCAGTACAACGAGTCGTTCAACGATCCGAACCTGCAGGATTATTCCTCGACCTATCAGGAACAGCAGTTCGGCCGGCAGTTGTTCCGGTCGGGCACCTACATCCCGCTCGGCATCAGCTTCGTGCAGGAGACCACCGTGTTCCGTGAGTTCGGACCGCTGGCCGGAAACACGATGCGGTTCTCCTACGAGGTCGCTCCGAAGGTCGGCAACTCGCTCTCGCGACAGACCGCCGATCTCGATGCGCGTTACTACCAGCGGCTCGGAGCCACAGGACTGCTGGCGCTGCGCGCCCGCGGCTTCCATAGCTGGGGCGATGCACCCGACTTCATGTACTTCGGCGGCAACTCTGAGATGCGCGGCTACGACTATCTGAGCTTCATCGGCGATACGTCCGCGTTCTTGAACGCCGAACTGCGCTTCCCGCTCATCGAGGCCATGCTGACGCCGATCGGCATCCTCGGCGGCATTCGCGGGGTCTTCTTCGCCAACTTCGGCGGCGCGCACTTCGAGGGCCAGCCATTCAAGTGGATCGCGCGCAAATCGGAAAGTTACACGCCGATCGTCGGCTATAACCAGCTCGATTTCACGACACAGACGCCGGTCTACGGACAGCCCGTCACGGTCAGCGGACTCCGTCTCGTCGACTCGCGTGCGTCGTACGGAATGGGCCTCGAAACATTTGCACTCGGCTTTCCCATTCACTTCGACTACTCGTGGAAGACGCTCCTCAACAAGGACTGGGAAGATCAGCTGTTTGCGGCCTATGGCGGGCACTCGTGGTTCCGCAAGCCGCGCTTCTCGGTCTGGATCGGATACGATTTTTAGAGGAATCAGGAAGCAGGAATCAGGAATCAGCAAGAGGCCGGTCCTCGCGGACCGGCCTTTTGTTTGTACGCTTGCGGCACTAAGATCCCCTCACTTCAGGAGGGGACATGCGTGCATCCTGGGTTCCTGTCGTCTTCGTTACGTTCCTGCTGACGCCTGCGCTCGCCTTCGCGCAGGCGTCGATCACTGGTGTCGTCAAAGATTCATCAGGCGCGGTACTGCCCGGCGTCACTGTGGAAGCCGCGAGCCCCGCACTCATCGAGCGCACACGGACGGCAGTCACCGACGGCACGGGCCAGTACCGGATCGTCGATCTTCGGCCTGGCACATACTCGGTCACGTTCACCCTCAGCGGGTTCAGCACGGTGAAGCGTGAAGGCGTTGAACTCACCGGAACCTTCACCAGCACCGTCAACGCCGATCTCAAAGTCGGATCGCTCCAAGAGACCATCACCGTCACCGGCGAATCTCCCATCGTCGACGTCCAGAGCGTCAGGAGACAGACGACCGTCGACGGCGACGTCATCGCCGCGCTTCCGACATCGCGATCGTACGGAGCGCTTTTCCAGCTGGTTCCGGCGGTCGCCGGCGGATCCAAGGACGTGCAGACGCTGCCCGGACTCGTCGTCTTCGGCGGACCCGGCGGACGCGGCACCGAAGGACGACTGCAGGTCGACGGCCTGGGTGTCGGCGCACCACTCAGCGGCGGCGGCGTCTCCGGCTACATCCCCGACATCGGCAACGCCCAGGAAGTGACCTTCACGACATCCGGCGGTCTCGGCGAAGCCGAAGTCGGTGGCCCGACGATGAACATCGTGCCGAAGACCGGAGGCAACACCATCAAAGGCACGATGTACGCAGCCGGCGTCGGCAGCGGGCTCGTTGGCAGCAACTACACGAACGACCTTCGGGCCGCCGGGCTGCGGACGCCAGGCAAGCTGCTCAAGTTGTGGGACATCAACGGCGGCGTCGGCGGGCCGATCGTCAAGGATCGCGTGTGGTACTTCGTCAACTCCCGAGAAGAAGGCAGCTGGCAATCGGTGCCCGGGATGTACAGGAATCAGAACGCCGGCGACCCGACGAAGTTCATCTACGTGCCCGACCTCAGTCGTCAGGCAGTGACGGCTGGAGATTGGAGGACGGCGAGCCTGCGGCTCACCGTACAGCCGACGCCGCGAAACCGCTTCAATCTGTTCTGGGATGAGCAGCGCCCGTGTCAGGGCGCGGCGTGGCCGGGAACGAATGATGGATGCCGGCAGCAGCCTGATAAGGATTGGATCATCGGAGGTGCGCCAGGATCCGCGGGAACCTTCGGCCTCGCGACAGCGACGCAGGCGCCGGAGATTTCGAGCTACGCCGGTCGATCGCATGCGCGTCAACGCGCGCAACAAGGAACATGGTCGTCGCCGCTCACGAACCGACTGCTGCTCGATGCCGGCTTCGGCACCAACTACAGCCACTACGGCGGACAAGAGATGCCGGGCAACCCGACGCGTCCGATTCCCAAGATGATCGAGCAATGTGCTCAGCCACCAGTCAATGCGGTCCCTGGTGCGTGCGCGCACGGCATTCAGAACCTGACGTTCGGCTCACAGGATTGGACCAGCAATCAGGGCTTCGTCTTGTCGTGGCGCGGATCGGCGTCGTACGTCACCGGCGCACACAGCATGAAGTTCGGCTACCAGGCGGCGTATCACCGCGTGAACCAGAGCTACTTCAGCAACGACACGCATTTGATCTACACGCTCAATAACGGCGTGCCGAATCGCCTGACGATGGATCTCAAGCCGTTTCGCACGGGCCAACGCACTCAATGGGAAGCGTTCTATGGCCAGGAGCAATGGACCGTTGGACGGCTGACGATGCAGGGGGCGCTCCGCTACGACCATGCGTGGAGCTACTTTCCCGATCAGCAGATCGGCCCTGTGCGGTTCCTGCCGACGCCCGTGATCTTTCCCGCGCAAGCGGGCGTGAAAGGGTACGACGACGTCACTCCGCGTGGCGGCATCGCCTACGACGTCTTCGGCAACGGCAAGACGTCGCTCAAGGTGAACGCGGGCAAGTATCTCGAGGCGGCAACGAATCACAACACCTACTCGCTGTCCAATCCCGCCGCGCGAATTGCCGGCAGTCCGGTGCTCGGCGCGCCACCGGCAGTGACGCGTCCCTGGACCGACTCGAACAACAACTACGTGCCCGACTGCGATCTGCTGAATCCACTGGCGCAGAATCTCACGGCAACCGGCGGCGACATCTGCGGCATCTTGAGCAACACCAACTTCGGCAAGCCAGTGTTCACCGGCAGCTTCGATCCTGAGTTGCTCGAAGGCTGGGGGGTGCGGCCGAGCGATTGGCAGTTCGGTGTATCAGTGCAGCAGCAGCTGGTTCCGCGTGTCTCTGTGGAGATTGGGTACTTCCGTCGCTGGCTCCAGAACTTCACCGTGACCGACAACCTTCTCGTGACCGCTGCCGATTTCGACACGTTCAGCGTGACGGCGCCGGTCGATCCGCGATTACCCGGCGGTGGCGGCAATACTGTGTCTGGACTCTACAACGTCAAGGATGCCAAGGCCGGACAGACCGACAGCTTCACCACATGGGCCAGGAACTTCGGCGATCAGACGTCGATGTACAACGGCGTGCTGATCAACATCACGGCGCGAACGAAGGGCCTGACGCTGCAGGGCGGCGTCAACAGTGGCAAGACGGTGGTCGACAGCTGCGCAATCCGCAGCCAGCTTCCGGAGACGGCGGCGACCAATCCGTACTGCCTCGACGATCCAGGTTTCATCACACGCGTCACCGGACTGGCGACGTACACGGTGCCGAAGATCGATGTGCTTCTCAGCGGAACGTTCCGCAGCGATCAGGGTGCCCCACTCGCCGCCAATTGGGTGGTCTCGAGCGCGGAAGCGGCAAAGTCGCTTGGACGACCGCTGTCGGGTGGGGCGCCCAACATCACGGTGAACCTGATCGAGCCAGGCAAGGTGTGGAGCGATCGCGTGAACGTCTTCGACCTTCGCGTCGCCAAGATTCTTCGTGTCGGACGCACGCGCACGAACGTCGGCCTCGACGTCTACAACCTGCTGAATTCGAGCGCAGTGCTCACCTATAACACTTCGTACAACCCAGTGGGCAACTGGCTCGTGCCCACGACCGTCGTGCAATCACGATTCGCAAAGGTCAGTGCGTCGATCGATTTCTGAAGGGGCGAAGGGGGAAGGGCTAGGGGGCAGGGCTGTCTCAGGAGGAAGGCATGAGGCGGATAGGCATCAGTGCGGCGGCGGCCCTCCTACTGTCAGTGTCGATCCACGCGCAGTGGTTGAACTACCCCAGTCCGGGCCTGCCTCGCCTGCCAGACGGCAAACCGAATCTCTCAGCAACGACGCCGCGCACGTCGGACGGCAAGCCGGATCTGTCCGGTATCTGGGCCGCGGAATGCGCCATCGCTGGGCGCGATGCCTGCTTCACGCAAAGTCTGTTCTTCGATCTCGCCAAGGGCTTGAAGGCAGACGATGTTCAACCGACGCCGTGGGCGGCGTCGATTCAGGCGCAGCGCGCCGGCCGCAATCACGTCGATGATCCGTATGGGTACTGCCTGCCGCCAGGAACGCCACGCATCAATTTCGGTGGAGGGCCATTCAAGATCCTGCAGACGCCGAGGGTGACGGCGATTCTCTACGAAACGCAATCCGGGATGACCTTTCGGCAGGTCTTCACCGACGGGCGTCCGCTGCCGTCGGCGGCCGAGCCGACCTGGCTCGGATACTCCGTGGGCGGCTGGGAGGGAGAGACCTTCGTCGTCGAGACCACGGGATTCAAGGACAATGGGTGGCTCGATGCGCTCAAAGCCCACCCGCACAGCGATGCCCTTCATGTGACCGAGCGATTCCGCCGCCTCGACATGGGCCACATGGATCTGCAGATCACGATCGACGATTCGAAAGCGTACGCGAAACCCTGGACCCTCCGTGCCTCGCTGATCCTCCAGGCCGACACGGAGCTGATCGAATTCTTCTGCGACAACCACGACAAGACGATGGAGCATCGCCGAATATCGGAGGCCGTCGAACCACCGAGCCCGAGATGAGGATCACGGCATGAAGAGAGCGCTTCTCGGCGTCGCCACCGCGGTGCTGTTGTCCCTGCCGCTCCACGCACAGTGGATCAACTATCCGACTCCTGGCATTCCTCGTCTGCCTGACGGCAAGCCGAACTTCGCGGCCCCGGCACCGCGCAGCGCAGACGGCAAGCTTGATCTCTCAGGGATCTGGCGGACCACGAACGGACGATTGCTGCAGAACCTCGGCGCCGACGGCGTCGAGATCCCGATGCGTCCGAAGGCGCTGGCGATTTTTCGCGAGCGCCAGGACAACGAGGGCAAGGACCGTCCCTCAGGGCGATGCATCTCGCATGGCGTCACCGACTTCAATGTACTGAACACGCCGACGAAGATCGTGCAGACACCATCGGTCACGATCATTCTGTTCGAGTCGTACAACCATTACCGGCAGGTGCTCACCGACGGCCGGCCGCTGCCGACCGACCCGCAGCCGGCATGGCTTGGCTACTCAATCGGCCGCTGGGAAGGCGAGACGTTCGTCGTCGACACCAATGGCCTGAGCTCCGTGACGTGGCTCGACGATGGCGGCCATCCGCACGGCGATGGTCTGCGCGTGCGCGAGCGCTTCCGTCGCCTCGACTTCGGCCACCTCGACATCGAGATGACGATAGACGACGACGAGTACTACACACGTCCATGGACGGTCACGGTGCACAAGGCGCTGATGGTCGACGATGAACTGATCGAGTGGATGTGCGAGAACGAAAAGGATCTTGTGCACATGGTGGGTAAATAGCCATGCCGATCTGCCCCCGCTGCAGCGCCGAGGCGTCCGCGGCCGCGCGTTTCTGCGCGTCGTGCGGGGCTGCGCTGGGATTAGACGACGCACTGACGATCGGTGTGAGCGTCCCGGCGACCAAGCCGGCATCGAGTGGCCCGATTGGCGTCGTCAGCCGTCGAACGCCGGCACCCGCGTCCGCTCCAAAGTCAGACAGCGGATGGCTGACATCGTCCGATTCGATCAGTCACGGGCGATTCGCGCCGGGAGCGCTGCTCGACGGCCGCTATCGGATCGTCGGTCTGCTCGGCACCGGCGGGATGGGCGAGGTCTATCGCGCCGACGATCTCAGGCTCGGTCAACCGGTGGCGCTCAAGTTTCTGCCCGAGGGATTGCGCGCGGATCCGATTCGCCTCGCGCAGTTTCACAACGAGGTTCGCACCGCGCGACAGGTGTCGCACCCCAACGTCTGTCGCGTGCACGACATCGGCGAGACTGAAGGGCTCCTCTACATCTCGATGGAGTACGTCGACGGCGAGAACCTGGCCTCGTCTCTGCGTCGCATTGGCCGCTTTCCGGAAGACAAAGCGACTGAGATCACGAGACAACTCTGCGCGGGACTCGCAGCCGCGCACCAGTGCGGCGTGATCCATCGCGATCTGAAGCCGGCGAACGTGATGCTCGACGGAGCGGGCCGCGTGCGGATCATGGATTTCGGACTGGCCGCGGCCGGACGCATCGACGATGTGCGGGCCGGCACGCCGGCCTACATGGCACCCGAGCAGCTGCTGGGGCGCGAGGTCACGCAGCGCAGCGACATCTTCGCGCTGGGCCTGGTGATGTACGAGCTGTTCGTCGGCCGGCGCGCGTTTACCGCGGCGACGATCGGCGATCTCGTGAACCAGCATGAGGCACGCACATTGCCGCCACCGTCCGAGGTCGTCAGCGGTATCGACCCGGCGATTGATAGGGCGATCCTGCGGTGTCTCGATCCTGTGCCGGATCGCCGGTTCGCATCAGCCCTGTCGGTAGCGGCGGCACTTCCTGGTGGCGACCCACTGGCCGCGCTGTTGGCGGCTGGCGAGACGCCTTCACCGGAAATGGTGGCCGCAGCGGGAGAGGGCACCGGACTGCGACCGGCGCTCGCCTGGTCGATGCTGATTGCGGTCACGGCCGGACTCGTCGCTGCGTTGGGACTCGCGCTCCGCGAGAGTCCGTTCGATCGCATCCGCCCCGAGTACTCGCGCGATGTGCTCACGCAGAAAGCGCGCGATGCGATCGCCCAACTCGGATACAACGCGAGACCACGCGACTCCGCGGTCGGTTTCGAATGGGACTCGACGCTGCTCGGGTACATCCGCACAGCGGATGCACCATCGCCCAAGTGGGACGCGCTGCTCACGCAACGGCCGTCGCCGATCACCTTCTGGTACCGCCAGAGCAGCGAGCCATTGGTGTCGACGGCGTTTCATACCGACCTGCTGACGCCCGGCATCGTCGATCGGGCGGACCCGCCGCCGATCGATTCCGGAATGATCCAGGTGAACGTCGATCATCGGGGACGTCTGACCTATTTCGAGGCGATTCCGCCGCAGCAGCAGGACTCGCCGGTGCGCCCGGCAACAGTAGACTGGTCACCGCTGTTTCAGCTCGCCCAGATCGATCAGTCCGTTTTGCAGCCGACCGAACCACAATGGACATGGCTCGCCGCATCGGACACTCGTGCCGCGTGGACGGGCGTATGGCCGGAAGGCGGCAGGCCGTTGCGGATCGAAGCGGCGGCACTGGGTGGACGTCCGGTCGCCTTCATGGTGATGGGACCATGGCTGAAGCCGTGGCGGATGTCGGAAGCGTCAAGCGAGACGGACACGGCGTACGCTCTTCTGTTGCTGTTCGTCGCGGTCGCGATTCTCTTCGGCGCCGCCATCCTTGCGCGCAAGAACCTGCGCGAAGGTCGAGGCGATCGTCGTGGCGCCGCGCGGCTCGCTTTCTACATCGGCAGCGGCCTCATGATCATCTGGCTCTGCCAGGTGCACGTGTCGGGCTCCGTGGAAACGGTCGCGACGTTTCTGGTGGCCGTGTGCACGTCGGTCTTCTACGGCGTGCTCTTATGGACGGTGTATCTCGCGCTCGAGCCGTTCGTGCGTCGCCATTGGCCGCACGTCCTCGTGTCGTGGACCAGCGTGCTCACCGGTCGCACTTCCGACCCCGTGGTTGGACGAGACGTGCTCGTCGGCGTCGCGCTCGGGCTCTGGTTCGCGCTGCTCTACAGAATGCTCGCCATCATGAACCATGCCGGGCCGGTCGCGTTCCCGGGCGAGGTCGATGTGCTGCTCGGTCTGCGCAGCACAATTGGCGTCGTCCTTCAGGAAGGGTTCTACGCCATCAGGAACGTCCTGCTGTATTTCTTCCTTCTGTTCGCGATGCGCATGATGCTGCGCCGCGAATGGGCCGCGGTCATCGGGTTCACCGCATTCTTCGTCGTGATGGGGGCGCTCGGCAACGAGCGCATGTGGCTGGGCGGCCTCGAGGGTCTCCTCTATGCCGGCAGCGCAGCGTTCGTCATCGTCCGGTTCGGCGGCTTGCTGGCGTTCGTTGTCGGTACGTTCGTGAGCGCGCTGCTCTTCGATGTGTTAGCCACGCTCGATGCGTCGGCCTGGTACTTCGGCAGCAACATGCTGATGATGGCCATCGTCGCCGGCCTGGCCATCTGGGGTTTCTACATGGCGATGGACAGACGCGGGCAGGTGGCGCGATCCGCCGCCCCCTTCTAGGACTTCTCTTTCTCCAGTCTCAGCTCGCTGTTCACGAGATCCATCGATACGCGGTATGGCGCCAGGAACTTGTGACCGACGATGCCGCCAAGCTGAAAGCCGAGCAGCAGGCTTGGCGCGCGCAGATTGAGAACGACGAGCGAGAAGTTGCGGTACTCGATGGTGTCGAAGTCGAGGTTCATGCCGGGCATCAGGAACGCGTCGCGGTCCCAACCTGAGGTGCCCCACACGCGAAGTGGAATGCGACGGAACGGCGAGGCCGGCAATGAATCCGCGGTCTCGGCGCTGATCGAGATCACTTCCCCGCCGGTATCGACGACGAAGTACGTGGGCAGCTTCGAGTTGAGCAGGCCGCGTACCATCGCGAGACGATGGACGCGCATCGGGAGGCGGATATCGGGCTCGACCGGCGGCAGCTTGCGGCCGATCGTCAGCAGCCGCTTCTTGTAGTCGATCATCATCGACATACCGATCGACAACGGCGAAAACGACTCGCCTTCGCGCTTGGGAATCCCGCGCAGGACGGGGTTCTTGATCAGCACCGGAAGATTGCGCACTTCCAACGTGCCGAGCTCGAGCGACTTGATCCGCGCGAGCTGCAACCCGCGAAGACCGACCTCGCCGACGCCGGCGCTGAGCGTGTACGTGACCGGCCGGATGCGCTCGCGGCTGGCGGTGTCGCGCGAGAGCACGGTTTCCTCAGAGCCAGTGTCGAGCACGAAGTCCTGCGGATGTCCGCCGTTGACCTTGGCCTTCACGACGATCTTGTCCTTCTCCAGCGTGAAGGGGATCGTGTGCAGCATGTTGAGATCGGTATCGTCGATGTCGACTGGCTGCACGTCGCCGAACGACTCGAGGAACTCGACCTGCGCGCGCGCCCATGCGGCCTTCTCGCTCCGATCTTTGTTGGGCAGCAGGTTGATGTAGTTCTTGTAGGAGTTGGCGGCCTGCAGGAAGCGATGCAGCCGCTCATAGATATCGCCGACGAGCGCGTGAATCTCGCCGTCGCGCGGGGCTGACGCAGACGCCGCCAGTGCGGTCTCGAGCGCCTCTTCCAGACGGCTGGTCGCGGCCAGCGATCGCGCGACGCCGTAGCGGGCGCGCGAAGACTCGGGTGATCGCGCCAGCGCGTCACGATACGCGCGATCGGCTTCGTCGAACTGTCCTGCCGACCACAGCGCATCGGCGTAGAGCGCGAGCGCGTCGGCGTCGCTTGGCGCGTCAGTACGCAGCTGCTCGGCCTCGGCGCGGGCATGCTTGAACTCGGCGACCTTCAGCGAGCTGCGCACGACGCCCTTGCGAGCGCGGATCGACATGGCTTTGTCGTTCGATTTCGCGGCCTGCTCGAAGGCCTGGAGCGCTTCGGGGTAACGCGTCTCGTCGTAGAGCAGACTGCCGAGCTGATACTGCAGCTCGGCGTCGACGCCTACCTGCGCACGCGCGAGGAAAGAGGCGCCAACGAGCAGAGCCGCGGCACAGGCGACGAACCGCATCCGACGCGTGAACCCGAGCAACGTCCGCATGGTCCCACCCTCGATCGATCCGTGGGCCCCGCAACCCACTACAGTACGGAAACGACGCAAACAGCGAAATCGTACGTAGTGTCCGGCTTCAGCCGGACCTTAGACTTTCTGCTGGTAGTACTCGGCGTTCTTCGGGATGAAGTGGTTCCACTTCTCCGGGGTCTCGTCGAGCGCGAAGATGGCTTCAACCGGGCAGGCCGGCACACAGGCGCCGCAGTCGATGCATTCGTCCGGGTGAATATACAGCATTTCCGCGGACGGAAACTGTGGTTCGTCCTTGCGCGGATGGATGCAGTCGACTGGGCAGACGTCAACGCACGCCGTATCCTTGGTACCCACGCACGGTTCACAGATGATGTACGCCACGCTCGTCTCCTGGGATCGTCGACCGTGCAGTATAGCGCGCCGGTCGAAGCGTTTGGTGGCGGCCGCCGTGTTCGCGGCATGCGTCCTCGCTTGCACGGATTTGCGTTCGGCTGAGCCCTGGCGCGACGCCCCGGAGTATCTGCTGCTCTTCGCGCCGTCGGCACACCGCGAGAATTACCGCGCCTACGTCTCCCCACTCGGACTGGACGAGACGCTGAACGCGCTGATGGCCGATCCGGCCGTTCAACGGCTGCCCGGCGCATGGGAACCGAAGGCCATGATCCCGTTCGACGCATTCGGGCGGACCGGCAGCTACAATCGTTGGAAGCTGGCAGGCCTGTACGGGAGCCGGCGTGCGCGGGTGGCACGAGGGCCCAGGGTCGATCATGGGCGAACGGAATCGTGGATGCTCGTCGCGCCCTATCCCGATCCGTCGCTGCAGCGGCTCGAGACCGGCACGCTGATCATCGTGCTGACGATCCCGCCGGCGTGAACGTCGTAGGTGAGGGGCCGCTCCGCCGTCGCTGACGCGATGGCGAGACGGTCCATCAACGCATGCGCATTACTTCGTCACTGACGAATCGCATCTTCATCGCCTCGACACTGCTGTCCGTGTTGTCGCTGGGGCTGGCGTTCGTCTTCGCGAATTCGCGCATGTCACAAGACGTCGAAACCGATCTCGAGCAGGGCCTCTCCGACGCAGCCAAGATGGTCGACATGCATCGTGAGACGAGAACCGAGGGGGTCACCCTGATGGCTCGCCTCGTTGCCGGTCTGCCGACGTTGCAGGCCGCCGTCGATGAAGACGACCCGTTGACGGTACAGGGGCCTGCTGAAAACATCCGCCAGCAACTCAATGCCGATCTGCTGATCGTGACCAACGCCAAGGGCGTCGTGCTCGCCTCCGCCGGCCGCGATTCGACAGCCTTGTCTTATCTGCCCAAAGGGCCGGACGAGGGAGAAGAGTTCTCGACGTTCCTGCCTCATGCGCGCGGGGTGCTCGAACTCGTTAGCGTTCCGATTCTGAAATTCCCTGAACCGGTGAAGTTCCTCGGCCGCGTCAACGCCGGCTTTTTCATGGACGATCCGCTTGCACACCAGTTCAAGGGGTTGACCGACAGCGAGATCGCATTCGCAGCTGATGGCAAGGTACTCGCCTCCTCCCTTGGGCGTGATTCGCACGTGGCGCTCGAACGGGTCCTCGCCGCGAAGGTACCGACGCCGATCACCTTACGCGACCAGGAGTACGTCGCGCTCGCGCGTCCGATGCGTCCCGGCGAGGCCAGCACCGGACCGGTCACGTTGACGCTGCGATCGCGGACCGAGCGCATGCGCTTCCTCAACGGACTGCGCGCGGGTCTCGTCGCGGCGCTGATCGTCGCCGTGTTGCTGTCGACGATTCTCAGCTACGCGGTGGCGCGCACGATGACCCGCCCGCTTGCCGCCGTCACCGACGCGATGCGCGATGTCGCCGCCACCGGCGACCTCACGCGCAAGGTGTCGGTGCGCACGCGGGCGTGGGACGACGCCGACGCGCGACTGCTGGCCACCGCCTTCAACACGCTGACCGACTCGATCGGCCGCTTTCAGCGCGAGGCGGCGCAAAAGGAACGACTGTCGTCGCTGGGCCGGCTCTCGACCATCATTGCCCACGAGATCCGCAATCCGCTGATGATCATTCGCGCCTCGCTGTCGTCGCTGCGGCGCGATCACGTGTCCTCGTCCGATCGACTGGAGGCCGTGGCCGACATCGACGACGAGACCAAACGACTCAACACACTCGTCACCGACGTGCTCGATTTCGCTAAACCGATTCGGTTCGAGCTGGCGCCGACGAATCTCAACGACGTCTGTCGGGCGTCAGTGGCCGCCGCCTGGGCCGGCCAGGCCGAGCCCGAGGTGCAACTCGATCTCGATGCCGCCCTCCCCGCGGTCGTGACCGACGCCGAGCGGCTGCGTACCGCGCTGGTGAACATCCTGACCAATGCGCGGCACGCCGTGCAGGCCGCAACGCACGCCGTGGCCAGCGGCGAGGGACGGCATCCATCACCGCCGCGGCGACGTCTTGGCATTGCGGTCGCGAATCAGCCCACGGTCTTCGTCAGCACCGAGCCGCGCCAGGACCGCGCCCGGATCCTCGTCCGCGATCTCGGCACCGGGATCGGCGCCGAGGATCTGGCGCACATCTTCGATCCGTACTTCACGACCCGTCGCGCGGGCACCGGCCTCGGCCTGCCGATCGCCAAGAACATCATCGAAGGGCTGGGCGGCACGATCGCGGTCACGAGCCGTGTCGGACACGGCACCGAGATTCGCATCGACGTGCCAGTGACAGAGCCTGCCTCGTCGAAGCCGCATGGCGAAGGCGGGAAGTCGCGCAGCGACGAAGGCGGAGCATGAGTGCTCCGCATCGAGGTTCCATCCTTCTCGCCGACGACGAAGAAAAGATCCTCAAGCGATTGGGTCGCGCGCTAAGAGACGAGGGACACGAGGTCGTCGAAGCGTCGAGCGCCCGCGAGGCACAGCGTCAGCTCGGCGAGCGCGCCTTCGATCTCCTGGTCATCGACAACCTCATGCCCGGTATGACCGGGCTCGAGCTGATACGCGAGGTGTCGGCATCGGTACCTGAATCGGAGCGGCCGCAGATCGTGATGATGACCGCGCACGGCTCGACGCAGATCGTGCGCGAAGCGTTCAAGCTGGGGATCGAAGATTTCCTCGAGAAGCCATTCGAGGTCGAAGAGCTGTTGACGCTGGCGCGACGCGCGGTGAAGAGCCAGCGGCTGCGCACCGAAAAGCAGTATCTCCTCAGCGAGCGCGACGCCGAGTTCAACCAGTACGGCATCGTCGGCAGAAGCCGGGCGATGCAGGAGGTCATCCATCGCGCGGAGCTGGTCTCGGGAACCAAGAGCACGGTGCTCATCACCGGCGAGACCGGCACCGGCAAGGAGATGGTCGCGCGGCTGATCCATCACCGCAGCTCGCAGCGCGACATGCCGCTGATCAAAGTGAACTGCGCCGCGATCCCGGACACGCTGCTCGAATCGGAGCTGTTCGGCCACGTCCGCGGCGCCTTCACCGGTGCGACGATGACCAAGCGCGGAAAATTCGCGCTGGCCGACGGCGGATCGATCTTTCTCGACGAGATCGGCACGCTCAGTACGGCCGTTCAGGCCAAGCTGCTCCGCGTGCTGCAGGAGCGCGAGTTCGAACCGCTCGGCGCCGAGCGCACGCAGCGTGTCGACGTGCGCGTCGTGGCCGCGACCAATCGCGATCTGAAGCAGATGGTCGCCGAGACTCGCTTCCAAGAGGATCTCTACTATCGGCTCAATGTCATCCCGATCGAGATTCCGCCGTTGCGCGACCGGCGCGAGGACATCCCGATGCTGATCGATCACTTCGTCGAAAAGCATCGGCAGCGATCCGGCAAACGCATCGATCGCGTCGAGCACGAAGTGGTGGATGCGCTGAGTCGATACGATTGGCCCGGCAACGTGCGCGAGCTCGAGAACACGATCGAGCGGGCGGTGGTCCTCGCAACCGGGACGACGCTGACCGCGACCTCGATCTCGCTGCTCGGCGCCACCTCGGCGCCGACGTCGGGGCTGCCCTCGACGCGACTGCACCAGAACCTCGAATGGGTCGAGCGCGAAACCATCCGGCGCGCCCTCGATCAGGCAGGCGGGGTGAAAAAGGACGCGGCTGAGCTCATGGGTATCAGCCAACGAGCGCTAAGCTATTACCTCGCAAAGTACCGCATCGACTGAGCACGAGCGGTTTCGTTTTTTCGAACACGATTACCCCCACGGTAACAATCCGCCGGAGCACAGCCATGGATTTCAAGGGGTTTTCTGCGTTTCACACCGCCGCATGCCGGGCATCAGCCTTGCTGACCCGACGCGTCGGATCCGTGTCGCTCCGCTTTTTGTTCCCCATCGTCACCATCGCCACTGCGGTCGCTGCCGGAGATCTGTCTGCCCAGGCACCGCAGGACAAGGACGCTCCGCGTGTGATCGAGATCGTCGCCCGCCGCTACGCGTTCGAGCCGGCGATGATCGAGGCGGCGGTCGGCGAGCGGCTGCGGCTGATGGTCGTGTCCGCTGATGGTCCGCACGGCCTCGAGATCAAGAAGTTCAAGGTGAAGCAGCAGATTCCGCGAGGAACCACGCCGGTCGCGATCGAATTCACGCCGACCGAGGCCGGCCAGTTCCCGATCTTGTGCTCGGAGTATTGCGGCGACGGCCACGGCGACATGAAGGGCACGCTGGTGGTCCAAGCCCGCGATCCGCAGCCACCACCGGAGAAGAACTGATGCGTCGAGTGACTCGTGTTCTCGTTGTGCTCGCGGCCACGCTGATGATCGGATGCGATGAAAAGCTCTCGGACCTCACCGGGCCGACGCCGGATCTGACGCCCACCTTCAGCAGCATCCAGCACAATATCTTCGAGGCCCCCGATTCCGCCGGTCGCGCCGCCTGCACCCAATGTCACAACGCCGTAGGCCGGTTGTTCAACGGCCTCGATCTGTCATCGGCCGTCGCGTACACCAATCTGGTGAACGTCGCCAGCCGGGAGAAGCCTGGCGTCTTGCGCGTGGCGCCTGGCGATCCGGACAACAGCTATCTGGTTCACAAGGTCGAGGGGCGCCCGGGGATCGTCGGTCTGCGCATGCCGTTCAGCGGACCGCCCTTCCTCACCGACGGACAGATCCTCGTCATCAAGCGATGGATCGAGTTGGGCGCGAAGAATGATTAGGAGACGATCGACGATGCGTTGGATGAGAGTTGTACTCGTGGGTGCCGTGCTGCTGGCGGCGTGGCCTCAGACATCGGCGGCGCAGAACAAGCCCACGCCCGCCCCGGCACCTGCTGACGATCCGGACAAGGACCCGAACGCCTCACAGCCGGACTTCACGTTGATCGGCCTGCCGACGACATTGCGCGTGCCGCGGTTTTCGAGCGCGTTCCGCGTGACCCATCGTTTCCTGCGTCCGCTCGGCGCCGGCGACTTCGGCGATCTCACGAGTGATTTCTTTGGCCTGGACAGCGGCGCGCAGATCGGCCTCGAGTACCGCTTCGGCCTCATGCGCGGCCTGCAGGTGGGCATCCACCGAACGAGCAACAAGACGATCGAGTTCTTCGGGCAATACAGCCTGTTGCAGCAGAAGGACCACGGATTCGGCCTCGACGTGATGGCCTCGATCGACGGCACCAACAACTTCAGGGACAGCTACACACCCGCACTCGGCGTCATCGTCTCGCGCGAGCTGGGGAGCCACGGCGCGGTGTATCTCGAGCCGATCTGGGTGAACAACTCGAACCCGCTCCCGAGCGAGGTCGTGGACGACAACGACACGTTCGTCATCGGCGTCGGCGCCCGGCTCCGTATCCGTCCGACCGTGTACGTCGTCGGCGAGATCCTGCCGCGCGTGGGCTACGATCCGGGAGTGAACCACGCCTCGTTCGGCATCGAGAAGCGTGCCGGGGGACACGTCTTTCAGCTGAACTTCTCGAACGGGTTCGGCACGACCATGGGCCAGCTGGCGCGCGGCGGAACGAACAACGACGACTGGTACATGGGATTCAATATCTCGAGGAAGTTCTTCCGATGACATCGATGCGTGGGTCCGTGCTGGCGTGTGCGTGTGCGTCACTGCTCGCGTCGGCGTGCGGCGGCAACGACAACCCCAACAGCCCCTCGGGCGGTGGTGGTGGTGGTGGCGGCGGTGGCGGCGGCGGCACGGCGGCGGCGACCATTACCATCACGGCAGCTGGTGTGTCTCCCAAGACGGTCACCGTCGCAGTGGGCTCGCGGGTGACGTTCGTGAACAACGACAACCGCCCGCACGACATGAACTCGAATCCGCATCCGGAACACACGGACTGCCCGGAGATCAACGTCGGCTTCATCACGGCGGGAGCGAGCGGCACGACGCAGAACCTCAATCGCGCGCGCTCATGCGGTTTCCACGATCACAACCAGCCTGACGTTGTGGCTCTGCAGGGAACGATCGTTATTCAGTAGATCGGTGCGAGCTCGCTTTGCTCGCGGTGCGGGCGCTCACTTCGTTCGCGGTGGGAAGAACGCTTCGCGGTCGTGCGAGGCTGCTAACGCTCGGCGGATGCGGGCGTCGTGACGTTCGCATGGCGCAGGATCATGCGCCACGCGCCTGCCTCCTCCCGCCACACATTCGTGAATCGACGATGAATCAAGGGCGTGTCCGGAGCGTTGACGATCCGCTCGGCGCCCATAATCACGACCAGATCTCCGAGGCGCTCCACCGCCTCGATGTCCACTTCGTACGACGAGTGCGCGATGACGCCCGCTTGCAGCAGCTCGAGCACCTGATCGCGGTTGTGAATCCGATTGATCGGCGAGTTGACGACCAGCGATTCCGACCACAGCTTCCTGAGTGAGCCGACGTCTCGAGCCAGATACGCGGCACGATGGCTCGACTCGAGAGCCGCGAACTCGCGCGTCAACTCAGTATCGACCACCTGTTCCATGTGTTGCTCCGAACTTCCCTACCGCTCGTACCAATCCGCATGTGGCGACCATGCGGCGCAGCGAAGACACGATGTCCACCGCCATTGATGCTGGCAGCCGGGGCATCGTCCTCGGGTTGAAAACGTATTCCACACCGTGCCGCAGCTCTCGAAGTACGGTTCAGGCGTGTCGACCCAGGCGCAGCACCAACGACTCGACGCATCGGGCCGCCACGCACAGACGGGACATCTGATGCCGCTGAGGCCCTCGTCGAGCTCGTCATCCGACTGATCAGCCGCGACCTCGCCGGGCAGCCGCGTTTCCTTCAAGAGTTCCAATGACATGACGCGACTGGGCGATCGTACTACGCGGTCCCGCACAACCGCGAAGCGGTCCTCGCACCGCGAGTCGAAGCCGAGCGCACGCACCGGCGAGCGTCAGCGAGTCGCGCGCACCGAGAGCGATAGCGAGCACCCATTATTCCGCCGTCTCTCCGGGCTCGAGCACGAGCACCTGAATTCCTTTCGGTTCGACCAGCGCCTTGAGCTCCCCCGGCGTGCCGGTCAGAGTGGGGAATGTTCCCCAATGCATCGGCACCACCTGCTTGACGCCAAGCAGATCGCATGCGCGGGCCGCGGCAGCCGGATCCATCGTGAAGCGATCGCCGATCGGCAGCATCGCGATCTGCGGCGAGTACATCTCGCCGATGAGCCGCATGTCGCCGAAGAGGCAGGTGTCTCCGGCAAAATAGATCGTGCGCTGATCTTCGAGGTGCATCACGTAGCCAGCGGGTTCACCCAGATACACCATCTGCCCGTTGTCGAAGAGTCCGCTGCTGTGGCGGGCGTCGGTCATCGTGATTCCTACGCCGGCGACCGTTTGCGATCCACCTTTGTTCATCGCCGCCAGATGCTGAATGCCCTTGCGCGACAGCCAGTCGCACAACTCCGGCGCCGCGACGACAACCGCGCCACTCGCGCGCGCGCAGGCGACGAGATCGCCGATGTGATCGGAATGTCCGTGTGACGCAAGGATCAGATCGACCTGCGGTGGCTTCTTGTGTGAAGCCGGGCACGCCGGATTGTCGGTGAGCCACGGGTCCAGCAGAATGCGCCGTCCACCAGGCGTACGCACGATGAACGTGGCGTGTCCCAGCCACGTGATCGCGAGCTTCTGCATCGTGGCGATTGTAGCTGGCTATCTCGAACCGGCATCGGATCGATGAGCGCCGCTGGCCGTTGGGCAGAGCTCTTGCCGCTCCGATAAAATATGTGGAGTGTCCGTCGAAGCCCCGTTGCAGTTCCTGTCACCACGCGAGCCAAAACCCGCCTGGCTCAAGGTTCGCGCGCCCGGGTCGCCAAACTACGTGCGACTCAAGGGCATCATGCGCGACCTCAAGCTGAACACGGTGTGTGAGGACGCGCGCTGTCCGAACATCGGCGAATGCTGGCATCACGGCACCGCGACGTTCATGATTCTGGGCGACGTGTGCACGCGCGCCTGCGCCTATTGCGCGGTGGCACACGGCAAGCCCACGGAGCTCGATACAGCCGAACCGGCGCGCGTGGCGGAGGCGGTGGCGCAGATGGCGCTTCGCTTCGCCGTGATCACTTCGGTCGATCGCGACGATCTGGCCGACGGCGGAGCATCGATCTTCGCCGACACCATTCGCGCCGTGCGGGCGCGCGTACCCTCGTGTCGCGTCGAAGTGCTGATCCCGGATTTTCAGGGGATCGAATCGTCGTTGCGGACCGTGCTCGATGCGTCGCCAGACGTCCTGAACCACAACATCGAAACAGTGCCGCGTCTGTATCGCATGGCGCGGTCGGGCGGCCGATATCCGCGGTCGCTCGAGCTGCTCGATCGCTCGCGGCGCTATCGTCCGGACATCGCGACCAAGACCGGCATCATGGTGGGTCTCGGCGAAACGGTCGAGGAGATCGTCACGGTGTTCGACGATCTCAGAGAGGCCGGCGTCTCCATTCTCACGATCGGCCAGTACCTCCGTCCTTCCCCGAAGCACGCGAAGATGCATCGCTACTACCACCCCGACGAGTTCGCCGCGCTCAAGACGACGGCGATGCAGAAAGGGTTCGTGCACGTCGAGTCAGGACCGCTGGTGCGATCCTCGTATCACGCGCACGAGCAGGCGGACGCATTCGAACACAGCCGCCTGTAGATCGTCACGTCGACGTCACAGAACTTCTGACCGCGCCAGAGTTCCCTGCCGACCGTGACAGATTCTGTCAGGCGAATCGGTCACTAATTGGAAGCTCGAAGACACGAGTGAACGCCATATCAGCGAGTTAGCGCCGAAACCCCCACTGGCGGCTATCTTGCTCTTCGCTTCCTCGCACACTTATGAGTTCGCGGAATGGTGCACACCCGTGCACGCTTCTCATTGGCTCCGAGCCGCTGCTGGCGGCGTGGAACGTTCACGCCAGTAAAGCCGCACAGGTGATTCCGGTCGTCCACACGGACGTGCCACAGGCCCTCGAGGCGATCGGGACGAAGCTTCCCGAAGTCGTGGTCATCGAGCAGGCGGTCGCAACGACTGGACCTGGCTCGACGTTGATGGCGCGTCTGCACACCGAGCGCTATACACGCGGCATCGACGTCCGACTGCTGCCTCCGGAGCGCGCTGCCGATCTGATGTCGTCGGAACCGGGCGACGTGCACCCGCAGGTCTGGTTGACGGTGCTCGCGAATCCGCTTCCGGCGCGGCCGCAGCGCCGCGCGACGCGGACGCGCACGGCCGATAACGAAGAAGCGTTCATTGATGGAAGCCCCGTGACGCTGATCGATCTCTCCGCCTCGGGCGCGCAGGTCCGGTCGACGATCGTGCTGCGTCCGCAGCAGCGCATCAAGTTCGCGCTGTCTCCAGCGCGCGGCTCGGTGAAGACGACGGCGGTGGTCGCGTGGTCGTCGTTCGAGATGGCGCCGACGCCGCGTTACCGCGCCGGCATTGCGTTCACCAATCCCATTGCCAGTCTCGGCGGGGATCACTCCGCGACGTAAGGTCCTGAGCGTCTCTCGCTACTGCGCGCTGGCCTGACGCACCTTGCGCTGCCGGCGAACCTTCACCAACGCGAAGCCCATCACGACAATCACGGCAAAAACCCAGATCATGCGTGCCTCCTCTCCGGTCTGGAACCCTACGTGTTCAGCTCGACGGCCGTGGTACTCGCCGCCGGCACGGTATCGACGAAGCGGCGCCACGCCTCGTTGATGGCGATCCGGTTCTGCGACAGCGCGGCACCGTACCAGATTGCCGACGTGCGCTTCACCGCCGCCCGCGTCCACATGCGCTGTACCGTCACCGCGACGCCGACCAGGGGCACGCGCACGGTGAAGTACGGCGGCAGCGCAGATCGCCGTTCGCCCGCCACTTCAATCCGCAGACCCTCGACGCTCACATCGAGGATGTGCGACGGCACGCCGTTGACCACGGCGTCGAAGCGATTGAGCGGCTTGCGCATCGATCGGCGTGCGGGGCGATTGTCGAGGATGGCCATCGACACGAAGCAGCCGAACATCGCGCGATCAATCGGACGTGTCAAATACACCGTCTGTCCGCTGATGCCGTCTGCGCTCGATCCGGCGCCGCTGCCGCCGATGACGATCGTCGGCACGTGCCGCGCCGCTGCCGGCGGATGCACTCCTCGCTTGAACGCATGGTCGGCATCGACGATGAGCAGTGCGAACGGCCGATCGCGCATCTCGTCTGCCGCGGCTTGAGGTGTTGGCCGCCGCACGGGCTCGAACCCGTCGGCTTGCAGCCACTCCGCAACCGTTGCACATTCCGCAGAATCCGGCAGGGAGATGATGATCCGGGGGTGATCAGTCATCCTCAGCACCGGTGCAGCGAATGTGCCACGCGAAAATGCCAATGATCTTGAGTATCTGACTGTCGCGTAACCACGACTCTGCAAGCGTGCGGAGAGATCTGTAAGGACGGATGTGCACATGCTCGCTCCGCTCGCAGGTGCCGGTGCTCGCTATCGCTCGCACAGGGGCAGGGG
>Ga0075424_100000729_pt1 | contig 26644 bp, 25 predicted proteins | sample SoiMethybrSBSTD3_FD_75301 | JGI IMG/M metagenome (GOLD analysis project Ga0075424, IMG submission 75301) | Bulk soil microbial communities from a Populus tree surrounding site in Tennessee, USA - Soil MetaG P. TD hybrid SBSTD3 | ecosystem: Environmental > Terrestrial > Soil > Tree plantation... | reverse complement strand
GAGTACTCCTTTCACCCGGAGGGTGACTGGATCGACCTCACCACCGTGCACAAAGGTGGCCTCTTCGGTTCCGATTATCGCATGCTCTTTCCCGGCGACGGCATCGACGGCATCAAGCGCTTTTATCTCGATACGCTGATCGCCTTCGGTCGCCGCGGGCTTGCCTGTCAGCCTGCCATCGTGGGTGTAGGTCTAGGCGGCTCGAAGGATATCTGCATGGTTTTGGGCAAGCAGGCGGCCTGCTTGCGCAGCGTCGGCTCGCGCAATCCCGACGGCAAGATCGCCGCTCTGGAGGATGAGCTCAAGGAGCTCGGCAACAGTATTGGCATGGGCGCCATGGGGTTCATGGGCTCCTCGATGGTGGTGGCTTGCCACATCGAGGTCGGCTATTGCCACACTGGCGGCATGCCGATGAGCGTACACATGTTCTGCCTGTCGTCGCGCCGGGCGACGGCGCGCGTTTTCCCCGACGGGCGCGCCGAGTTCCGCAGCGACCCGCAATGGTTCACGGAGTATATGCGGCGCGCAACGATCGACTGGTCCGGCCCAACGCCGGCCACCGCGGCCGAATGAGGGCCAAACGGGAGCTGCCGGAGAGAGCCTCACGCTGCGAGCAGCGTGGCGGCACCGCCCTTGTCGGCCGCCGCTTGCAGGCCCTGGCGTGCGCCCGCCTGGAGACCGCGTCGGCGTGGCTTTCCGCCAGGCCCTGGCAGGCGAGATGCGTGCGGGCCTTTGCCGTTCTTAGCGCCGCAAGCTGAGGAGAAGCGCCATGCGAGCTGCCGTGCTGACCGAGGTCAACAAGCCCCTGCAAATCTTGGATCTGGAGCAGGAGGGGCCCAAAGCCGGAGAGGTGCGCGTTGCCGTCAAAGCCGCCGGTGTGTGCATGAGCGATTGGCACATCATGAATGGCGACTGGCCGCTACCGTTGCCGATGGTCCTCGGCCATGAGGCCGCGGGCATTGTCGTGGAGCTCGGTCCCGGTGTCGGCAACGTCAAGCGGGACGATCACGTCATCTTCTCCTTCCGACCGCACTGCGGCCATTGCCGTTACTGTTCGAGCGGGCGCACCGTGCTCTGCAGCGGCCACAATGACACCCCGCGCTGGCGCATGCACGACGGTAGCGCGCGCGTGAAGCTCAACGGTGAACCCGTCAACCAGATGGCGCGCATCGGCACCTTTTCCGAATATGTCGTCTGTCCGGCCGAACAGGTTGTCGCGGTGCGCAAGGACCTGCCCTGGACGCACGCCGCCATCATCGGCTGCAGCGTCGCCACGGGCGTCGGCGCCGTGATCCGGCATGCAAGTGTGGAGGCGGGCTCCTCCGTGCTGGTCGTCGGCTGTGGGGGCGTCGGGCTCAACGTCGTGCAAGGCGCAAAGCTCGCCGGGGCCAAGACCATCATGGCCTGCGACCTCCTCGACAACAAGCTCGCCTACGCGCGCGAATTTGGTGCCACCCATACCATCAACGCCAAACGCGAGGACGTGCGCAAACGCGTCGAGGAACTCACCCACGGCTTCGGCGCCGACTATGCATTCGATGCCATCGGCGGGGAGGAGACAGCGGCATTGGTGGTCGATGCCATCGCCCCGGCCGGTCACGCCGTCCTGGTCGGCATCCCCGCGTTTTCGGCGCGAGCCGCCATTTCACCGGCGGCGATGGTTTATGGCGAAAAGAAGCTCACCGGTACTTATTATGGCTCGATACGCCCGGCCGTCGACTTCGCGCTGTTGGCCGACCTCGATCTGGACAAACGCATCGAGCTTGAGCGCCTGATCAGCCGCACCTACGCCTTCGACGAGATCAACGAGGGCTTTCGGCTCTTGCTGACGGGGGCGGTGGCCCGCGGCGTCATCACCTTCGCCTGAGCCACGCCCTGCCAGCGCTGTCCATGGGCCTTGGCGGGGACGCAGGACAAGGGCCGCCCCGGGCGGGCAGAGCTGCGGGGGCTGGCGCCGTCGCCTGCGCAAGCGTGATCGCGGCCCCTGGCGGGACTGAGCAGGATCTGGCGCCCGTCGCACGCCGGCTGCGGCCAAGCCGAGGAACCCAACGCCAGATGGGATCCACTTTTTCGTACGCGCGGTTTAAGATGCTAAGGTCCGCCGAAAAAGGTGAGCATGTCCGCCACGTCACCCCTCAAGAGCGTTCGCCTTGACCTGCCGGTCGCCACCGAGGCCTTGCGCGCCCTCGACATCGGCACCGTCGTCTACTTGAACGGTCGCATCTATACCGCGCGCGAGGGTGTCTACAAGAAGGCCGTCGAGGAGCGCGCCGGCCTGCCGGCCCCGGCGGCCGAACTCGGATCGGCAAACTTCCATTGCTCGCCCGCAGCCACGCTCAATGCCGACGGGAGCGCTACCGTCGGCGCCGTGACGGCGACCGCCTCCTTCCGCTTCGCCAAATGGCTCGACGGTTGGTTCAAGCTGTCGGGCTGCAACATCATCATTGGCAAGGGGGGCATGACGAGCGAAATCTACAAGCGTTCGTTCGTTCCCAACAACGCCGTCTATCTTACCACCGTGGGCTACGGCACGGGGGCCTTGCTCGGTCGCGGCATCAAACGCGTGCTGGCCACATACTGGCGCGAGGAACTCGGCCTCGCCCAGGCGATTTGGGTACTGCAGGTGGAGAACTTCGGCCCATTTATCGCCGACAGCGATCTGGCGGGAAACTCGCTTTTCGAGCGCGAGAACGCCAAAATTGCCCCGAACATCGAGAGGCTTTATGCCGGCAGCAAGCCGGCCATTATGCGGCGGTATGGCGAGACCGACGACAAGACCGACGAGGTGATCTGACTAGGCCCGCCGCCCGGCGCTGAGCCACATGCGCTGCAACACACCATCCTTACGAACGAAGTAGTGGAACAGCGCCCCGCTCACGTGCGCGCCGACCAACAGCAAGATGAGGACGGCACCGACCCAGTGCAGAAAGAAAACGCGCGCCGCGGCCGCCTGGTCGGCCGAAGTCAGGCTTGGCAGGGGGATGCCGAACACATCGAGGGCCGGATAAAGCGAGATGCCGAGATAGCCGCCGATCGGCACCAGCAGCAGCAGCAAATAGAGAGCCCAGTGGGTTGCATGCGCAGCCGCCTTTTGCCAGGCCTCGATGCTCGGCTCATCGGGGGGCGCGCCCCGCGTCAAGCGGTAGCCGAGGCGCGCAAGCACCAGGAAAAAAATCATAATTCCCAGGAGCTTGTGGGTATTGTAGAGGCCGTTCGTAAGCCCATCCCAGATCTTCAAGGTTGGGCCCCGATAGACCATCGAGAAACCGACTGGGGCCTGGATGGCAATCAGCGCGGCCGTCCACCAGTGAAAGCGGCGTGCCGCTTTGCTGTAGACGGCAGCACTGCCCGTGGCGGCACGCCTATCCTGCATGCATGGGGCCTCGTATTACAAAGGCGAAGATCGCTATCCGATACCACATCTACCCGGCGGCGGGCAGGGCGCCGCAGGCCTGGGGCGACGGCGGGCTGAGAGGCCCATTGCGGCAAAGCAGGAGGCTTGGGCGCCAGCGCGGATCGCCCCCCGCTCCGAGGCATCGCGGTCAGCTGCGACGGAAAGCCCGGCCAGGCGAGCCCGCCAAAAGCCTGCGCTTTGCCCAAGTCGGACGTTATACCCCGCCCTCAGGTGCAACAGAGATGAGACCCTGCGCGTCTCTCCCTGTGACGGTGCAACGACGCATGCAATCAGGTCAGGCCGGCGTGAAGGCGCCTCCGTCGTTTCGACGGAATGAGACGCCACGAGATCGCAAGGCGAGCTCCAAAGAGGCGACCCGTCCGGCCTTCGCCCTCCTCGTGCTGGCAACGCTCCTGATCGCCTGGCCGTGGTTGTCAGGTCGGGTTACGATTCCCTGGGATGCCAAGGCGCATTTCCTACCGCAAATCCAGTTTCTGGCGCAGAGCCTTGCCGAGGGCCAATCGCCGTTCTGGGCGCCATACGTGTTCAGTGGGCATCCGCAGGTCGCCGACCCTCAGTCGATGCTCTTTGCCCCACCGTTCCTGGCCCTCGCCGTGATCAACGGTGCACCGAGCCCGTGGGCCGTCGACAGCACGCTGTTTGCCATGCTGATGCTCAGCGGCGCAGCGCTGATCGTGTGGTTTCGCGATCAAGGCTGGCATTGGGCCGGGGGGCTGATCGGCGCCCTTGCTTTTTGCTACGGCGCAGCGATGGCCTGGCGCATCCAGCACACTGGCCAGGTGCTGAGCCTCGCCTACCTGCCGCTGGGCCTGCTTGCCATCGACCGAGCGCTGGCGCGAGGCTCGTTACTGTGGGGGTTTGCCTTTGGCGTCGTGGCAGCGGCCATCGTGCTCGGCCGGGATCAGGTGGCGCTCCTCACCATCTACCTCATCGGCGTATTTGCCACCTGGCGCATGGCCGCCGCGCCAGAGCCGCGCCGGATGCTGCGCGCGGCAGTGCTGCCGCTGGGCGCGGCCGCACTCACGGCGCTCGCGCTTGCCGCCATCCCCCTCATGCTCACCGCACTGTTCGCCGCCGATTCCAACCGCCCGGCCATCGACTACCTCGAAGCCGCGCGCGGCTCCCTCCACCCCGCGTTGCTGCTGACGCTGGTTAATCCCGATATTTTTGCCGCGGCCGGCCGCATGGAGGACTACTGGGGTCCGCCGAGTTTTGCCTGGCGCGATACCGGCCTTTTCGTGGCCCAGAACATGGGGGTGCTGTATCTCGGTGCCTTGCCGCTGTTGCTGTTGGCGCGGGCGGCGCTGCGCGGGGAGCTTTGGCAGCGCGATATCCGCTTCTTCACCTGCGCCGTCGGCCTGGTGCTGCTCTATGCGCTCGGCTGGTACACGCCGGTGTTCAAAATTCTCTATGAGCTGCTCCCCGGCGTGCAGCTGTTTCGGCGCCCCGCCGATGCCGCCTTCTTGCTGGGAGGGCTCGGCGCCATCCTCGCCGGCTACGCCGCGCATCGGCTGTTTTCGGCGCCGGCGCATGGCTTTGATGCAGCAACGATGCGCAGCATCGCCGGCCTACTCGCGGCAGCGTGCGCGGTCGTGCTCCTGCTCGCCGTTCGGCTCGAGCGCACGGGCCAAGTGGTGTTACCGCTCATGCTGGCCGGGCTCGCCTTTGCCGCCGCCGCCATAGCGCTGCGCTTGCTGCGGCCGCTGATTGCCGCCAAGCCCCAATTGGCGGCGGCGCTCCTTGCAGGTGTGTTGACCCTGGATCTGGCTTACAACAATGGTCCCAGCACGTCGTCGGCCCTGCCGACAAGCACCTACGACGTCCTGCAGCCGCGCACGGCCAACGCCACCATCGGCGCGCTCAAAGGCAGCGTCGTTGAGAACGACCGCCGCCGCGACCGTATCGAGCTTGTCGGGCTTGGCTTTCATTGGCCGAATGCCAGCCTAACCCACCATCTCGAGAACACGCTGGGCTACAATCCCCTGCGCCTTGCCCTCTACAGCCAGGCGGTGGGTGCGGAGGACCACGTCGGTCTGCCCGAGCAGCGCAAGTTCTCGCCCTTGTTTCCCTCCTACCGCTCCACCCTCGCCGATCTCTTGGGCTTGCGCTTCATCGCGACCAGCATCCCGATCGAGCAGATCGATCACCACCTCAAAGCCGGCGACCTCACGCTCATCACGCGCACCGGGGACGGCTACATCTATGAAAATCCGCACGCGGTCGATCGCGTGCGCTTCGCCACCCGGGCGCAACCAGCCGATTTTGCACGCCTGCTGCGCGACGGGCAGTGGCCGGCCGTCGACCTATCGTCGACGGTCCTCCTCGAGAGCGCCCCGCCCACCGAAGGCCCGCGACGGCGCGGTCAGGTCAGCATTGTCAGCTATCAAAACACCGAAGTGACGCTGGAGGTCGACAGCCCCGACGGTGGCTGGGCCGTCCTCAACGACGTGTGGCATCCCTGGTGGTACGCCGATCTGGACGGCAAGCCCGCGCAGCTGTTGCGTGCCAACGTTCTGTTCCGCGCGGTCGCGGTACCACCGGGCCATCACGAGGTCCGATTCACCTTTCGTCCCTTGCAGGGAGGCTGGGCCGAGCTGAGGCAAAAGTGGGCACGGTCACCGGGATGAGGCCGGGGTTCCGCAGCGCGCCGCCGCTCGCCAGCCTTGAAGATTTCCCCTGCAGCGGTCCTGCTCTAAGCATGCCATGCTGGCTCGTTCATGCCGCCTTCAGCCTGGCCATGAGATCGGCAAGGGGCGGCGGCATGCCTTCTTGTTACGCCCGCAAGACCCAAGGACGCGTGTGACCCTCGATGACCGCAGCTCACTTTCAAGCTCCTGATCCCCCGGGTTTCCGGCTCGATCCGCGCGTAATCGGCGCCTTCGCCCGTTTTGCCGGCGGCTATTGGCGCGACAAGAATGCGATTTCCGCCTGGACCCTGACGCTCGGCCTGGCCTTTGCCCTCCTGCTTTCCACGGCCGCCACCGTCGCGCTCAACCAGTGGAACCGCTGGTTCTTCGATGCCTTGGAACGTCGCGACGTGGAGACGGTGACCGAGGCCGTCTTCGTCTTCGCGCTCATTATCGTCGCCATGGCCGCCATTGGCGTCCTTATCGTGCTGGCACGCGAGACCTTACAAGTGCGTTGGCGCGCCTGGATCGTGCAGCACCTCGTGGGGCGCTGGCTGGGTGAAAGGCGCTTCTACCATCTCAACGTCAGCGGCCGCGAGCCGCCCAATCCCGAATACCGTATATCCGACGACACCCGCTGGGCCACCGAGCCGCTGGTCGACCTTGGCATCGGCCTATTGCTCGCTATCGCCGGCGCCGCGGCCTTCATAAGCATTCTGTGGAGCGTGGGTGGCGCCATTGTCGTGACGCTTGGATCCTGGGGCACGCTGAGGATCCCTGCCTACATGGTTTGGGTGGCGCTTGCCTACGGCATGCTGGCCTCCGGCCTGATGCTGTGGGTCGGCGCACCGCTCGTGGGCTACGTCGGCCGTAAGAACGAGGCGGAAGGCTATTTCCGCTTCGCCATGATGCGCATCCGGGACAATGCCGAGAGCGTCGCCCTCATGAACGGTGGCCGCTACGAGCAGGCCATTCTTGCCCGCTTCTACGACACCGTCGTCGCGCGTTGGCTGGCAATCGTGTGGCAGCACGCCCATCTCACCTGGATCACGAATGCCAGCGGTCCCATGAAACCCATCGTGCCGCTGCTGTTCCTGGCGCCGAAATACCTGTCCGGCGAACTCACGTTGGGGCAAGTCACGCAGCTGGCTGCCGCTTTCGTGGAGGTGCAAATCGCCATCTCCTGGGTGGTGGACAACTACAATCGTGTGGCCGAGTGGTACGCCTCGGCACGCCGCGTTATGGATATTGTCGAGGCCTGCGAAGCGACGGATCGCGAGGCTCTAGTGGCGAAGCGACCGGTTGCTGGCACGGCCATCCGCATAACCGACTTCGAAATTGCCGACGGCCGCAACCGGCCGCTCATCTCCGGCACCGGCTTTGCCGCCGCAGCGGGCGAAGCGGTGCACATCTACGGGGAATCCAGCACCGGCAAATCAACCCTGGTGCGCGTGCTGGCGGGGCTGTGGCCGAGCGCCGGGACTGTCAGCGTCCCCGCTAGTGCCGAGGTGATGATTGCCCCGCAAAAGGCCTATCTGCCACTGGGCTCGTTGCGCGGCGCGCTGCTCTATCCGAGCCCGGCCCTAGAGGTCAGCGACACAAGGCTGGCGTCGGCGCTCGAGAAGGTCGGACTGGGTGGCTTGGCCCCGCGGCTCGCCGAGGTGACGCGCTGGGATCAGGTACTTTCCAATGGCGAGCGCCAGCGCCTGGGGATCGCGCGGCTCGCTATTCATGCCCCACGCGCCGTGATCCTCGATGATGCCCTCTCGGCGCTCGATGAGGGCACCCAGGCCGCACTCTTTGCGCACTTGCGTGCCGAGCTCCCGAACGCAATCATCGTCTCCCTCGCACAACGTCCCGCCCCGTGGAGCCTCAATGATCACCAGCTTTGTCTGGAACGAAACGGCGAAAGCTCGATTTTGCGTGCGGCGGGCATGGCGAGCATGGCAGTGGCGCAATAGGTCCTCTCGGTTGGCACGCCTGGGTGGTGAAAGATGAGCACGTTAAACTTCTGGAATACGACCTGGAGCCTGGACGAGGCGCAGTGCCCCTGCGATTTGCATTTCCTCGACTACCTGGACGAGCGCAAAGTCAAAGGCGCGTCGATATTTCATTTTGGTACGGGCAATCATCACATTGTCGGTTTGCGGACGGCACAAAACGGCTCCGACAACGCGGTGCTCGGCATCACGGCTTCGCCGCACGAGTATCAGGCCTACATCGACCTATTGATCGAGAACCCGCGACTCGGGCACACTTACAAGGCCTATTTTGGCGACATCTACCAGCTCGATACCCGCCTACTCCCCGCGTTCGATTATGTCAGCCTCTTCCATGTTGGCGAATACCGCACCGCCGAGAACGACAGCTACGGCGCGCTGACCGACGTTGGCATGGGCTTGGTGCTTGCGGACAGGGTCAAAGCAGGAGGCGAAATCTTGTTCTATACGGGCTCCTTTGCCTACGACAAAGCCGAAGAGGTCGCCAACGAGATCCTGCGGCGGCGTTCCTTCCTGCCAGCAGGTACCTTCAAGAGCCTCCGGATCATCAGGAAGCGTGCGGACGAGAGATGACGATCCTGCAAGTTTATCGGCGCGCGCTTTCCCTCCTCGCGGCCGAGCGGACACTTACCGTCTGGGTGGCACTCTCCGGTGTAACGGTTGCGGCGGTGCAATTGGCCGAACCGATCCTGTTCGGCCGCGTGGTCGACGCCCTATCGCGTGGCCAAGAGGCCTTCCCGACCATCGGTTTGTGGGCCGCGCTGGGTCTATTCGGTATCATTGCCAGCGTGGTGGTGGCCGTCGTGGCCGATCGGTTGGCGCATCGCCAACGCCTCAGTGCGCTCAGCCTGGCGTTCGAGCGGGCCATCATCCTTCCCATCAGTTATCATGCGGAGAAAGGATCCGGTGCGGTAGTGCGCACCATTCTGGCCGGTACCGATGCCCTGTTCTGGAATTGGTTGTCGTTTCTGCGTGAGCAGCTGACGGCGTTGGTGGGCATCGCCGTGCTGGTGCCGACGGCCATCGCCATGAATAAGAGCATGGCGCTCATCTTGATGCTGTTGGCCGTGCTGTATCTCGTCTTCAACCTGATCGTCGTGCGCAGGACCAGCGCCGGGCAGGCAACCGTCGAGCAGTACCATAACAACGTCTACGGCCGGGTCGGCGATGTGTTGGGCAATGTCACCGTGGTGCAAAGCTACGCACGAGTTGCCGCTGAGATGCAGGCCATGCGCACGGTTATGAGCGAGCTGCTCGCGGCGCAGTACCCGGTCTTGACCTGGTGGGGATTACTCACCGTGCTGACCCGGGCGGCCGCCACCATCACGATGGTCGCCATCTTTGCGGTTGGCGCCATCCTCGTGCAGCGCGGCGAGATCACCGTTGGTGAGATCGTAGCCTTCGTCGCTTTTGCCAACCTGCTGATCACCAAACTCGATCTGCTTTCCGGCTTTGCCGTGCGCATCTTCCAGTACGCGCCGACGCTGCGTAGCTTCTTCGATCTGATCGATGCCACCGACGGCGCGGTTGAGCATCCCGCCGCCAAGCCCCTCAAGATCGCCGCGGGCGATGTGGCCTACGAGCATGTTACGTTCCGCTTTCGCCACAGCGATCAGGGCGTTTTCGACGCTTCCTTTGTGGCGCCCGCTGGCAAGACGATCGCGCTGGTCGGGCCCACGGGCGCGGGCAAGACCACCACGCTCGCCCTGCTGCAGCGCCTGCGCAATCCGGAAGGGGGCCGCATCTTGATCGATGGCCAGGATATCAACCAGGTCACCTTGAATTCGCTGAGACACAGCATCGCCGTGGTCTTCCAGGATGCCGGCCTGTTCAACCGCTCGATCGGCGAAAATATCCGCATTGGCCGTCCGGAGGCCGGCGACGTGGAAGTGGAGCAGGCGGCTCGGCTCGCCGAGGCTCACGATTTCATCGTGCGAAAACCCGGCGCGTACAACTTCGTGATCGGGGAGCGCGGTGCCTCGCTGTCGGGGGGCGAGCGCCAGCGCATCGCCATTGCCAGGGCCATCCTCAAAGACGCACCCATCCTCATTCTCGACGAGGCGACCAGCGCACTGGACGTAGAGACCGAGGCACGCATCAAACGCGCCATGGACCGCGTGCGCAAAGGCCGCACGACCTTCATCATTGCGCATCGGCTGTCCACCGTTGCCGATGCCGACCTGATCCTGGTGCTTGACGGCGGCCGCATCGTCGAGCGGGGCACCTTCAGGGCGCTGGTCGCGGCCAACGGCCTCTTCGCGCGGCTGGTGGCGGAAGGCGGCTTCATCGAGCCGGAAACGAAGCCCGACCCGGTCGAGGCTCTGGCCTGAGCCCTTCGCCCGTTGTGTCAGCTGCAGCCGGGACTGCGCCGCTCACCTCGTCGACTTCGGCATCGAGCGCCGTCCAAAGGGCCTCAACCCAGGCCTGCCGCAGGTTGCGGCCGATCAAAACGAGGCGGCTGCGGCGATCCTGCGACGGCCAGCGCTCCAGCCATGCCGGGGGATGGAACACGTGCTGTACGCCGTGGATTACCGCCGGGCGCTCGGGACTTTCGGCAATATTGATGAGACCCTTGAGGCGAATGAGGTCGCCGCCCACGTGCTCGGCCAATACCTCGAGCAGCAGGGTCAGAGCCACCGCACGCACCGGCGCTGCGCGCACCAGCGCTAAGGCGGTGATGTCGCTTGCATGATTATGCCCACCCTGGCGGGCCTGGGCCGCCGGGGAGGTGCGCAGCCAGCGCTCGAGAGCCACGGGCAGCGCCTCGCTGCCGAACAGCTGATCCGCCGCGATCTCGCCAAAGGCAGCCGTCGACAGCACGGCGGCGGCATTGAGCGCGCTGAGGCGCGCGATCAAAGAGGTCGCCGGCGCCTGCAGCAAGTCGGTCTTGGTCAGCAGCAGTCGATCGGCCATGGCGACCTGCTTGACCGCCTCCGGGTAGCGCGCGAGCGCCTGTGCGCCGGTCAGCGCGTCGACGGTCGTCACCACGCCGGCGAGCGCAAGCCGCCCCTCGAAGGCAGGCTGCGTCATGAGGGCGTGCAGGATCGGCGCCGGATCGGCAAGACCGCTGGTCTCGATGACCACCCGCTCGAAGGGGGGCACCGTGCCCGACGCGCGCCGTCGCAACAAGGCCTCCAGCGTCAGCACGAGATCATCGCGCACGGCGCAGCACAGACACCCCGTTTGCAAGGTGACGAAGCTCTCATCGCTGGTTTCGACGAGGTCGTGATCGAGCCCGACCTCGCCAAATTCATTGATGATTACGGCGGTGCGCGCAAAGCCGGGGCTTTTGAGCAGCCGGCCCAGCAGCGTCGTCTTGCCACTGCCGAGAAATCCCGTCAGGACCCAGATGGGAATCATGGCGCGAGCGGCAGGGCCGCGATGCGTACCGGGAGCGCACGAAAATCGGGATCCACCAGGGCGCGCACCGCGCGCAAGAGCCCCGCTAGGCCGCTGACGGGGCGCTTGCGCTCGGCAACGCCCACCAGCCAGCGAAACGGCAGGCCTTCAGGCGCGCGCGCGATCTCAATCAGCGTCCCTGCCGCGCAAAGCTCGAGGCCGCCCGCGGCATTGCGGGCAATGACGCCGCGCACGCGCCAGGCCGCCAGGCTCTCCTGCAACAGCAGCAGCACGCAGTCCGGGATGGCGGCGCTCATAGCGAGGAGCCGCGCAAGATCTCGGGGGCGATTTTGCGCTTGAGATAGCGTCCCTGCCCTTCGCGCGCCAGGAACCGGCCATTCTCGATCACGACCTTGCCCCGCAGGACCGTCAGGACCGGCCAGGCAAAGATGTCGTGGCCCTCCCACGGCGTGTAGTCCGTCTCGTGCAGATCCTCCTTGTTGATCTTGCCGCGCCGGCTGGGATCCAGCAGCACAACATCGGCGTCGCTGGCGACGGCGATGGCGCCCTTGCGCGGGTAAAGTCCCATGATCTTGGCGGCATTGGTCGAGACGAGATCGACGTAGCGTCGCAGCGAATAGCCGCGCCGCTCCACCATCTCCGTGTACATGACAGCCAGCCGCGGCTCGACACCAGAGTTGCCGCCGGTGGTATCGTCGATGCGCTTGCCCATGGTCTTTTCGCGCAGGCTGCAGCACAGCTCATCGGTCGCAACGCAGTTGATGGCGCCGTTGAGGGTGCCGTCCCAGAGTGCCCTGCGGTCCTCCTCGGATTTGAGCGAAGGGTAGGTGTGATAAATCTGTCCATTCGGCAGCTTGTAGTCCTCCGCCGTGTGCAGCATGTACTGGTGCAGGCTTTCACCATAGACGGGCTGGCCCTTGGCGCGCGCCTCGCAGATGGCAGCAACGCCGGTGCGAGCCGACACATGCATCATGTAGAGCGCCGTACCGGGTACGCTCTCGGCGAGCCGCAAGACTCGGCGAAAGCTGAGATCTTCCGACAGTACATTGTGCACCTCTGCCATATTCTCGAAGCCGACGCGGCCCTCCGCGATCAGCTTGGCATACATGTGCATGACGATGTCGTTGTCCTCGGCATGGATGACACCCAGTCCGCCCGCCTTGGCCAGGACTTTGAAGGTTTCCCAAATATCGCCGAAATCGAGCATCCGACCGGTGCGATGCGGCCAGATATTAGTGGTGAAGATCTTGATGGTCGGGTACCCCGCGCCAATCGCCTCAGCAAGCTCCGCGAACTGCTGTGTCGGCGGATCGGTGCTGAGCATCAAATGGTAGGCCCAATCGCAGCAGCTCTTGGGAGCAAAGTCCGCATCGCGCGCTTCTATCGCGCGCTCGACGCTGCGCTCGGCCGTCACGTAGGCGAAGTCGATGAGCGTGGTCGTGCCACCAAAAAGCGCCGCTTTGCCGACCTGGTCGATGCCGCGCGTGTGGAGAATGGTGCCGTCGGGCAGCATGAAAGGATGCTGCATATGCACGTGCGGGTCGATACCGCCGGGGATGACGATCTTGCCCGCCGCATCGATCACCCGCACCGCGTCGCTATCCGCGAGCGCCTCACCGGCACTCAGCGCCACGATGCTTTCGTCCTTGATGGCGACATCGCAGCGCACCACCCCCTCGGGCGTTACCACGTCGCCGCCGCGTATGATGAGATCGAGCATGGGCCGCCTCCTTATGCGCGGAAGTTTGCACCACCCTGAGGCACCGGAAAAGGCGGAAATGCCCGCGCGGGCTGCGAGCCGAGCCGCCTCCTCGGCTCTATGCGCCCCGGCGCCGCAGCGAACCGCAGCCGCAACGGCAATAGGCCTTGCGGCCACGGAGCAGGCAAGGTCTTGGCGGCAAGGCCGTCGCCACCTGGGCTCGGCGGTGGCGGCATGGCTTCTCCGCACGGGCGAGATTGCCGAAAGCGCCAGGCACAGGTTAGCGTGATCGGCTTTTTGAGGTCACGCGCACCGGGAGACGAGCACCATGCAGCGAACAGCAAGCGAGACCGAGCGGTCCTTGGTCGAAACCGCGCGCAGCGTTCTGCCGGCGGGCGGCTTCGGTAACGTTTCCCACGACATCATTGTCGCGCGGGGGCGCGCGGGACGGGTCTGGGACGTGAGCGGCAACGAGTACGTTGACTATCTCCTGGGCTCGGGCCCGATGATTGTCGGGCACGCGCACCCGGAGGTCGTGGACGTGGTGCAGAACGTCGCCGCGCTCGGCACCACTTTTTTCACCAACAACGAGTATGGCATCCGCCTTGCTGCCGAGATCGTCGCGGCGGTGCCTTGCGCTGAAAAGGTGAGGTTCGTGAGCACCGGCTCGGAGGCCGACCTCTACGCCATGCGCCTGGCCCGCGCCTTTCGCAAGCGCGACAAGATCCTCAAATTCGAGGGTGGCTACCATGGCATGAGCGACTACGGGCTGATGAGCCTTGCGCCCAAGCGCGCTGGCAATTTCCCCCAGCCGATTCCCGATTCCGCCGGTATTCCCAAAAGTATCCGCGATGAGATCCTCGTCGCACCCTTCAACGACTTGGAAACCGTGGCGAGCCTCATTCGCGAGCACAAGCACGACCTAGCTGGGATCATCGTCGAGCCGTTCCAGCGCCTGATCCCCCCGGCGCCGGGATTTCTCGAAGGCTTGCGCAGGCTGACGCAGGAAAATGGCCTCGTGCTGATCTTCGACGAGGTCGTAACCGGTTTCCGCTTCGCCTACGGTGGCGCCCAGGCCTACTGCGGCGTCACCCCGGATATTTGCACCCTCGGCAAGGCGATCGGCGGTGGCTTTCCGCTGGCGGCGATCGCCGGCCGGGCCGACATTATGGCGCACTTCGACAAGTCGGCCGTCGGCGAGGAGGAGTTTCTGACGCAGATTGGCACCCTCTCAGGGAACCCGATCGCCGCCGCCGCGGGCCTGAAGACACTGGAGATCCTCAAGCGTCCGGGAGCCTACGCCCAACTCTTCAAGACCGGGCAGGCATTGATGCAGGGTTATGCGGAGATCCTGAAGCGCCGCCGCGTGAGCGCGCGCGTGCTCGGCGCGGAGCCGATGTTCGATGTGGTGTTTGCCGATCGCGAGATGAAGGATTATCGCTCCGCCAAAGGCGATGAGGCCATGCTGCGACGGCTCAACTCGCTCCTGCGCGAGCGCGGCATCCTGAAGAGTGAGAGCAAACACTACATCAGCCTCGCCCACACGCCCGAGGACGTGGCCGTCACACTGGAGGCCTTCGACGCCGCCATTGCCGCCCTGCTGCAAGCGCCGGCCGGGAATAGTGCCTAGCAAGCGGGCAGTCCTCGCGAACGCCTCCCTGGTGGGCAGAAAGTCCATGGCCGATCAGGGCCTTACGTCTCGCAGGCGCGAAGCCGAGGGCTGCCCGACTCACCCGTGCGCGGTCTAAGATGCCGCGTGAGCAAAATCGAAATCGTGCTCGAGATCATTACCCTGTTGCAGGGCACTCCCGTCGACAGCTTTGCCCGGCAGAACCTGTCGGCGGCTGGCGACAGGGTCATCGTGCGTTGCGCCGAGGCTGAGAGTGTCGCGAGCCCCGCAGGCGAGTTCTGCAAACGGGCGATGGCCACCGCGCTCAGGCGCTACTCCTACCGCTTCACCATGCTGCAGCTCACCGTGTTGGCCGATCTTTACGCCACCGCGCTCGAGCAGCTTGAGCCCGAGGCGGTGCCTTTGGTCCGCCGCAGCATGTGCGAGCCCAACTCCGAGGAGGCGCGCCAGGATGCCGCCGCCGCGCGCGCCGTCTGCGAGCGCCTCTCGATGGACTTTTGACGGGCCCTGCGGGTTGGCGCGGCGCCTTACGCCGCCACGGGCGGCAGCCGCAGGATGGCAAGCGCAAGGGCCTGCGCCCGCGGCACCAGGGAAGCGACCTCCAAATACTCATCGGGCGTGTGCGCGTTGCCCCCGACCGGTCCCGTCGCGCACAAGGTGGGACAGCCTACGCCGGCGCTGAACCCCGAATCGGCGCAACCACCAGAAAATTCGCCCTCGATGGCAAGGCCGGCGTCGGCGGCCGCCGCCTGATAGCCGGCAAACAGGTCCTGCGCGGCGCCCGTCGTGGTCAACGGCAGAAATTCGCCGAGGCTCTCGAGCCGCGCCGTGGTCCCGGGGACCACCGCGGTGTCGACGATATCTTGCAATGCCGCCAGCGCCCAAGTCCGATCGGCCGGCTTGACATAGCGCAGATCGATCTGGCCTTCGGCATGCGGCGCCGTCGTGTTGACCGACTGGCCGCCCGCGACAATGCCGACGTTGACCGTCACACCACTGGTCAGGTCGGTCAGCTTGTGCATGGCCACGATCTTGTGCGCCAGTTCGCCAATGGCGCTGATGCCCTTTTCGAAGGCTCCGCCGGAATGCGCCGCTCGGCCGAACACCTCGAAGCGCAGAAACACGCCGCCCTTACGGCCGGTGACGACGTTTCCCGTGGGGCGGCCAGGCTCGGCATTAAAGACGCAGCGAGCCGTGCGTGCCATGCGCTCGATCACGGGCCGGGAAGACGGCGAGGCGATTTCCTCATCGCTGGTAATGAGGCCAGCCAGAGGCGCCGGGGCACCGCCGAAACGCTTGATGGCCGCCAGCACGAAGGCGTTCATGACAAGGCCCGCCTTCATGTCGGACACACCCGGGCCGTAGGCGCGGCCGCCTTCCACGCGAAACGGCCGGCGCGCCGCTTCGCCTTTGGCAAAAACCGTGTCGCGATGACCCATGAGCACAATCGGCCGTTCGTTGGCACGCGTCGCGTCGAGCCGCACATGGATGGCCGGGGCGAAGCTTGCATGCGGCTCAAGGCTTACCAGCAACCCGTTCTCCTCAAAAAAGCCAATCAGGCGCTGCCCAACGGCCTCCACGCCGGCCTTGTCGTAGCTGCCGCTGTCGATGTTGACGAGCTCGCCCAGCAGGTCGAGCATGGCTTGCTGCTGCGCGCCGAGCCAGGCCGTGAGCCTGGCTTCGTCCGGGGTAAGTTTGCCCATGCGACCTCGTCAAACCAAAGTGTGCGCAAGCAGGTCTCAGGCGTCCTCGAGCCCGAGCGCGCGGCGAAAACGAAACGCAATCGTGGCTCCATCCTTCTGGGGCAGCCGCCAAGGATCCTCAGTGATGGCGATCTTCGCGACCGCCAGCACCGGCCCGGGCGCTCTGAACAGGAAGTCGGCGAGCTCGGGGAGCGCGCCCGCATCGGTGATGGTGCGGGTCGTCTTCAGGCCAAAAGCCTTGCCGACTGCGGCAAGATCTGCCCGGTTGCTGGTGAGACCGCGCTGACGCCCCGTCTCACCGAAGCTTTCGTTGTCAAGAACCAGAATGGCGAGGTTGTCCGGCGCCTGATCGGCAACGACGGCGAGCGAGCCGATCCCCATCATGAGTTCGCCGTCACCCGTCACGCACAGCACGCGGCGGCTCGGCTGCGCCAGGGCCACCCCGAGGGCGGTCGGAACCGCCAGGCCCATGCCGCCCCAGGAATAAAGGTATTCGGCGCAATCCCCGGCGGCGAAGCAATCCCAGGTCGGGCTGCCGAGGCCGGGCACCACCAGGGCTTCGCCGCGCCGCGCCAATAGGTCCGCCACGAACGGCCGGCGCTGGATCCGGTTCGAGCTCTTGTGGGGCGTGCGCGTCATTTCTGCCCGAATCCCTTGGCCCCGATCACGCGCTGAGCGATCAGCACGGCGGCGCTCACCCGGCTATTGAAGGCGAAATCGGCGGCCGCCGCGAAGGTCTCACCGATCTCCTCGGCCCGGTCCACGGGATAGCATTTGACGCCAACCGCCTCGAGCGCCGGCCGCACCGCCTGGCCCATCGGCACTTGCCAGGGATTGAACTCCCCCCATTGGCCGCGCATCGTCACCAGCAAGAGGCAGGGTGCGCGGAAGGCAGCCGGCAGGCCGAGCGCGTTAATGCAGTTGCCGACGCCGGAGGACTGCATGGCCAGCATGGCCCGGCCGCCGCCGAGCCAGCAGCCGGTGGCGATACCGACGCCTTCCTCCTCAGTCGATAGGGTGACGAGCCGCACGCTCTTGTGCGTTTCGATCAGCTTGAGAAGCTGGGTCAAGCCGCCGTCGGGAATGGTACAAACGGTGGTGATCTTGCGCGCCTCGATGGCACGCAAAACATCTTCCGACCAGTTCGAGGAGCCACGCACGCAAGACAACTCGCCGCTAGCTGGGACCGAAGCGCCGTCCCCCTTAGGCAATTTGCGCCAATCGCCCCATCATCTGCAATGGGCCAATATCGCGCACGCGTGCCGTGAAGGTCGCCTTCAGCGGCTCATCGATGTCCGTGATGTTGCTGGTGATGATTTCGCCATAGGGTGCGGGAAAGATGTATTTGTCGATGCCATCGGCCCCGCCGACATAATCGAACATCCGGCCCGTGCTTTCTTTATCGTAATAGACCGACAGCTTGCCCACGTAATCCTTGTACTCGACGCGATCGATGGCGTTGAAGAGCGCATCGTCGGACACCAGGAAGGCGAGGCGCCGACGTACGTAGTTGACAATCGCCAGTTCGCGCTCGGTCGTGACGATACGCTGCCCGATCTGATGCAGGTTGACGGAATTGAACTTGCCCTCAGGCGTCGCATCCGCGCGCAGGCGTTGCACAACCGGCAGGACGAGGGCCTCCTCAAAAGCCGACTTAATCACCGGCCCATAGTAGCGCTCGATCGTGCCCTTGCGCACGTTCTTGAGGCCGGCCTTTTGCAAGAAGAAACGGCAAAACTCCTCCGATGGTGTCTTGGTCTCCTCAACCAGCACCGTGCGCAGGCGCTTCTTGACAAGCTGCACGTGCGCCAGCTCGGCGATGGTATCAGGATTGAAGTTGTCCTTGGTCGTGTAAAGCAGCGTCTCGAGCACCTCGTCGGATACGCCGTTGCGCGACACCGTATCGAGGTCGAGCGTCAGAAAAGGCTCGTCATCCATCACATTGGGATCGACCGAATCGACAAAGAACTCGAACACGATGCCGTTGGTGAGGATGGCAAGACGCGTGGTCGGCAGGGCGTTGTAGTAGGTGCGGATCTCGGCGCGCGGCTCGATTAGATCGGAGCCGACCTTTTTGCATTCGATGCCGATGACGGGCTGCCCATCGCGCATGATCGCCAGATTCGCCTTGACGGGCTTGGCGGGATCGAAATGCGCCACATGTTCGGGGTAAACCTCGTACGGATTGGAGTAGTCGTAGCCAAGCAGCCCGAGCATCGGCAGCGCCAGATAAAGTTTGGTGCTTTCCTCGTTGCCGCAGGCGCTCATCAGGCCGACTGAGCGCTTGGCGAGCGCGCACAGCCCCGCGCGCAGCTCATTGAATGGATTCATTGCCCTACCCCCACTGAGGCACCGCAAGATGCCGAATCAAAATTGGCTCGCCGAATTAGAGCATGTTCAAGGCAGGATTCGGAAGCCAAGGGTTGTAGGTAGTTGGGGGTAGCCGGCGAACCGGCGCGGCCGCTCGCGCTCAGGCGACGAGCTTTTCAACCTCTTCCACAATGGCTTTGCCCATTTCTGCCGTGCCCGCCTTGCGCATATTGGGCTGCATGATATCGGCGGTCCGGTATCCCTGGGCCAGCGTATTGGCGATGGCTTTCTCGATCAGCTCCGCCTCCCGGACGAGGCCATAGGAATAGCGTAGCGCCATGGCGTAACTGGCAATAGCCGCGATCGGATTGGCCAAGTCCTTGCCGGCAATGTCGGGGGCGGAACCATGCACGGGCTCGTAAAGGGCCTTGCGTTTGCCCGTCGCCGCGGCAATGGCTCCCAGCGAGGCCGATGGCAGCATGCCGATCGAACCGGTCAGCATCGCGGCTTCGTCGGACAGCATATCTCCAAACAGGTTGTCGCAAACAATGACGTCGAACTGCTTGGGGTTGCGCACCAGTTGCATGGCGCAGGCATCGGCAAGAATGTGCTGCAGCTCAACGTCGCTGCCCTCGCGCGCGTGCGTAGCGCTGACCACCTCGTGCCACAGCACGCCCGTCTTCATGACATTGCGCTTCTCGGCCGAGTGGACCTTGTTGCGGCGCGTACGGGCGAGATCAAAAGCCACCCGAGCGATGCGTTCGATTTCAGCCGTGGTGTAGACGGTCGTATCGACGGCCCGTTTTTGTCCGCTCTCCAGCGTCACGATCTCCTTGGGCTCGCCGAAGTAGGTTCCCCCCGTCAATTCGCGCAGGATCAGAATATCCAAGCCTTCGACGTGTTCGCGCTTGAGCGAGGAGGCCTCCGCCAGCGCCGGATAGCAGATGGCAGGGCGCAGGTTGGCGAAGAGATCAAGCTCCTTGCGCAGACGCAATAGGCCGGCCTCGGGCCGGATCTCGTAGGCAACCTTGTCCCATTTCGGCCCACCGACGGCGCCGAACACAATCGCATCCGCGCCACGCGCTAGGCCCAAGGCTGCATCCGTCAGCGGTACCCCGTGCTTGTCGATGGCCGCACCGCCGACCAGAGCGCTTTGCGTCTCGAAGCGGACCTTGCCCTTCCTATTGAAAAAGGCGATCAGGCGCTCGACCTCGGCCATGACCTCCGGGCCAATGCCGTCGCCGGGAAGCAGCAAGAGTGAGTAGGCGCTCATCGGTCTCCCCTGAAACACTTGCGGCCATTGCTAGCGCGCCGCGCCCCGGCGGGCAAGTTTGGGCATCACCTCCGGCTCAGCCCAAAAATGGCAGGTTGAGCGCTAAGGTGAAGCCGTTGATCATCAACAGCACGCCGAGGATGCTGAGGCCGCCGCTGAGCCCCAACAGCGTCATATTGCCGATAATGAGGTGAACGGACGCCAGCACGATACCGATTTGCAACAGGGCTTGGCTCCAGTCGAAATAGGGATCTTTGCGCAGCGCTAGATCGCGGTCGACTTCCAAGGCCTTGGCCTTGGTGAACAGTTCGTCGAGACCTTCCTTGCGTACGGGATCGGTGGTGAGGAGCTGCACCTGGGTGCGGTAGTCTTTGATCTTGTCCTCGAACTGCTTGCGCGCGTCCGCTGGCATCCCCGGTTGGGCGGCAAGCGAAAGTTCAAGTTCCGTCGCGGCAAGCTGAATCGCATTGCGACGCATGTTCTTGGCTTGGAAAAAGGCCCAGGTATTGGCGGCCTCGATGTTGGTGCGCGTCGCATCCTTGGTGGCATTGCCGCCGCCAACGCCGCAAATCGCCAGCAGTACGGCCAAGACGCCGATATAGACCCCGATCCACTTGTTGCGTTCGTCCCTGTCGCTGCTGAGCCTCTCAACCACCTCGTCCAAGGCCATGTCCTCCCCCTTTTTCCCGAACCGCCGGGCAGGCGCTTAGGCTGCAAGCTCGCGCCGCTCGCAGACATTGCCGTCGGCGCCCAGACGATAAACGATCGGAACGCCGGTTCCCAGCTCGCGCGCAACGATCTCTTCCCCCGTCAAATTCTCCAGCCGCATGATGAGGGCGCGTAGCGAATTGCCGTGCGCGGAGACGAGGACGTTGCGGTGCGCTGCGACCTCGGGCCAGATCTGGCTTTGATAGTAGGGCAGCACACGCTCGGCGGTATCTTTAAGGCTTTCGCCGCCGGGCGGGGGAACATCAAAGCTGCGCCGCCAAATATGCACCTGCTTCTCGCCCCAGCGCTGGCGCGCCTCATCCTTGTTGAGCCCGGAAAGATCGCCGTAGTCACGCTCGTTGAGCCGTTGATCGCGCCGGATCGTCAACCCCGGCTGCCCAAGCTCTTCGAGCATGATGTCGAGGGTGCGCTGTGCACGTTTGAGCACGCTGGTGAAGGCAATATCGAAGCGAAGGTTCTGCGCCTTCAGCAATTGACCAGCCTTGTGCGCCTCGGCAACGCCCTTCTCGCTCAGATCGGGATCCTTCCAGCCCGTGAATAGGTTGAGCTTGTTCCATTCGCTCTCGCCGTGACGCACCAGTACCAGCACGTTGTCCATCCCTGTCCTCTGCCGAGCGCGCTGCCGCTCACGTTCTGGGCTTGGCGCTCTCGATGCCCAGCACGTCCATCATATTGAAGAGGCCGGGTCCCTTGCCGCGCGCCCAGAGCGCGGCCTTGACGGCGCCGCGCGCATAGATGCCCCGATCGGCGGCGCGATGCACCAGTTCGATGCGCTCGCCGTCCGCGGCAAAAATGACCGAGTGGTCACCGACCACGCTGCCGCCGCGCAAGGTCGCAAAACCGATGTCGCCGCGCCGGCGCTCGCCGGTGTGTCCGTCGCGAACGCGCACGCTCACATCCTCAAGCCTGACCTGGCGCCCGTCCGCCGCGGCCCGACCCAACATCAATGCCGTGCCGGATGGAGCGTCGATTTTGTGGCGATGGTGCATCTCGAGCACCTCGATATCGAAATCGGCGTCCAGTGCCTCGGCAACCTTGCGCACCAGCGCGCTCAACAGATTGATGCCGAGGCTCATGTTGCCGGCCTTGATGATGGTCGCGTGCCGCGCCGCCGCGGCGACCTTGGCCTCCTCTGCCGCCGACATCCCCGTCGTGCCCATGACGTGAATGATGCGGGCGTTGGCGGCGAGCGCGGCGAACTCTAGGGAGGCGGCCGGGGCGCTGAAATCGAGCACCGCGTCGATCTTGGTGAAAAGCTCCAAGGGATCATCGATGATCACCACACCGAGCTTGCCGAGCCCCGCCAACAGGCCCGCGTCCTGCCCCAGAGCCAGCGAGCCGGCCTGCTCGACGGCGCCCGCCAACACGCAGCCCTCGTTGGCGTGCACGGCGCGTATTAACTCGCGGCCCATGCGTCCCGCGGCGCCGGTCACGGCGATCTTCAGCTTTGCCATTACCCACCTATCTGGCTGTCAAGCCCCTAATAGCAACGGCGCGCGGCGTGCGGAAGCGGTCGACCCCCGCCGTGGCTGCGAGAAAGACGTCAGCGTCCATGGTATACGTGCTCAGCCGCTGCGCCGCAAAGACCGGCACGCGGCGGACGGTCTGGCAGGGGAGGCCAGCATGCGTGCGGCGGCGCTGCTCTTGGGTTGCATGACCGGCCTGGGTGTCACCCCAGCGGCCGCCAATCCAGTCAAGAGCCTCTACACGACGGTTGAACTCAAGGCCTGCCAACCGCTCAAAGGGCTACGAGAGGGCGATGCGTGGCGGTGCCAAGGCTTGCCGGGCTATCCCGTCTATGTGGCCGAAGGCGATCTGCGCCAGTTCGTCAGCGCCGGCAAGGATGCCGAACATCGGCGCGCCGCCACCCAGACGCTGCAACCCTTGAACTCGATTTTCGACGGCGAGCATCGCCGGGCCACGATCGAATGGCGCTTCGAGCGCCGCGGCGACGGGCAGATCCCCTATGCCACCATCGTTCGCTATCACACCTCGCAGCATGGGCGCCGCGGCGACGTCTTGGTGATTTCCAAAGTGACGCCCCTGGAAACCTGCCACCTCGCCTACGTCGATGCCCTGGCCAATAGTAATGCCATCGCGCTCGCCCGGCGCATCGCCGACGAGATGGCCCGTGCCTTTGATTGCAGCCAGGAGCCGCGCACCCTGGGCGCGCAAGGCAAAAGCCCGATGTAGGTTGCGGCGGGCGTGCGCGCGCCTTGCCGCGTTTAGCCCCAGGCGAAGGCGACCTTTTCCAGGCGCTCGCCGCCGATGCGCGTAAAGGTGCTTGCGACCGGACGCCCGCCACGGCGCCAATAAAAATCGCAGGCGCTGCTATTGCCGAGCAGCGCCCAGACAATCAGGCCATCGAGCCGGCGCATGTCGAGCGCGTGACGGCAGCCCTCGAACAGGTGCTCGCCAAGACCCAAACCTTGATAAAGCGGATCGAGATAGAGCTCGTAGATCTCGCCCTGGTAGCGTCCGCGCTGGCGCGAGTTGCCGAAGGTGGCATAGCCAGCGACCGCACCACCCACGTCCAAAACCAAGGTACTGTCACCGCTCTTCATGACGTCGCGCCACCACTCGGGGGTGCGCTGGCGAACCATGCTGTCGAGGTGGCGTTGCGGAATGATGCCGCGGTAGGCGAACAGCCAAGAGTCCTTGAAAACGTTGGCGAGCGCCTTCGCATCGGCAGGCTTGCCGCCGCGCACCCGCACCTTTGCACCTGAGCCCAGCATGCCGACACTATAGCGCGGCCGGCATCGCTGTGATCCAGAAATTTTTGCCGCTCAGCAAATCAGCGCCTCGAACAGGCGCCGATAGCCGAGCACCGAGGCGTCAAACAAAATATCCTCCCCGCGCAGCGGCCGAGCCAGCGCCAGCCCCGCCAGAGAGCGGCAGCGCGATAGGGCAACATAAGTCTGGCCATGAGCAAAAGCGCCTCGCCCGAGATCGAGGTAGACATGGTCAAGGGTCAACCCCTGACTTTTGTGAATGGTCAAGGCCCAGGCCAGACGCAAGGGAAACTGACGGAAGGTGCCCGCCACGGTCTCGACGATTTTTTCCTGCGCCTGGTCATAGGCATAACGCCGGTTTTCCCAGGCGACCTGCTCCACTTCATGTTCAGCACCATGTTCCGCACCGTCAAGCGCAATCCACACGCGCTCCGCCTCGAGCCGGGCGATGCGGGCGATCGAGCCATTGACCCAGCGGCGCTCGGGATCGTTGCGCAACAGCATGACTTTGGCCCCGGGCTTCAGCACAAGCTTCTCGTCGGTGGGGTGTGCCGCGCTGTTGAACTCGCCGCTGATGCCCGCCGCATAGGCGCTGGCCTGTCCCGGCAAGGCGGCGAGATAGGCGAGATTAATGCGGCTCGCCGCCGCGTTGGTGGGCGTGAGGATGACGTAGGATTCGCCTTCCGCCAAGGTGCGGATCGGGCGTACCCGCTCGTTCAGCACGGCAAGATCGGCGCGGCCAACGGCACCATCGCGGATATGATTGAGGATTGCGAGCAGCGCCGCATCATGCTGGCGGAAGACCTGCGTCAACTCGATCAACGCCGTCCCCGCACCCTCGCGCAGCGCTGCCAAAGAGAAGAAAAACGGCCCTCCGTGCTGTGCCTCCAGGTGCTCGGCGACCTCGGCCTCGTTGATCACCGGTGGCAACTGATGCAAATCGCCAAAGAGCGCCAGGCGCACACCTCCGAACGGCTCGCGGGGTCGCCCGCGATTGACGCGCAAGGACTGGTCAATCGCCCACATCAGATCGGAGCGCACCATGGAGACTTCGTCAATCACGAGAAACTTGAGCCGTCGCATCAGCCGGCCGTTGCGGCTGCGCCGAATGTCGTCCGGGCGGATCAGTCGGGGCGGAAAGCCAAAGAACGAGTGGATCGTCTGACCACCGACATTGACGGCCGCCAGCCCTGTCGGGGCAACGACCACCATCTCCTCGGTGATGGCCTCTTTCAGGCAGCGCAGAAGCGTCGATTTACCGGTGCCGGCCCGACCCGTGACGAAAAGGTGGCCGCTTCCCTCGCGCAGATAATCATGCGCGGCCTGATGCTGTGCGCTCGCCTCCAAGCCAGCGGGCCAGGTGCCCGTTCGCGTCGCTGCAATTGGCTGGGATGTGGCCACCGGTGCCCTTCATTTAGGCTGCACGCGCACGGGCGCGCACTATACGCGATTTGCGCCGCCGGCAACCCTAGAGGCCGCGGCCCCCGCTGACATCCAGGAGCACACCGGTAACGTAGCTTGCCGCGTCCGAGCACAGCCACACCACCGCCTCGGCCACTTCTTGCGCGCTGCCGCCGCGCTTCATCGGCACGAGATCCTTGTACTTTGCCACGCGGTCGCCGATGCCAAAGTCCCTCTGGATGTCGGTGTCGATCAAGCCCGGCCGCACCGCGTTGACGCGGATGCCTTCGCCCGCAAGCTCCTTGGCAAGCCCGATCGTGAGGGTATCGATTGCCCCCTTCGAGAAGGCATAGTCGGTCGATTCGCCAGCCCCGCCCAGCTTGGCGGCGAGCGAGGACATATTGACGATAGCGCCACCCTGCCCACCAAGCCCCCTCGACATGCGGCGCACGGCCTCCTGCGCCGCCAGAAAGGCCCCAGTGGCGTTGACTGCCAGGATCTGCTGCAGCCGTTCCGGCGCGATTTCGACGAACTTGGCTGCCTGGTTCACAATACCGGCGTTGTTGAAGAAGGCATCGAGGCGCCCGAACTCGGCGTCGACGGCCTTGAAGAGCCGCGCAATCTCCTCTGGCTTGCCGATGTCGGCCTTTATGGTCACGGCCTTGCGGCCGGCCTTGCGCACGTCGGCGGCAACGGCCTCGGCCGCAGCGCCGCGCGTTGCATAGTTGATCGCCACCGCATAGCCGCGCGTGGCCGCCAAGCGCGCGGTGGCCGCGCCGATGCCGCGGCTGGCCCCGGTGATGAGCATCACCTTATCTGGCATTGCTTGCCCCTCCTTGTTCACCATCGCCCAAAGGCGAGGTCGTCGCGCTACCCTTTGCCCTTGGCGCTCGCGCGCGCACGCGGCCGCGCGCCCTGGCTTTGCCGAGGTGCCGCGCCAGGGCAGCTGATCGCCCCCACCCTTCAAGAGACCGCCAGGACTGGCAAGCGTCAAACGCCCGGCCCCCTGAAGGCGCAAACCAGGTATTCGCCCCCCGAGCGCAGCTTGCGGATGCAGACGTGGATGCGCCCGTCGGGGGACCTCCGCCACAGGGCATAATCCGGCGGGATCACCGCGGACAAACCGCGCGAGGTCACAAAATAGCTGCCGTCCGGTCGCCGCTCGACCGTGTCCGCCGGACCGCAATCCTGGCCGCTGCAGCATTCGAGAGGATACCAGTCGTGGGCGCGCGCGGGGTTGCCCAACAGGCCAAGGGCGGCGATCAGGATCGCAATGCGATGGTGTCCCATGGCTCGTTTGCCCCCACCATCGACCGGCCGGCGCACGCACCCCCGCGCCAAACGCGAGGCTCGGCTGCAACCCAGCAAGATCCTGCCAACAGCGCAGTCGGCACGCACTAGCTTGGCAAAACGGCCAGCGCAAGGCGGTCGCCGCCGCCAGAGCGTTGCCCGATTAGTCCTTGAGCGGTCGCGGTTCGACCTTTTCTGCCTCGAGACTGTAACCAGCCTCGGCAAGACCCGTGAAGGCCGGCGTAACCGTCAACGTCCCCGTGACCCACACGGGCTCGAACGTGCCGCGCACGTCGATGCCGCCCTCGGTCTTCACGTAAACGATTTGATTGGGGGGCGGGGGCGGCACGTGGATGCAAGCGCCCACGAAGGGAACCAGCAGGAATTCCTTGACCCGTGTCGCGTCGAAATCGAGGGGGACCACATAGCCGCCGATCTGCACACGTTTGCCGTCGAGGCTCGCCACAACGGCCGG
>Ga0075424_100000728_pt1 | contig 26657 bp, 20 predicted proteins | sample SoiMethybrSBSTD3_FD_75301 | JGI IMG/M metagenome (GOLD analysis project Ga0075424, IMG submission 75301) | Bulk soil microbial communities from a Populus tree surrounding site in Tennessee, USA - Soil MetaG P. TD hybrid SBSTD3 | ecosystem: Environmental > Terrestrial > Soil > Tree plantation... | reverse complement strand
CGAGTACGACAACACGCAGAACGACGGCAACCACGTGCACTCCGTCTGGCGCGACTTCAACGGCGACTTCGGCAGGGATGTCCTGGCGGAACACGTCAAGGCCGTGCCGCACTAACGCGGCTAGCGGCGTACCTGCTGCGGCGCGGCTGAGTAGACAATCTACAGAATAAAGCGTAGAGTGCCTACAGAATGCCACGCGATACCCCCTCACGCGTCGATCTCCTCCAGGGAACGCTGGACCTGCTCATCCTCCGCACCCTGCTTCCAGGGCGCTCCCACGGCCACGCAATCGCCAAGCACATTCAGCGCACGTCGGAGGATCTCCTGCAGGTCGAGACCGGATCGCTCTATCCGGCACTGCATCGGTTGGAAGCGAAGGGCTGGATCGCCGCGACGTGGGAGCTCTCGGACAAGGGCAAGCGGGCCAGATTCTACCGGCTCACCGCACGGGGACGGAAGCAGCTCGCCGCCGAGCAATCGAAATGGGAAGTGTTCTCCAGGGCGATGGGGTTGATCCTGAATCCCGTCGATCAGGAGGGGCAATGAGCTCGTTCTTTCGCAAACTGCGTTGGTTGCTGCAGCGTTCCGGCAAGGAAGCGGAGCTCAGACAGGAACTTCAGTTCCACCTGGACGAGGAGGCGGCGGAGCGTCGCCAGGATGGACTGACTGGGGACGCGGCGCGACGGGCGGCCTCGCGCGAACTGGGGAACCGCACCCTCGTCGAAGAAAACACGAGAGCCGTCTGGGGCTGGGTCTTTCTGGAACAACTCATTCAGGACCTTCGCTACGCCGCCCGCACGATGCGGCGCAACGCCGGTTTCTCGGTGCTCGCGCTGCTCTCGCTGGCGCTCGGGATCGGCGCGAACACGGTGATCTACAGCTTCATGGACTCGCTCTTCCTGCGCACGCTGCCTGTCGGTCAGCCAGAATCCCTGGTGGTACTGAACTGGCACAGCCAGGGCCGGGTCGGCGGCGGGGCCAATCACGTGATGCACGGAATGGATGGCAGCACGTGGAAGGACGATAACGGCACGAGCAGCGGGATCTTCCCCTTCGGAGCCTTCGAGCTCTTTCGCGAGAAGACGACGCTCTTCTCGAGTGTGTTCGCCTACTATCCGACGGAAAAGCGCACGCTGCTGGTCAAAGGCCAGGCTGAAATTGCCGCCGGCGAATATGTGTCCGGTGACTATTTTCACGGGCTCGAGCTCACTCCCGCTGCCGGGCGCCTGATGGTGGCCGACGATGACCGCGCTGGCGGACCGCTCGTCACGGTCATCAGCTCGCGGCTCAGCGAACGGCTCTTCCAGGGCGCTTCGAATGCCGTCGGCCAGACGATCCTGATCGACAACCTGCTCTTTACCGTGGTTGGCGTGACGCCACCGGAATTCTTCGGCGTCGATCCGGACGCGAGCCCGGACTTCTACGTGCCGCTGCACTCCAATCTGGTGCTGGACGGAACCGAATCGTTTGCCAAGACGCCAAAGAGCTACCTCGATGGGAACTATTACTGGATTCAAATCATGGGGCGGTTGCGCACCGGAGTCAGCCGGGCGCAAGCGCAGGCCGCGCTGGCGCCTCAGTTCCACCAGTGGGTCGCGGCCACCGCGACCAACGAGCGTGAGCTGGCATCGCTGCCGGCGCTCACCGCAAAGGCCGCGGCTGGCGGGCTCGATACGCTGCGCCGTCGTTACTCCAGGCCGCTGTACGTGCTCTGGGGGATGGTCGGCCTGATCCTCGCGATTGCGTGCGCCAACATCGCCAACCTGCTGCTCTCGCGATCGACGGCGCGCCAGCGCGAGATGGCGGTGCGGCTGAGCATCGGCGCGGGCCGAGTGCGACTGATTCGACAGCTGCTCACGGAAAGCATTCTCCTTGCGCTGGCAGGGGGCGCGGTGGGAGCGTTGCTGGCCGTCTGGGGCGTCCGCTTCCTGAGTGCTCTGCTGGCCAACGGGCAGGATAACTTCGCTGTGAGGCCGGACGTGAACTGGCACGTGCTGGGGATCACGTGCGCGGTTTCGGTGTTGTGCGGCTCGCTCTTCGGCCTGGCGCCGGCAATCCAGTCGACGCGCCCTGACATTACGCCGTCGTTGAGGGGTGGGCGTGTGGCCGAGCGCAGCCCGCGTGTCGGGGTGAGTGTGTGGCGTGTGACCTTGAGCCAGGTGCTGGTGATTTCGCAGATCGTCTTCTCGCTGCTCATGCTGGTCGCCGCGGGCCTGTTCGTCCGGACCCTATCGAATCTGCAATCCGTTCAAGTGGGATTCAATCGTGAAAACCTCCTGATGTTCGAGGTGAACGCGCGGCAGGCAGGCCATCGCGATCCGGAGATTCTCACGTTTTACGAGGAGCTGCGCAAACGCTTTGCCGCGATTCCAGGTGTTCGCAATGCGACGCTGTCACACGCGTCACTTCTCGCCGCCGGTCGACGCCTGGGGCTGAGTGTATCGGGCACCCCACTCACGGATACCTGGATTCTGAATACGGGCCCTGACTTCTTCTCCACCATGCAGATTCCGCTGCTCATGGGGAGACAGATCGATGAAGCCGATCAGCTTGGATCGCTCGGAATCGTGGTCGTCAACGAACGATTCGCGGCGACTCAGTTCGGCGGCCAGAACCCCCTGGGGCGCCGCATCAGGCTGGGAGGACCGCATCCGCGGGACATGCAAATCGTCGGTGTCGCCGCCAACGCGCAATATGGCGGGTTGAAGCAAGACATCCGCCCGGTGATCTACATTCCTTACAACCAGGGAGATTATCCGCGTGTGCAGAAGATGGTGTACGCGCTGCGCACCGCCGGCGACCCTCTCGCTCAGGCGAGCACCGTTCGGGAAATCGTACGTCAGGCCGATTCCCGCATCCCTGTCATGAATGTGACGACGCAGGCGATGGAAATCGACCGGAGCATGAATCAGGAAATCATCTTCGCCAGGCTCTGTACGGGGTTTGCCATCCTGGCGCTGGTCATTGCGACCGTGGGCTTGTACGGAACCATGGCGTACAGAGTCGCGCGGCGTACGGGGGAGATTGGCATTCGGATGGCGCTGGGTGCGCAGCGTGGCGCTGTCGTGCGGATGATTCTCCGGCAGGCGCTGGTGCTTGCGGCCATCGGACTCGCCATCGGACTGCCCGCGGCGCTCGGCGCGTCCAAGCTCGTCGAATCCTTCCTGTTCGGAATCAAGTCGAACGATCCGTCGGTGCTGTTATTGGCGGTGGCGGTTCTCCTCTGCGCGGCGCTGATCGCCGGGTACCTGCCTGCATGGAGAGCGTCTCGCATTAATCCGCTTACGGCGATCCGGGACGAGTGAGTTCGGCGACGGCACGATCGAGATCGAGGTGCCGCAGAACCACGCTGTGCACGTCGACTGACGTGATCCGGTCGCTGTCGATCAGCCCCTTCTCCCTCGTGATCAACACGGGCCCGTCCTCCTCCCACATCGTCTGCCGTCCGTGTGAGCCCTTCACGAGCGAGGCATCGAGCGGAATCACGTCGAGCAGCGAGCGGAAGCCGGCTTTCCGCTTCGCGAGCTTCCAGCCGACCGTCAGCGGCGGAATGCGGATCGCTGGATCGAGGAAGAGCTCCACCGGGTCGTATCCGGGTTTCCTGTGGATCTCGACGGTTCGCGCGAAATCGGGAGCGCGAGTATCGTCCATCCAGAAGTAGTACGTGAACCACGCGTCGTGACGCGCAACCGCGATCAGATCGCCCGCACGCTCGTGCGCGATTCGGCTCGCCGGCTTTTCCGCGTCGCCCAACACCGCTTCGACGCCGTCCACCTTCTCGAGGTTCGCGCGTACTGCATTCACGCGCGCACGGTCGTTGACATAGACGTGCGCCACCTGGTGGTCGGCGACGGCGAATGCGGCGCTCGCTCCCGGGTCGAGCATTTCGTGCCCGAGCTCCTCGCGCACCGCAATCATCCCGTGCTCCCGCAGCGCCCGATTGAGGTGCACCGGCGTCGTCACGCCGCGGATCCCGTACTCGGAAAGCACGATCACGCGTGCTCCCGCCGACTCGTAATGGCGAATCAGATCGTCGACTACCGCATCGATCTGTCGAAGGTCGTTCGACGCTGCAGGACCGGGACCGACGCGCTGCAGGTTGTAGTCGAGATGCGGCAGATAGACCAGCGTGAGCGTCGGGTTGAATCTGCGGTCGACGTGCTTCGCCGCGGCTGCGATCCACTCGGTCGATCGGATGCCGGCGCGCGGTCCCCAGAACTCGAACAACGGAAACGTGCCGAGCTCCGATTGCAAAGCGTCACGAAGATCGGACGGGGCCGTGTAAACGTCGGGGATCTTGCGTCCGTCGGCGGGATACATCGGCCGCGGGGTCACCGAGTAATCCGCCGTCGAATACATGTTGAACCACCAGAACAGGTTCGCGCAGGTGAACGACGGATCCGCGGCGCGCGCGGTCTCCCAGATTTTCGGCGCCTGCACCAGCTTGTTCGACTGCTTCCAGAACCGGACCTCCGCATCCTCGCGTGAGTACCAGCCGTTGCCGACGATGCCGTGGGTCTCGGGAAAGCGTCCGGTCAGGTAGTCCGTCTGCGCCGAGCACGTGACGGCAGGGAAGGCGGATTTGATCCGCGCCGCCCTGGCATCGGCCGCCCAGCGCGTGAGCGCGGGCATGGACGGCCCGAGCATCGATGGCGTCAGACCGACGACGTTGAGAACGGCCGTCTTATGCATTCCTCGTTCTTATTTCGACAATCCTCAATAAATCAGCAATCAGCAATCGTCATTCAGCATTTCCCGCCAACACCCCGAGCACCCATTGATATTCGCGGGCGATCGATTCGAGCAGATCGATCTTCAGCCCCGCGGGCAGCACGTCCCACGTGTAGGTCTCGATCTCGAAGTGCCGGGTCGCGTTCGACGCGGACGCGTGCGCAATCACGTCGCGAACGTACCCCTGCGTCGATCCGAGGCCCTCGTATTCTGCCGTGAAGAGCGGTACATGGAAGTGAATCCGCCACTCGGCGCCCGCGGGAACCGGCCGCGCCGCCAGCGCCACGCCCAGATCCGGGTACTGCTCGAGCGCCCCGTTCCGCTTTTCGATCACCTGGTGCAGATATGTGGCATCGGCGAACCGCATCAGGCGCTCGGCGACCGCAGCGCAGCGTCGTGGATCGTCCGGAAACGTGACACGCAGAGCCGAGCTCAGTTGAATGCGGCCGATGTACAGCCCCGCGTTCTTGACGCGCCGCAGCGCGGCGGCCGCGTCTTCGAACTCCACCGCGTAATGACAGCAATCGAGGCACATTCGAACGTGGTTACGGAGGTGGGTACGTGCGTGCGTCACGTCGCATCCCAGCTGCGCGGCGAGCAGAGTACCTCCCTCGGGCAGCAGCCGCTTCTCGAAGAAGTCCACGAATTCATCGGTGGTCTCGATGAGGCAGTCAGGTTCCGGCTCGATGTCGAGGTGAATGACGATGGCGTTCCGTTCCCAGAGGTCGGCCATCACCGCCACGACCTGGACGATGTTGCGCGTCAGGAGGGACCACGCGTCGGAGCTTTTCGCCGGCATCCACGATTTGTAGGTGAGCGGCACCGTGGAGACGCCGCCGTCGACGTGATCCGGCACGAGCCGCGACAGAATCTCAATCAGATCCAGCGTGTAGCGCACCCGCGCGTCACTCCGCCAGTCGGGGGCGTAGACATCCGCTTTCACCGGCGCACCGTGGAACGCGCCGTACGGGAAGCCGTTTATCAGCGCCACGTACATGTTCCCGGCGTCCAGGAACGCCCGGAACTCGGCCAGCCGGTCGCCCTCGAGAAGCTCGCGCGCGTCGCGCGCCGAGAGCCGGAGGCCGATGCCAAACGGGGCCGACGGAGAGAAGCGCTGCTTGAGCGCGGGTGCGAAGCGGCGGACGTTTGCGAATACGGCGTCCCAGCCGTCCGCCGCGTGAATGTTGGTGCAGTACGTGAGGTGGCGAGAACCGCTGGAGTCGACTCGCACCGAGTGCCGCTCAGCCGATGCGCGCGGGTTCCGGCGTCGAGATCGTCACCTTGAACTTCGGCGACTGGCTGAGGAACCGGATGGGGTTCTCGAAGATGACCCGCTCGATCAGCGTTTCGTCGTGGCGCCGGCGACGCATTTCGACGGCGAAGCGGGGGACCGCTATCGGGTCGCTCGGCCCCCAGTCGCAGGCACCCGCGACGCAGATCCGGTCGGGCCCGTACTTCTCGATGACGTCGACGGCACGCTGCGGCGAGATTTTCGTCTGCGGATAGAGTGTGAGCCCCGCCCAGTAGCCCCGATCGCGGATCATCTCAATCGTGTGCTCCTCGGCGTGATCGATCATGACGCGCTGCGGGTTGAGCTCCGGATAGCGGGTGAGGACGTCGATCGAGATACGCGTGCCCTTCAGTTTGTCTTCGAGGTGCGGCGTGTGGATCAGGATCAGCTGATCGTGCTCGATCGCGAGCTCCACCTGCTCGGTATAGGTGGCGATCTCGTTCCGCGTGATTCGGTTCATGCCGATCTCGCCGATGCCGAGCACCGTCGGACGGTCGAGGAACTTCGGGATGCGCTTCAGCACGTCGCGCGAGAGCTCGCGGTCGTCGGACTCCTTCGGGTTCATCGCCAGCCAGCTATAGTGCTGCACGCCATAGGCCGCGGCCCGCTTCGGCTCGAACTCGGTGAGCTGGCGGAAGTAATCCTCGACGCTGTCGCCGCAGCTGCGGTCCCAGCCGGCCCAGAAGGCGGGCTCGGTCACGGCGACGCAGCCCGTGAGCGCGAGCTGCTGATAGTCATCCGTCGTGCGCGACACCATGTGCGCGTGATGATCGATATACCTCACGAGCGCGCCTCCGGATGTCCCGACGGATCGAATGCGCCGATTGCGCTCTTCCGGTCGAGACGATCGAGCGGATCGATCGTCGGGTCGCTCAGGATCATCTGGATCTGGAGCAGCCGATCCGGCATCGCGCCGAGCGCATTGACCGCCTCGATGAAGGCCTTCATGCGGAAGTCGCGCGACCGGACCGTCGGATCCATGCGATCGACGCGATCGAGAAAGGCGGCGATTTCGAGCAGCCGCGTCCGGTTCTCGATGAAATACTCATCGACGATCTGGGTCCCGCTGAGCGGCGGTTTGTGCGGCTGCGGTTTCACGTCAGGACGCCTTCTTCGCGGATGGGGTCTCGCGCGCGGCCTCGATGCCTTTGAGGATCTCGATGCTGCGCAGCATCAGGTCGGTGCGGACCTCGTTGACGTCGAACGGCCGGCCGATCCCCTTCAACAGCATGATCGTCAGCGGCCCTCCCAGATGCTCCTGGAATTCCGCGAGCCCCTGGAGCACCGGGTGCGCGTGGCCGGCTTCGACGCCGTCGCCGAGCTCCGGTGCGTGCACCGGCACGCCGATCGCCACGAGCAGATTAATGATACGCCGCCAGTCGCCTTCCTGGAGAAAACCCGCCAGATACGAATATGTCGTGTCGAGCGCGATGCCAATCCCGACGGCCTCGCCGTGCCGCAGCCGGTGCTGCGTCAGCTGCTCGAGCTTGTGGGCGGCCCAGTGCCCGAAATCCAGCGGCCTTGACGACCCCTGCTCGAACGGGTCGCCGCTGGTCGCGATGTGCCGCAGGTGGAGGACGGCTGAGCGCCGCACGACCTCGCGCATCGCGGCCGCGTCGCGGTGCCGCAGCGCGTCGGCCCGTGCCTCGATCGCGTCGAAGAGCTCGGGCTCGCGGATGAGGGCGACCTTGATCGCTTCGGTCACCCCGCTCCGCCAGTCGCGATCCGACAGCGTCTCTAGGAAGCTGAAGTCGTTCACGACGGCAAAGGGGGGCGCAAACGTGCCGATGTAGTTCTTCTTGCCGAACGCGTTGATGCCGTTCTTCACTCCAACGCCCGAGTCGTCCTGCGCGAGCACGGTGGTCGGTACGCGAACGAGCCGAATCCCGCGGTGCGCGGTTGCCGCGGCGAACCCCACCGCATCGAGTACCGCGCCTCCGCCTATCGCCACGACGTACGAATGCCGGCAGAGCCCGGCGCCGTTGATGGCTTCGATGACGCGGTCGGCGTGACGGGGATCGTTCTTGATCGCTTCCCCTCCGGGAACGATGAGCACCGGCGCGGCGAGCGTGAGCCTGTCGCCGTGCACGTCGCAGTACGCACCGATGGCCGCGACGAGCGTGGGGTGCGCGCGCTCGACGCCGCGATCGAGCACGACGACAACCCGCGCGGGCCGCTCGCCGGCGGCGATCAAATCGCACAGAATCCGGTTCGACGGCGCGAACACGTCCGTCGTGAAATACACCGGATAGTTGATGGCGACCTGAAATCTTTGCTCGATAACATCCATTATCTTTTATTAACTGCGCGTGGGGCCCCACCCCCACGCGCGCTCGCTCGGCGGCTTCGCGCCTCGCTCGGGCCGCAGGCGCTGTCTAAGTCACCGCGAACAGCCGCGCGAGCGATCCTGCGACGAGTGCCGTCCCGAGCACAATCGCCGCGTAAACGGGGCCCGCGTACGCCGCGCTGATTGCGGCGTCGAGCAGCACCAGCGACAGCACGCCTGCCTTGACGGCGCGCCGGATAATCTCCGGCCGCGGATCGCGGTAGACGGCGCCGAAGGGCAGTCCCACGCGCCACGCCAGCGCGGCCGCAATCACGAGCGCGGGGATCGCCGAGCCGCGCGATTGCGCCGCGATCACCGCGAGTGCTGCCAGGACGCCGCCGAGAGCCGCCAGCGCAGCCGCCGCGATCGGTTTCCTGCCGCCGTGCACCTCGCCCCGGCTCACCATCGTCACCGCAGCGATATAGACGACGGGCAGGATGCCAAGGCCCCAGTGCTGCGCGGCGGCCGCAGGAACCGCCGCCATGCCCAGCACCAGGTTCAACCCGCGGCACGTGCCCATGACGAGCGGGCCCGCAAATGCATGACGCTTCGCTCGCGCGTCGTACAGAACAACGCACGCGGCCAGCGCCAGTGCCAGGACGCCGGCAGCCATCGTTGCGCGAAATGCCAGGAAGATGCCGGCTGCGAGCAGCGCGCCGCCAAGCCTTCCCGCCGCTCCGGCCGGGACGCGTCCGCTTGGAATCGGCCGCTCGGGCCGCTCCCTCGCGTCGACGGCACGATCGAAGTAATCGTTCAGGACGACGCCGCCTGCGTACAGACAGGCGGTGGCGGCCAGCAACCACGGGAGCTGCGATCCCTGCCCCCGGCCGGCCACTGCATAACCGGCGAGGACATCGGCAATTGCCGTCACGACGTTCGCGGGGCGCAACAGCTCGAGATATCCGCGTAGTGCGATCGTCAAGCTCCCCGGCGCCCCCGCCGCGGTGCTGCAATTCTACAACCGCGACTAACTACTGAGAAAACCGTAGTTTACCATCGAACCGTCCGCCGGATTGTCACCCGACGCCAGCCGCGCGCGGGCAATCGCCAGAAATGTCGCTGCGCTGAAAGTGACATTTTTGTCTGATACGCGCCAGCCACGATCGAAGTTGAGCGTTGACGGGCCACGCAGGGCAAGGGGACAATGAGTGAGCGTCGACTGCAGCGCAGACATTTTTGTCTGAAGAACCCTATGATCACCAAGACCGCGGCCCGGACCGTCAGCACGACCGATACGCCGTCCAACGAGCACGAGCGCCTGGCCACGCTGCTGCAGATCAGTTCCGCGTTGTCGAGCACCCTGAACGCGAAAGCCGGCATCCAGGAGGTGCTGGAGACGCTCGCCCGGCGCCACTCGACCGCTCAGAGCGTGGTCGTCCTGCTCGATGAGGACGGCCGCCAGCTGCACGTCGAAGCGGCACACGGCCTGAGCCGGCCGTCGCATCACATCCATTACACCGTCGGCGACGGCGTGGTCGGCAAGGTCGTCGAATCCGGGAAGGCGGTCGTCGTGCCGCGGGTCACCAAGGAGCCTACGCTGGTCCTGCCCCCTGCCGCTCGCAACAACCACGACGACGAATCCAGCTTCATCTGCGTGCCCATCGGCTTCGATCGCCGCGTCGTCGGTGCGCTGGGCGTGAACCTGAAATACAAACCGGACCGCAACTTCGATCGGTCGAAGGCATTCTTTAGCGTCGCCGCGTCGATGATCGGCCAGGCGCTGAAGGTGCAGCGGCTCGTGGCCGCCCAGCACCGGCGGCTCGTGAACGAGAACGCGCACCTGCGCCAGGAGCTCAAGGAGCGCTACGACTTCGCGGGCATCGTCGGCAACAGCGGGCCGATGCAGCGCGTGTACGAACAGGTCGCCCAGGTCGCGCGCACCGGCACGACCGTCCTGCTGCGCGGCGAGTCCGGCACCGGCAAGGAGCTGATCGCCCACGCGATCCACTACAACTCGGCCCGCGCGAAGAAGCCCTTCGTGAAGGTGAGCTGCGGCGCGCTCCCCGATACGCTGATCGAGTCCGAGCTGTTCGGGTACGAAAAGGGCGCGTTCACCGGGGCCGATGCCCGCAAGAAGGGACGCTTCGAGCTCGCCGAAGGGGGCACGCTGTTTCTCGACGAAATCGGCGACGTCCAGCTGTCCACGCAGGTGAAGCTGCTGCGCGTGCTTCAGGAGCGCGAATTCGAGCGGCTGGGCGGGCACGAAACGTTGAAGGCGGACGTCCGTCTCATCGCCGCGACGAACAAGGATCTCGAGCGCGCGATCGAGCAGGGGAAATTCCGCGAGGATCTGTTCTACAGGCTGAATGTATTTCCGATTTTCATTCCGCCGCTGCGCGAGCGCAAACCCGACGTGCTGCTGCTCGCCGACCATTTTCTGCAGCGTTTTTCGGCGGAGCATGGCCGCGACATCCGGCGCCTGTCGACCCCCGCTATCGACATGCTCACGTCGTACCACTGGCCGGGGAACGCGCGAGAGCTCCAGAACGTGATCGAGCGGGCGGTGCTGGTTTGTGACGGCCACGTGATTCACGCGCACCACCTGTCGCCCACGCTGCAGACCGCCGAAGCGTCAGGCACCGTGATGAGCATCGCGCTCGACGATGCGGTGGCCGCGTATGAGAAGGACCTGCTGCAGGACGCGCTCAAGAGCGCGCGCGGGAATCGGGCGAAAGCCGCTCGCCTGCTGCGCACGACCGAGCGGATCGTGAATTACAAAGTGCGCAAACTCGGAATTGATTGGAAGCGCTTCAAAACGTAACCGCATTTTTTTCGCCTCATGTGCAATTCCGTAACAGCGGTCTCGCCGTGAGGTACCCACATTCGACGAATCCTTTGAAAAACTGCGTGGCACCCGCTTTGCCCCTCAGTCTGCTGACGGAGGCTATGCGTGATTCGAAGCGGTCCCGGACGCGTGCTGGTCGTCGAGGACGACAAGACGACGCTGTCCGGATGGGTGGAGCTCCTCGGGCTGGCCGGTTATCAAGTGACCGGCGTGTCGTCGTACGAGCAGGCGCTCGAAGAGCTGCGACACCTGCCGGATCTGCTCATCACCGACGTACGCCTCGGCGTGTACAACGGGCTGCAACTCATCGTGCGCGGCCGGATGATTCACCCGGACCTGCAGGCGATCGTCGTGACCGGCTATGCCGATCAGGTCGTGTTCCGCGAGGCCCTGCATCTGCACGCGGAACATGTGGAGAAGCCGGTCGACTTCGACCGTCTTACGCTGCTCGTCGCCAAGGCGCTTGAAACGACGGCCCGTCGCCGGGCCGGCTAGCGATCAGCGCGTTCGGGGCACCCAGCCGCGGCTCGACGCCCCGTCCGCGGCCCTCCACACATACGCGCGCCCCGTTACCCCGGTGGACTTCTCGTAGTCATCCAGCACGTCAGCCGCAAAAGCACGCGCGCGCGGCGCTCTGACGAAGGCGACCGCGCACCCGCCGAATCCCGCGCCCGTCATCCGCGCGCCGACGCTGCCCGCGCGCTGCGCAGCCGCGACCATCGCATCGAGCGCCGGCGACGACACCTCGAAATCGTCGCGCAGGCTGCGATGGCTTTCGTCCATCAGCCACGCCACGCGTTGAAAGTCTCCCGCGGGCAGCGCCGACGCCATCTCGATGACGCGCGCGTTCTCGGACACCACATGTCGCGCGCGGCGGAACTCGGCCTCCCCAAGGCCGGGAGGCCGAAGGGAGAGCTGCGATGGTGTGAGGTCGCGCAGCGACGTGACGCCGTACGCACGCGCCGCCGCATCGCATTCGCGGCGCCGCTGGTTATACGCGGAGCTCGTGAGCTCGCGGCGCGTGGTCGTGTCGAGCACGACGATCCGCAGCTCCTCGGGAACGGCAATCGGCTGTAGATCGAGGGATCGACAGTCGATCAGCAGCGCGTGATCGCGGCGGCCGGCAGCGGATGCGAGCTGGTCCATGATGCCGCACTGAAGGCCGATCCAGTCGTTCTCGGCCCGCTGACCGATCCGCGCCATCGACTTCGCGTCCCACTCCAGGCCGGAGGCCTCCGCGAACGCTCGCGCGACCGCCACGAGGATGGCGGCAGACGACGCGAGCCCGGCGCCGATCGGTACGGTGCCGTGAATCGTGCCTTCCCAACCGTCGAGCCGATGACCGGCTTCGCGGAGCGCCCATGCCGCGCCCTTCACGTACTCGCCCCAGGTATGGCCCTCGATCTTTCCGGGGGACAACGCGTCGATGTCGAATTGCACGGCGTCCTTGAAGTCGATCGACCATGCGCGAACGACGCGATCGGTACGCGCTCGAACCGCGATCCACACCGACGGATCGATCGCCAGCGGCAGCACGTATCCGTCGTTGTAGTCGGTATGTTCTCCGATGACGTTGACGCGGCCGGGGGCGCGCACGATCCACTGCGGTTCGCCCCTGAAACGGGTGACGAACTCGCGCAGGACGAGCGCCGTCGCGGACGGTGATTCCTCGTTCACCGTGTCTCCGGCGTATAACAAATGCGGAGGGCGTACTGAGCGACGTCAGCGATCACTTCGATGGGACCCGCTTCTTCAATCCGACCGGGGCGAACGGCCAACCGTTCACCGCAGTGCCGCGTATGCTGCGCGAGCCGCGCACGCCCTGGCCCTCCGCGCTTCCTGTCACGACGGTCCAGCCTCCGCCCCTCGGCGGCGCCTCGGCGGCCGTCACGTTCATCGGGCATTCGACATTCCTGATTCAGACACCGGCCGGCCACCTCATCACCGATCCGATCTACGCGCTCAAGGCCGGACCGTTTGGCTGGTTCGGACCGCGCCGCGTGAGGCGTCCGTCGGTTGCGTTCGACGATCTGCCCCGCATTTCGACCATCTTATTGAGCCACAACCATTACGATCATTGCGATCTCCGCACGCTACGCGCCTTGCAGGAGCGGTTCCAACCGCAGGTCATCACGCCGCTCGGCAATGCCCGGCTCCTCGGCTCGGCCGGCATTACGCGGGTGGAGGAACTCGACTGGTGGAGCGAGAGCCGCGAGTCGCCATTCCGAGTCGGCCTGACGCCGGCGCAACATTTTTCGGCGCGCACTCCGCTGGATCGCAACCGCGCGTTGTGGGGAGGGTTCGTGTTCTCCGCAGGCGGCGTCCGCATGTTCTTTGCGGGCGATACGGGGTACGCCCCGCACTTCCGGGAAGTGCGCGCGCGGTGGGGGCGCGTCGATCTCGCGTTCCTGCCGATCGGTGCCTACCAGCCCCGGTGGTTCATGAAGGACGTGCACATGGACCCCGCGGAGGCTGTCCAGGCGTGCCAGGACCTCGGGTCGCCGGCGAGCATCGCGATGCATTTCGGCACGTTCCAGCTGACCACCGAAGGGATTGACGAGCCGCTGCGCGCGCTCGAGCGGACGCTCGACGGCCATGGCATGCCGCGTGATGCCTTTCGCGCGCTGGGTTTCGGGGAATCGATGTTCGTGTAGCGTGACCTTGTAGGGCGGCCCTTCAGGGCGCCCCGCCGCCGGATGCCGTGTAGGGCGGCCCTTTAGGGCCGCCTGATGCCGGGGCTAAAGCCGCGGCCTACAGCCCGGCCTACAGCATCACCGCGGTATTGCGCCCGACGCTGCGCGTGCGGCGAGCCGCCTTGTCCTGATACATGCGCTCGTCGCCGACGGCCAGCAGCTCTTCGAGCGTGGTGCCGTCCTGAGGGAACCGCGCCGTGCCGGCGCTGATGGAGAGCGAGACCCGCACGCCCGGACGCGGCTCGAACGGATAGGCGGACACGGCATGCTGGATGTCCTGCACGCGACGCGCTTCGTGCTCCGCCGTGCAGTCCCACAGAATGACGACGAACTCGTCGCCCGCGAACCGCGCGCACAGATCGTTCTGACGGACGGTGCTGCGGAGCACTGAGCCGATCGCGCGCAGCGCGCGGTCTCCGGCTTCGTGCCCGTAGGTGTCGTTGATCTCCTTGAGGCGATCCATGTCGAGCACCACCACGCCCACCGAGCCGCGCGTGCGCGCCGCGTGCGCGAGGCCGGTTTCGACATGACGATCGAGCGAGCGCCGGTTGGCGAGCCCCGTGAGCGGATCGGTATGCGATTCGTGCTGCGTCTGCTCGAACCGCGTCGAATTGAACACGACGGCGGCGGCCTGCTCGCTGACCCGGCCGAGGATGCGCCGATGCTCGTCGGTGAAGCAGTTCGCCACGCTGTGGTAGATGACGATCCCGCCGATCAATCGATCGTCGAAGCGAAGCGGACACGGCAGCAGCGACATCAGCTCTTCGCCGTGCGCGCCGCGGCCATCGGCGCACGCGGGCAGCTTGAAGGCGATCTCGCTCCACGATTTCGGCTGCCACTTGAAGAGCGCTTCGGTGCCAGGACCATGCGCGTACCGGCATTCGTAGCCGTCCTCGTCGCTGCCGAGGAACAGCGCGCACGTGACGAACGGCACGAGGCGGCTGACCTTCTCCTGGATGAGGGCCATCGTGTCGGCCACGCCCAGGCTGGCGCCGAGCGCCTGCGCAATCTCGTAGAGCGTCTGCTCCTCGCGATGCGCCCCGGCGATGTCCTGCAGGGCGCCCTTGTCGTCGACGGCCGACCACGTGCCGTCTTCCGCGACGGTCGTTTGCGGCGCCGCGGCGGCGTTCCGGCGCGCCAGCAGCAGATCGACGAGCGCGGGATCGAACGCCGAGCCCGCGTACTCGCGCAGCGCGGCGATCGCTTCCGCTTCGGTCCGGGCCGGACGATAGGGGCGCGGCGCCTGCAGCGTGCTGAAGCAGTCGGCGATCGCAAGGATGCGCGCGCCAATCGGGATGTCCTCGCCGCGCAGCCCCGCCGGATAGCCGAGGCCGTCCCAGCGCTCATGATGGCCGAGGACGAGCTCGCTGACCGGGCCGCTGAACGGCACGTCGCGCAAAATTTCCGCCCCCACGCGCGTGTGGATCTTCACGCGCTCGAACTCTTCCGGCGTGAGCGCGTCGGGCTTCGACAGAATGTGCTCGGGCACCGCCATGTTGCCGATGTCATGCAGCAGCGCCGCCGTGCGCACCGTCTGCACGTCTTGGTCGGACAGGCCGGCGTCTTCGGCGAGCATCGCCGCGTACTGCTGAATCGAGCGGACGTGCTCCGGCGTCGAACCCGACTTCGCCTCGATTGCGAGCGCGAGCGCTTCGATTGTCGCGAGCTGCACGTCCATGGCCCGCCGCGTCTCGTTCTGCTCTTCCCGCAGCCGGGCGACGACGCTGTGGTAGCTGCGGAACACGAGATAGAGCGGCACCGCGAGCAGCGCGAGCCACCCGAACCAGCCGCGCGATGGTGCAGCGGTTGCCGCCGCTGCGAGCAACGCGCCCGCCAGATAGCTCGGCGCGCTCCACAGGAAGTTGCGATGCCAGACGGAGCCGACCGGCTGCCGCGCGGACAGCGCGATCGCGGCCGCGACCATGCCGGTGTTCGTGAGGAAATAGATCGGCGCGATGATCGCCGCGGTGCGGAGCAGCGACGCGACGCCGTGTCCGCCCCAGTTCAGCAAGGCGGCGGCGGGAACACCCACCACCCAGACCGCGAGCGTCAGCGATGCGATGCTGAAGAGTACGCGGTGGGGAGGATTACGGACGCCGACACGCAGCGTGCATTGCCCCCACGCGCTCAGCGTGGCGATGCACGTGGCTTCGGCTGGCCCGAGCGCGAGCAGCGCCCAGAAATTGATCGCGTGCGCGAACGACAGGTTCGAGGCGCCGCGGCCGAGCGGCAGCTCGATCTTGGCGGCTGACGTACCGAACGCGAGCGCCATCAGGAACACGAAGAGCCACGGGTGGTTGAAGTGCAGGTTCATCGCGGCGCCGACGAGCGACGCCGCGCCGGCTGCAACCACCACTGCGACGTACGCCTGCGCGAGCCCGGGGAGAGTCCGGAATGTCGGCGTAGAGCGACTCAACGTGACACTAGATGACAACACGGACACAATGCTTCGCCGATTCAAGCCCAATGCCTGATCCAGGGCCGCGTGTGCGCAAACGCCGGCGGTCCCCCGCACAGGCTCAAGTCTTTTTATCTGGACGATTTAGCTGCTGTGCCGAGCGCGGGGACGCCGAGGATCGTGTGCGCCCGGTGCTCACAAGGTGTCTCATTTCGGCGCAGTCTTCAGCAAAACAGGGATCGGCTGTGGGACCTTTCATTTAATATTCCGCCGTGCCCTCCCGCCGACTCCTGGCGCTGATTCCGCTCCTGGTCTGCACCTGCGCCCTCGTGACCTCGCGGGCGCAGCAGCCGAAGGACACGCCGGTCAGTTTCAACCGCGAAGTCCTTCCCATCCTCGCCAACAACTGCTTTGCGTGCCATGGCCCGGATGAAAAGCATCGTGAGACCAAGTTCCACTTCGACACGGAAGACGGGGCGTTCGCGAAGAAGGGCGTGATCGTGCGCGGCAGCGCCGAGGACAGCCTGCTGATCGAAAAGATCACCGAGCCGAACCCGAAGGATCGAATGCCGCCCCCCGAGTCCGGCCACGTGTTGACCGACCGCCAGATCGATCTGCTGCGCCGATGGATCGATCAGGGGGCGAAATGGGACGTGCACTGGGCGTACGTGCCGCCGAAACGCCCCGAGCTTCCCGCGGTCCGCGACGCGTCATGGGTACGAAATCCCATCGATCAATTCATTCTCGCCAGGCTCGAGCGTGAAGGGCTGAAGCCATCGCCCGAGGCGGATCGCCTGACGCTGCTTCGCCGCGTCACGCTGGATCTGACCGGCCTCCCGCCCACGCTGGCGGAGATCGACTCGTTCCTCGCCGATACGTCACCCGACGCGTACGAGAAGCGCGTCGACGCGCTGCTCGCGTCCCCTCATTACGGCGAGCGCATGGCGATGCCCTGGCTCGACGCATCGCGTTATGCGGACTCCCACGGCTATCACATCGACAGCCATCGCGACATGTGGCCGTGGCGCGACTGGGTGATCGCGGCGTTCAATCGCAACCTGCCGTTCGATCAGTTCACGATCGAGCAGATTGCCGGCGACCTGCTGCCGAACGCGACGCGCGATCAGATGATCGCGTCTGGGTTCAACCGCAATCACATGATCAACTTCGAAGGGGGCGCGATCGCGGACGAGTACCAGGTCGAGTACGTCGTCGATCGCGTCGAGGCGACCTCGTCGGCGTTCATGGGCCTGACCATGGGCTGCGCGCGCTGTCACTCGCACAAGTTCGATCCGATCACGCACAAGGAGTTCTATCAGTTCTTCGCGTTCTTCAATTCGATCCCGGAGCAGGGGCTCGACGGCCGGACCGGGAACGCGGTGCCGGTGCTGCCGCTGCCGACCGCGGACCAGCAGGCGAAGCTCGATGGCTTGAACGCAGAGATCAAGGCGCGTCAGACCGCGCTCGCCGACACGGTCGTCGCGCCGTTGCAGCGTGAATGGGAGCGCGGCGTCGCCGACAAGGGACCCTCGCGCGACGCCGAAGGACTGTCGGCCCACTACGAGCTCGACGGCAACTTCTCCGACATCTCGGGCAGGTATCAGCACGGCCGCACGATCGTCGGCGAGCCGACCTTCGATCCCGGTCAGGTGGGCCGCGGCGCGTCGTTCGACGGCGACACCGAGGTCAGCTTCGGCGACGTGGGCGCCTTCGAGCGCGGCGATCCATTCACGATGGCCGTCTGGGTCAGGGGCCGCGGCAACCTGCCGATGTCGGGCTTCCAGAAGATCGATGCGGAAAGCCGCCGGGGCTACGAATGGATGTTCGACGACATCGCGCTCGTCGGGATTCAGCAATGGGCCGCGCGGCTCACGATTCGGATCGCCTCAGACGCGACCGACAACGCGATCCAGGTGCGCACGCGCGAGCGGCTGCGCCTCGGCGACTGGTATCACGTCGGCCTTGCCTACGACGGATCGGGCAAAGCGGCGGGCCTGGTCGTGTATCTGAACGGCAAGCCGGCAGCCGTCGACGTCGTCAGAGATTCGCTGACGGGACCCATCAAGACCAGCGCCGCGCTTCGTCTCGGAAGCAAGGCCATCGGCAAGCCGTTCGTCGGGCAGATCGACGATCTTCGGCTCTACACACGGTTGCTGCCGGCTGCGGACATCGAATACCTCGCGATCCATTACCCGGTTCAGGTGCTGCTTTCCGGCGTCACGGGAAAGCCGTCGAAGGGGGAGAGTGATCGCATTCGCGACTACTTCCTGACGTATGCGGCGCCCGAGTCGCTGCGAACCGCGTACGCGGAGCTCAAGGCGCTGCGAATTGAGCGCGACGACTTCAACAAGACCATTCCGACCACGATGGTCATGGGGGAGATGAAGAAGCCGCGCGACACGTTCATCCTGTTGCGCGGCGATTATCGGAACCAGACCGAGAAGGTGGAGCCTGGCGTCCCCTCGATCCTGCCGAAGCTCCCCGAAGGCGCGACGCTGAACCGGTTGACGCTGGCGAAGTGGCTTGTCGATCCGGGACACCCGCTCACCTCGCGCGTCGCCGTCAATCGCTTCTGGCAGATGTACTTCGGCTACGGCATCGTCAAGACACAGGAGGATTTCGGCGTTCAGGGGGAGCCGCCGGTTCACCCGGAGCTGCTGGACTGGCTCGCGACCGAGTTCGTGCGCACCGGCTGGGACATCCGCGCGGCGCAGCGTCTGATCGTCACGTCGGCGACGTATCGTCAGTCTTCCAAGGTGACGCCGGCGCTCCTCGAGAAGGACCCCGAGAACCGGCTGCTCGCGCGCGGTCCGCGCAGCCGTCTCCCCGCGGAGCTGATTCGCGACAACGCCCTCGCGGCGAGCGGTCTGCTCAACGGCGCGATCGGCGGCCCGAGCGTCTTTCCGTATCAACCGAAGGGAATCTGGGAGGAGCTCGCGTTCGGCGACGGCTTCTCGATGCAGTCTTACCAGCAGAGTCACGGCGCTGATCTCTATCGCCGCGGCATGTATACCTTCTGGAAGCGGACTGCGCCGCCTGTGTCGCTGGTGACGTTCGATGCGCCGGATCGCGAGAAGTGCACGGCGCGCCGCGCGCAGACGAATACTCCGCTCCAGGCGCTCGTGCTCTTGAACGACCCGACGTACGTCGAAGCCTCGCGCGCGCTCGCCCAGCGCGCCATCCTCGAAGGCGGACGCGACGCAAAGGCGCGGATCGGGTTTGCGTTCCGGCTTGCCACGTCCCGTGCGCCGAGCGATCAGGAAATCGGCATCCTGCGTACGCTGCTCGACGGCCGCCTCAAGGCGTACCGGCTGGATCGGCAATCCGCGCTGAAGCTGCTCTCGGTCGGCGAATCGCCGCGCGATCGGCGTCTCGACGTGGCGGAGCTCGCGGCCTACACGACGGTGGCGAGCGTGATCTTCAACCTCGACGAAACGATTACCAGGCAATGACAGACGATCTTCTTCACGCGCTCGAGCTCCAGCTGACGCGCCGTCAGCTTTTCTGCACCTGTGCGCAGGGCATCGGAATCGGCGCGCTCGCGTCGCTGCTCGGCTCCGACCTGCTCGCCGCGACCGAGGCCCGCGATCCGAAGACAGGCGGCCTGATCGGACTGCCGCACTTCGCGCCGAAGGCCAAGCGCGTCATCTTTCTCCATCAGTCCGGCGGGCCGTCCCAGCTCGAGACGTTCGACTACAAGCCGGGTCTTTCACAGTTTCAAGGGACGCAGATTCCCGATTCGGTCCGGCAGGGGCAGCGCGTCGCGCAGACCGCGGGGCAGTCGTCGCTGCCGGTGGCCAAGTCGACATTCGGGTTCGCGCGGCACGGAGAGGCGGGCACCTGGGTCAGCGAGCTGCTGCCATACACCGCGAAGATCGTCGACGACATCACGGTCATCAAGACGATGAACACGGAGGCGATCAACCACGATCCGGCGATCACATTCATCCAGACGGGATTTCAGCAGCCGGGGCGTCCGAGCATGGGCGCGTGGCTCAGCTACGGCCTCGGCAGCGAGAACCAGAATCTTCCCGCGTTCGTCGTGCTGCTGTCGCAGGCGCACGCGATCAACACCGACCAACCGCTGTTCTCGCGTCTGTGGGCGAGCGGTTTCCTGCCGTCCAGTTTCCAAGGCGTCCGGTTCCGCGCCGGCAACGCGCCGGTGTTGTTTCTCGAAGACCCGCCCGGCGTGAGCACGACCACCCGCCGGCAGATGCTCGACGCCATCGCGAAGCTGAACACGGTGACACATAATGCCTACGGCGATCCGGAAATCGAGACGCGCATCAAGCAGTACGAGATGGCGTATCGGATGCAGACGTCCGTGCCCGACCTCATGGATCTTTCGAAGGAGCCCGATTCGGTTTTCGAGCTGTACGGCCCGGAATCACGGAAGCCCGGCACCTACGCGGCGAACTGCCTGCTGGCGCGGCGGCTCGCCGAGCGCAACGTGCGCTTCATCCAGCTCTATCACCGCGGATGGGATCAGCACAAAGATCTGCCGCGCGACCTCGCGCTGCAGTGCAAGGGCACCGACCAGCCGACGGCGGCGCTCATCACCGATCTGAAACAGCGCGGGCTGCTCGACGACACGCTCGTCATCTGGGGCGGCGAGTTCGGGCGCACCGTGTTCAGCCAGGGGAAGCTCACCGACGCGAACTACGGCCGCGATCACCATCCGCGAAACTTCTGCATGTGGGTGGCGGGGGGCGGGATGAAGCGCGGCGCCGTCATCGGCGAAACCGACGACTTCAGCTACAACATCGTCTCCGATCCCGTCTCGGTGTACGACCTGCAGGCGACGATCCTCCACGCCCTCGGGATCGACCACAAGCGGCTGACGTACCGGTTCCAGGGACGCGATTTCCGCCTGACCGACGTCCACGGTGACGTCGTGCAGAAGCTGCTCGCGTGATTCGGAAGGGTGCCGTCGTGGTCATCGCGCTCGTCGCGGTGATCGTGATCGCGCGGCACGTCATGACGCCCCCCTATCCGGGCGCCGATCCGCGCGCGCCGAATGCGCCACACCAGACGCCGGCGTTTCCAGGTCAGACGCGCGCGCCAGTGCAGAAAAGCAATGTCGCGTTTGACGTCGTCACGGTCGCGCAAGGCCTCGAGAATCCATGGGGGCTGACGTTCCTTCCTGAAGGTTGGTTGCTCGTCACCGAGCGTCCGGGCCGCATGCGCGGCGTGGCGCCGGACGGAAAACTGACGCCGCCGATCGCCGGGCTTCCCCCGGTCCACGCGCAGGGTCAGGGTGGACTGCTCGACGTCACGATCGATCCCGACTTCGCCTCGAACCGCTTCGTGTACTGGAGCTATTCCGAGCCGCGCGAGGGCGACGTCAACAACACCGCTGTCGCGCGCGCGCACCTTGCGCCCGACATGCAGCAGCCGCGGCTGTATGGCGTCGAAGTGATCTTTCACCAGCAGCCGTCGCTGCGATCGAACGCGCACTTCGGCGGGCGGCTCGTGTGGGGGCAGGACGGCACGCTCTTCGTCACGCTCGGCGAGCGGTTCATCAACGAAGGGCGCATGCGGGCGCAGCGCCTCGACGGCCTGCTCGGAAAGATCGTGCGCATCAACGCGGACGGGAGCATTCCGCAGGACAACCCGTTCGTCGGCAAGCCAGGCGCGCGCCCCGAGATCTGGTCAATGGGCCACCGCAACATCGAAGCCGCTACAGCGCATCCGACGACAGGAGAGCTGTGGGAAGCGGAACACGGCGCGCGGGGCGGAGACGAGATCAACATTTCGCGCAAGGGGAAGGACTACGGCTGGCCGACGATCACCTACGGGATCGACTACGACGGCCGGCCAATCACTGGCGGCATTACGCAGAAGGAAGGGATGGAGCAGCCGATCTACTACTGGGATCCCGTGATCGCTCCGAGCGGCATGACCTTCTATACGGGCGACCTGTTCCCGGCCTGGAAGGGGAGCCTCTTCATCGGCGGCCTGGGCAGCACGTGTCTCGTGCGGTTGACCGTCGACGGCGAAAAAATCGTCGGCGAGGAGCGGTTGCTGACGGACCTCGACGAACGCATCCGCAACGTCCGCCAGGGTCCCGACGGCGCCCTCTACCTCCTCACCGACAACGCCAAAGGCAGGATTCTGAAGTTGGTCCCGAAGAAATAGGCGGGGTCTAGAGACCCCGCCCTACTTCTTATCCGCGGGAGGCATCTCGATCTTCTCGATGGTCACCGCGTCGCCCTTCGTCGTCGCGGTGAGGATCACGCTGTGTCCCGCGTGCGCCTTCAGGCCCGCGAAGTCCTGGTTCGCGATCGTGTAGACCTTGTCCCCCTCGCCCACGAACACGTACTTCGCGCCGCCGTCGATGCACTTCTGCGTGCACTCGCGATCGGTCGTCTTCTTCCCATCATGCTCGCCGGCCATGTGCTTGGCCTTGCACATCGAGTCGCTGATACGGCCCTTGAGCGTATCAGCCGCGGCCAGCGAGGGGATGCTCATGACCACCGCCGCCGCAAGGCAAACCACTACATGTCGCATACGGACCTCCATCCAGTTTTGCGGCGCTAGTCTACACCACTACCGTCCACCTGAAGGTGGACGTTACGGATCCGTAGTGTCCGCCTTTAGGCGGACCCCCTACACTACCCTTTATATCCGAGCAGCAAGCGCGGGAGCACGAGCGTGACCACGGGGAACGCGGCGATCAGCACCAGGCCGATCAGCAGCGCAATGAGGTACGGCACGTAGCTGCGGCTCACGTCGTCGATGTCGACGCGGCCGATGCCGGCGGCAATCGTCAGGCCGACGCCGACTGGCGGGAGGAAGAATGCGATGCCCGTGGCGGCCACGACCACGATGCCGTAGTGAACGGGATCGACGCCGACGGTGCGGCCGATTGGAAAAAGAATCGGTCCGAAGATGAGAAGCGCGGGGAGCCCCTCGAGCAGCGCGCCGATGAGGACGAACAGGACGACGCTGAGCGCGAGAAACCCGGCGCGCCCCACGCCTGCGGCGGCGATCCATTCGCCGAGCGTCTGCGGCACCCATTCCCGAACGAGTATCCACGCAAATGCCGACGCAGCCGCGAGGACCCAGAGCGTCGTCGCGGTGACGATGCCGCTTTGCGCGAGCTGCAGCTCCATCTCGCGTGCGCGCAAGCCTCCGATCAGCACGCCCCCGACGAGCGCGTAGACGACGGCGATCAGCGCGGCCTCGGTGACGGTCGTCAGGCCGGAGAAAATCCCGCCGAACAGCAGCACCGGCAGGCCGAGCGGAACGATCGCGCGCCGCGCGGCGCGGAGGAGATCCGCTGCCGACGTGCGTCCGGTGACCGGCCAGCCCTGGCGGCGCGCACGCGCGGCGATCAGGACGAGCAGCACTGCCGCGAGCACGAACGCCGGAATGAACCCCGCCAGGAAGAGCGTGACGATCGACAGATTCACCAGCGAGCCGAGCACGACCATCGTGAGGCACGGTGGCACGAGGATGCCCATCGCCGACGCGGCCGCGACGATGCTGACCGATTCAGGGCCAGAGTAGCCGGCGCGGCGCATGGATGGGACGAGCAGCGAGCTGATCGCGGAGACGTCGGCGGCGGTCGATCCGGAAATGCCGGAGAAGAGGATTTCCGCGACGACGGTGACCATCGCCAGACCACCGCGCACGCGTCCGACGATCGCCATCGCGAGATCGACGATGCGCTCGGAGATGCCGCCCGATTCCATCAGCGCCCCGCCGAGAATGAACAGCGGAATCGCCAGCAGGACGAACGAGTCGATGCCCCCCAGAATCTTGATGGGCAGGATGATCAGGCTGACGCCGCCGATGCCGACGAGGTATGTCAGCGACGTCAGCGCCAGCGTGAACGCGAGCGGCATCCCGAGCGCCGCGGTGACGAGAAAGCCAATGACGAGCACCACGAGAGGCGCCGCTCCCGCGACGAGCGGAATGAGGACGGACGCGATCACAATCGCGGCGGCGCCGAGCGACCACCGCAGCGTCTCCCGATCGCGCCAGATCGCGGTGCCGCCGATGCGCAGCCGATCGACGAGCACGATGGACATGAGCAGCAGCGACGCCGGCAGCACCGCCGAGATCCAGGCGCCCGAGAGGCCGCTCGCCGGCAGCCGCTCCGCCGCGCTGACTGTCGTCAGGCGGTATGCAGGCAGGATCAAGTACAGAAAGAACGCGAGCAACACGAGGTGCAGGCCGCGGTCGATTGCCATGCGGCGAGACGCGGAAAAGCTGCGGACGAGCGCGGTGACACGCGGATGCTGCGCGTGGCGCAGCGCCGCGATGCCTCCGACGCACATGAGCCAGACGAGGAACAGGCGCGCGACTTCTTCCGTCCACGGGATCGGCTGGCGCCAGATGTGCCTGCCGACGACCTGCAGGCCGACGATCGCCGCCTGCGCGACGACGAGCAGCCCGATCGCGCCCTGCAGCAGCCGATCGATCATCGGCGAGTCATCTCGAGCCACGACGCGGCGTCGAGCGCGCGCGCTTCCTGTCGCCACAAGTCTTCCGCGCGGCGCCGGAACGCGCCGGCATCGATGTCGCGGATCGTCATGCCGCGCTCGCTCAGGCGCGCCATCGCGGTGACGTCTTCAGCCGGCCCCATCGCACGCTGGTGCTCCGCGGCGCGGCGTGCGGCATCCTCGAGGACCTCACGAAGCGCCGACGGCAGCCGGTCGATCGTCGCGGCGGACGCCCACAAACCGATCACGCCGGCGATGTGGCGCGTCCGTGCCATGTGCGTCGCGACCTCGTAGAAGCGCTGCTGCAGCGTGGTGCTCGCGTCGTGCTCGTAGCCGTCGATGACGCCGGTCTGCAGCGACGTATAGACCTCGCCGAACGCCATCGGCGTCGGGCTCGCGCCCATCAATTCCACCGCCTTGACGTAGATCGCTGACTGAATCGTCCTGAGTTTCAAGCCCGCGAGCCCGGACGGATCGCGGACGTCGCGCGATCGGGTCACCACCTGACGGAAGCCGAACGAATCCCCCCACGCGAACGGCCGCATCCGCACGCTTCGCTGCAGGTAGTCGGCGGCTTCCCCGCCGAGGCCGCCGTCAACCGCGCGGTGCACGTGGTTCCAGTCCTGCCAGAGGAATGGAAAATCGAACACCTGGAGCTTCGGGGCGACGCTGCCCCAGATCGCGGTGCCCGACACCATGAAGTCGACGAGCCCTTCCTGCAGTTGCTGGACGACCTCGCGCTCCTGGCCGAGCGTGCCGCTCGGAAAGATGCGGATCGTGACCGCGCCGCCGGTCGCCTGTTCCGCGTACTCGCGGAACGTATCGGCGAAGACGTGCAGCGCCGTGCGACCCGCCGTCATCGAGTGGGAGAGCCGCAGGATCGTGACGCCGCGCTGGGCGCGCGAGCGGCATCCTGCGCCGCCGAGCGCCGCGAGACCCGTGACGAACTGGCGTCGTGTGAGCATGGATGTCGACTTGTCCGCCGTAGCTCTTAGCGAAGGCGGATTCGCGGCTCGCGGTTCGCGGCTTGTCCGCCGTAGCTTTAGCGCAGGCGGATTCGCGGTTCGCGCATCGTTACCGCATCAACTGTCCGCCGTTGACCTCAATGGTCTCGCCGACGATGTAGCTCGCGGCGTCCGACGCGAGGAATGCGATCACGTGTGCGCATTCACGTGCCGTACCCACACGCCCGAGCGGAATCGTCGCCACGAAATTCCGAATCATCTCCGGGGACGAGAATACTTCGTGAAACGGCGTGTCGATGACGCCGGGGGACACGGCGTTCACACGGACACCGTGCGGCGCCAGTTCCTTTGCGAGCGACTTCGTGTAGGCCGTCAACGCCGCTTTCGCCGAGGCGTAGGCTCCGGCTCCGGGACCCCCGCCTGTATGCCCTGCGATCGACACGACGTTGACGATTGTGCCGCGGCGGCGATCAATCATCGAGGACGCGACTGCCTGCGATGCCAGCACCGCGCTCTTCAGATTCAGCCCGAAGATCTCGTCGAGATGCTCGCTGGACACCTCACGAAGGGCCCGGCGCGCGACGAGCGATCCGGCATTGTTGACGAGGATGTCAATCGGGCCGAGGTCCGATACGGTCTGGTCGACGAGGCGCTTCACCTCTTCGCTGCGTCGGACGTCCGCCTGAATCGCAACGGCGGTGCGGCCCGCGTCCGTAATTTGCTGCCGGGTCGATTCTGCCCCCTCCGCGTTCCGGTTATAGCCAAGCGCGACGCGCGCTCCCAGTTCGGCGAGCGTCTCGGCGGTCGCGGCGCCGATGCCGGAGGAGGCGCCGGTCACGAGCGCGACTCTGTCGGTCAAGTCGAGACGTCCGTACATGGGAGGGGAGTGTATCAATGATGAATGCGGAATGATGAATGATGAATGCGGAATGATGAATGCGGAATGCCAAATTGCGGAAATGGTAGAGTGCTTTTGCGAACCGCGAACCGCGAACCGCGAACCGCGAACCGCGGACCG
>Ga0075424_100000727_pt1 | contig 26668 bp, 20 predicted proteins | sample SoiMethybrSBSTD3_FD_75301 | JGI IMG/M metagenome (GOLD analysis project Ga0075424, IMG submission 75301) | Bulk soil microbial communities from a Populus tree surrounding site in Tennessee, USA - Soil MetaG P. TD hybrid SBSTD3 | ecosystem: Environmental > Terrestrial > Soil > Tree plantation... | reverse complement strand
CAGAGGCGAATTTGCGACGCCGGAAAACGCGCCGTGGAACCTTGGCCGTTTCGCTCCGCTCCTGAACTCTGTTGCGATCGTCTGGGTGGCCTTCATCACCGTCGTGTTCTGCCTCCCTCCGAACGAGCTCGTCCTCTGGACGATGCTCTTCTTCTGTGCCGCACTCGGCGCCTACTGGCTCGTCTCGGCCCGCCGGAAGTTCCGCGGACCGGCCGGGGGCTGAACGAGATGCTCGACGCGGCGGAGAAGGATCTGGCTCGATCCGTCGAGGCGTGCCTGGCGGAGGAGATCGCGTTCCTCGAGAAGGTTGTCAACATCGACAGCGCGACTCTCAACGTCGCCGGCGTCCGAGAGGTCGGCCGATGCTTTCAGGAGGAGCTTCAGGCGCTGGGCTTCACGACCCGCTGGGTTGCCATGCCCGACTCCATGCGCCGGGCCGGCCATCTCGTCGCCGAGCGCGTCTCGCCGGGACGAGCCTCCGGAAAGCGGGTCCTTCTGATCGGTCATCTGGACACGATCTACGAGGCGCGCCGCTTCGAGCGATCGGGAGACGCCGCGCGCGGAGCGGGTACCGCCGACATGAAGGGAGGCGACGTCGCGCTTCTCTTCGCTCTCAAGGCCTTGCACGATGCCAGGGTACTGAAGGACGCGACGGTGCGAGTCTTCCTCACCGGAGACGAGGAGAACCCCGGCCGTCCCACCGAGATCTCGCGCAGCGATCTTGTCGAGACTGCGCGACAGAGCGACGTTGCTTTGAGCTTCGAGTCCGACTCCGGCCGGATCGCGATCGGTAGGAGAGGGCTCAGTCTCTGGTCGCTGGAAGTCGCCGGAGCGCAGGGGCACTCCGCTTCCGTCCTCCGGGAGAGCGCCGGCGCGGGCGCAATCTACGAAATCTCGCGAGTCCTGGACGGCTTCCGGCAGGTGTTTTCCAAACATCCGAACGTCACCGCCAATCCGGGGATCCTGCTCGGCGGAACCGACGTCACGAGCGACGCCGACCGGAACGCGGGAACCGCGGCGGGGAAGTTCAACGTCGTCGCGAGGATCGCCACCGCGAAGGGAGATCTCCGTTTCGTGAGTGACGCGGAACGGGAAGAGGCGAAAGCGCGGATGCGGGAAATCGCCGCCGCGAATCTTCCCGGAACCACCGCTAGGCTCTCCGTCGAGGACCTCGTGCCGGGCTGGCCGGCCACGGGCGGCAACCACGCCGTCCTCGAGCTGATCGACGCGGCCAGCCGCGATCTCGACCAGGGGCCGCGGGAGGCCGACGACCCCGTCTCACGCGGCTTCGGGGACTTCAACTTCATCGGAGCACTGGTCCCCGGCGCCGACGGCCTCGGCGTCAAAGGCGACGGCGAGCACAGCCCGGAGGAGTCAATTGATCTGACTTCGCTCGGCCCCTGCACCGCGCGCGCCGCCGTCGTGATTTCAAGACTCCTCCGGCGATCCTGATCTGTAGAGCCAGATAGTTGCCACCATCCTGTCACCGCAGCCGGCGATCCAGCCCCGTGCCGTCGCGAGCTCTCGTCGGAATCGCCCACTTTCGTTCCACTGGCAAGGAAAGGGGCTAGGCCTCTCGACCTAACCCCTTGATCTGATTGGTTGCGGGGGGTGCGATTATCGCCGGCCTCCGGCTCGCGTCCGCGCCCCGTGTCCGCGGCTGCGCCGCGGGCGGGGCGCCGAACCTCTGCGTCGCTACGCGACGGGCGGGATGAGGGGGGGACGCAAGACGGGGACAGCCGAGAGACAGCATCGGCGACTATCTTGAACCGCTACCAACTTTCGCGACGATAGGGCCTTTTCGTGGCCTACTTCCCTCTGCGAACAAGGGCAAAAGGATCTCCTAGGGGACGCGCTTGGTTCCGGCTGCGATCATTCGCCTGGTTGCGGGGGCTGTGTGCGTCTCCAAAAAATGAACGCCGGGCACGAGCCGGGCGCTGGGCTGCTTTCGTTGCCACTGACTCCTTTTGGCGCCCAACCTGCCTCGCCCCATGGAGCTACATCCGCCCTTTCGCAATGTCAGTGGCCGATTTCACAGCTCTTTTGCGCGCGGCGGCTACGTCCTTCCGATTCCACTTGACCTCTGGAGGGAACGGCTCGCCTAATTTTGAAAACCAAAGGTCGTCATCAATCGCGAGATCGGGAGGCACTGCGAGGAAATTTCCTTTCTTGGGTGCAAACTGGAATGTTGGATCAGCCATCATGTACGCAGCTTGGCAAAACGCGCTACAGATCAGCAAGCCTTTACGCCCCTTAGGCATCTTCGTATCGCGACTCATGAATCGCTCCAAGCACCGTCCAAGGCCCGGTATGTCGTAGTGGTACTTAGGGCGGCTGTTGTACAAGGCCATAGCCGCAGCGACAATGGCGTTGCGCTTCTCGTCTGATATGTGACGCAGAAACTTGATGCCGGCCAGTGTCACCTGCTTGTGGTTGCAGTAATCGGATACGTGGCCTGCGTATATCCCTCCCTGCTGATCAACGGGCTCGCCGAGATTGTCGCAGAGATTTGCTTTCCAATCGACCTGGGGCGGTTGATCTTTCGTTCGGATCGTGCATTCGAGCATGCCGATGGTCGACATATCTGAATTGTAGGCGTCTGTAATGAGCAAGGTGTGCGACCACGGGCTTGGGAACGGAAAGTGCCAACGCCAGCATAGGCCCATCGCGGGGGCAATCAGGTCGTCGGCTTGGCGTTTGATTCGCAACAGGAGGATCGCTCCCTTGAGAGCGCTCGGGGGATACGTCTTGGCGAACTTCGAGAGCATCTTCGGAATGGGACCCCACCAAGTCGCCATCGAGGCCTCCTTGTCGCCGGCCCGGGCAACAACTTGCGGGAAAGCCTATACCAGGCTCCGGTTCCCGTAAGGGGGATCGGAGCTCGAAGAGTGGTTCCGGTTCAAGCTCCGCGTCGACTGCCGACGAATCTGCTTCCCGACTGTTCGCGGTGAACGGTTGGCGAAAGCGTGTAGGAGTCGAACCCACCTGAGCTTCGTTCCGACGGGGACGGAATGAGAACCGGGCGGCTTTCGCTCGGCGTGAAAGGAAAGGGATTAGGCAATTCCACGTAACCCTTGGTTTTCTTGCTTGCGGGGGAGGGATTTACCGCCGGGCTTCGCCCGGCGTTTGCGCCCTGAGCCTGCGGCCAGGGCGCCGAACCTCGGCGCCGCGCTGCTGCGCGTCGCGCTCGGAGGTTCAAATCCTCAGGTCCTCGGCTAACCAAGAAAGAGAAACGCCGGGAGTTTCCTCCCGGCGTCAAATAAGCATGGTTGCGGGGGGAGGATTTGAACCTCCGACCTTTGGGTTATGAGGAGGAGCCAATCCTCTACAGGAAGCGAAAAGAACCGAAAATTCACGACTCGCGAGGACTATTGAGTCGGCTGGTGTGGTCCCGAGTAGGCTGGAAACCGCCTGACTTTCGCTCGACCAAGACGCGGTTAGCCCTCGCACGACTCGAAGGAGTCAGGAGCCCGGTAGACCTCTCCAATCCCTCCCGCGCCCAGTGGAGCCAGGATCTCGTAGGGGCCGAGGCGGGAGCCGGGAGAGAGCGTCATCTACTTTTTCAAGTCCGCCGTCCAGTTGAGAACGACGGTCAAAGGCGGAGAGGTCACCTCGCCGACATCCGTGTTGACGAGGAAGCGCTGACCATCGGCGGAGACGTCATAGCTGAACAAGTCGGTGGAGGATATGTGCTCCCGCCGCGAGTCTGGAAAAGAGGCCGCGACACATCCGCGTTGAACGTAGGGCCTCCTTTCACGCCAGCCGCCATCAATTTCCCATCGTGAGCGAGGTAGAAAGTTCCTTTACGTCCCGCCGCCATCTCGGCTCGGAGCCTCCCGCAGAGGAGACCTTCCAGTTGCCACCCGGCCCCGGGAAGGGCATTCCTTTTCGTTCGGAACCCGCGACGGGTCTTCCGCCGGCCGCCGAAGAAGATGTTGTAATACCAGACTCCGAGCGGCTTGCCGTTCTTCTGGGACTGGTAGACCCGTCCATCACCCCGAGCCATGTGTTCCCTTTTTCTCCTTCGCCGCTAGGTAACGCTCAAGCGCTTCTACGACGAGCACTCTTAGATCACGGTCTTCCCGAATCGACTGGATCTCGGCGCGTTTCCAAAGCTGCCGAGGGAGCATGCGGTCCCGGGGGTGTTTCCTTGACAGGCGATGATCTCAGGACTAACGTTCCCGCCAGCTTCGCCCACGACCGATCCGGCAGACACCGGCCTTATTGGTCTGCCTACCGAACCGATCCCGAGCGAACGGAGGATCTACGTCGTGGAACTTCCCACGAAGCGATCCTACAGGTCGTCACGGAGCAGGTCGACGATGAGTGCGGACAACTCGCACCAACGACAATGCGCCGGAGAGACCGGAATCCCGGCCGCCGCGTTGGCAGCCGTCGCGACGCCGGCGCTCGCCTATCCGTACCGGAGGGTCGGTCATGCGTGACTCAGCACGTCAAGGCCAGGATCTAGATCGAGAGCCCGCAGGATACGTAAGCCTTTTAGCTGCGCGCACGGCAACGATATATGCAGCGGTTGCGCCGGCGCTGCTCTTCGGGGCTTTGATCTTTGCGGAGGAGCCGCAAGCATCCGTGTCATCCAGAGCAGTCAATTTGCCGCTACGACTCCTCACGCTCAACGTCAAGATGACCGCCGGTGACTGGGCGACCGACCGACTGGGAAACTTCAAGGTGGATGGTTGCGACGATCAGGAAGGGGGAGGGGTCTTTGCCTCAGGTGGTTATGAGTGCCGGGCCAACAAGATCGCCCAGAGAATAAAGCAGTACGGCTACGACGTCGTCGTGCTCGAGGAGTGCTCGGCGTCGTCGTGCCGCGATCAAATGCTCAAGGATCTGCACGACAACGGCCCGTACACGAACTACATTTCGAAGCTCGATGGGCAAACCAACGCACAGATCGACAGCGGGCTGATGGTATTCAGCAAATATCCAATTGAAAAGCCAGACTGGCAGATGTCCTCGTACAAGGATAATGGCATTGATGATTGCTCTCACAACCCCGAAGTCGTAGCCGCGTCGGCCGGCAACCATTTCTCTCCACATGTAATCTACCTCAGCACCTCTCCTAGCGTTGGCGCCGCGGCGGATCACGAGCAATTCGCATCGTCGGACGTCGCGCCGGTCAAATTTCACGTCTTCGGGAACTGCTCGGGTTACGACTGCATGGCCGACAAGGGAGTCGGTTTCTTCCGCATCAAGGCGGACTTTGGCAGCTGGACCGACGTTGCGGGCAATGGGGTCACTGGCGGCGTGCAGTACTTCAATATTTTCTTCACTCATATGCAAGCTTCCGATGCAGCGACCAACGTCACGCAGCACCAAGAGGTAAAAGCCTTCATGAGGTGCGTGCTGGCGCAGATGCCCGGCGGCTACTACGAGACCACCGCTCCCCATCAAGAGAATCTCGTTCTCCTCGGCGACCTGAACATGGAGAACGGCAAACTCGGTAAAGACAACGGCTGGACGGTCGCTGACGGTATGTGGCACAGCCTCCTCGCTCAAAACGGTGACCGTGCGCAGGCGTCGCAGAGCAGCGATGCGAAGCAATACGGCAATAAGCCCTTTTACCTTCACGATGTATGGGCATGGGATAACTCCTACGGGACGACTGTGACCCAGGACGCGAACCTGATCGATGCGTGGCCCTACGGCGGCGATCCTGGCGCGACGGGAGATGGCGGCATCTCGGACCGCCTGGACATAATAGCTTTTTCCCCCGCGGGGTGGACCTACGGCAGCACGTTCGTCCCGGCGACATGCATGCAGCACGCGACTATCGAGTGGAATCTGCGAAGGCCGGACAAATCACCCAGCACGCTGGGGGGCTATGGTGGCGACGGAGCCGAGGGCCTGACCGCGGTCTCCGACCACGAGGGGGTCTCTGGAGCGTTCTACTTCAGAATCCCGAACCGAGGATGCTCGCCTATGGGTGCGACCGCCGATCCAGCGATGGTGCAATTTGAGAACACACCACCCGCCCAATCGCCTTTCGATGGCCCGACGCAGACGGTCAAGACAAAGGATGCTCAGGGCAATCCGCTACCGAAGAGCTGGCACTGGGCGGAATTCGACACGCCGTTCGAAACGCAGTGGTACATGATTTCGAAGGCAGGTACCTACGAATTCAACGTCAATCCGAAAAACTGGACCGACAGCTGCTCAAAGGACGCGGACTGCGCGCCCGTCGGTGGCTCCTGTAAACCCGCCGCCAGTGGCAGTACGCTCAAGAACACCTGCCAAGGGCCAGGTTATACGCCCTCTCATACGGACAATGGCCTCATCTATCAGGTCTACAGCCTCAGCGACATGTCGCGCCCGCTCACCGGGTTCGCGCATGTGCAAGGGGCCCTGCCTCCCGCCTGCGGCTTTGACCCGCCTCCAGGTGGGTTCGGCTTCGTTCCGCCCAGCGGTTGTCTGCCGGGTTGGGCCGATGATATCTACACGCTCGACCGGGCACCCTTCCTGGTCAAAGTGTCCTTCCGGGGCACCTGGAACGGGCCTTTCAAATACCCGTTCCAGTACCGAAGGCACGACTGCTCGGAAAAGACTGCCCCCTGCGTGCTGAATCCGAGCTCGACGATCAAGGGGCACTGGGAGCGCGACGCGCCGCAAGACAAATATTTCTTGTTCCGAGTCACTCATTTCGACACGTTCCCCTTGGCGACGCTACCGCCGCCGACCACGCCCTCTGGTGAGAGCGTGACACAGGGAAACGATCCCAACCCGGCGGATCACTACCAAGAGCTGCTCTTTCAAATCGCTGACATGACCGGCCCGACAGCCGTAACCCACCTCCAGACCTCGACTATCGAGTGGTACAACACCACCCCTGATGCGAACCCACACGTCTATGACACCACCGAGGCAGCGGGCGGTGCCTCCGACCAACGCTACTATTCGATGTACAAGAGTGGCTGGCCAGCAGGCTTTACGGATAAAGATACGGCCGAGGCGATTTACGGCCACCGGCATGTCAGCGCGAACTTCGCCAGCAACACTCACGTAAACCCCCAGGCGTGGTCGTTCATTGGTAGTCAAGAAGGCGGCGGCTTCGGCCCCTACAACCAGAATTGCTCCAGTGCTAAGCACACCGCCGCCTGCATCGGGGCGCCATCGAACAGCGAGATGTATGGCTGGAATGGATTTGACGCCATAGACTGGGGACACCAACTCGATAGCCAGGATAGGTTCTACTTCCTGCACGTCAGGCGCGATTCGCCACAGCCGCCAGCCCAGCGAGCCCCATTCGAGTATGAGGTGTACTGGACAACCAACCTCGTCTATGTCTCCGACGGCTACGGATTGCCAGCCGGTGGCGGCATCGCGTGGTCGCTCGGCAACAGCGACAGCATGAATCGGTTCACGGACGACATGATCTACGCCGAATGGCGGGCCGGCGACGCCGCTACGAGCCTATACCAAACATCCGCCGGGGGAGGGTCAGCCGTGGGGAAGGCGCTCACCGAAGAATCCGACGACGGGCCTCCCGCCCGCTTCATGGGCTATTACGACGAGAACGATAATGGCTACCCGTTAGACGCTCTATTCGTGGGGACCAACGACATTGGTGAAACGTTTATCACACGACATGCACTCCGCGTCCGCGATCACGACGGTGTGTCGTGGAAGCTCCTTAACGCGGACTCCTTTCCCTATTCGGACGGGGTATGCAACCATGGGTCGCATTGGGTGCCGCCTGCCAACCAGGTGTTATTCAACAGCGACGCCCTCTCTCAACACGCAATCCAGCAGGTGAACACGAGAGACATCTGCCGGGACGAGGACGACGTACCCTCTACCCCAGGCTGCGCCTTCGACGGCACGCCTAGCAACTTCGTATGCGCCGCGCACGGCTGGGACGAAGACTATAAGCCGGATCCAGTATGCGTCTTCTACATGCCCGCGCTGTCCTTTCCGTATGGACTAGTATGCGCCAAGTCCATTGACAACTGGCTTACCATCAGGACGAACTACCAGATGCATTACAACCTCACTCCGGCGAAGCTCCCACAATACTGCGAGCACCAGAGCGAATGCGCAGGCCCGGGCCGCAACGTCGACACGCCCTGCTGCGTGGCCGGGCAATGCAACAAGTGCTTCTAGGAGATGGCCCCAGCCGCAGGCGCGTGACGACTCAGCCGATAAGGTAGCTTATGGGATCGACAAACGCGCATCAGGCAAGAAGGCTTTCGGCGCTAGCACTCTCCGGGTTCTTGGGTGCTGCCGCCGCGGTTGTCACCGTGCTGCCCGAGGTTGCCGAGGCGCTGATTCTCACCAAGCGCGTCGCGCAGCGGCCGGTGGCGCAGGCCGGCGTGCCAAACTCCACGAGCTACATGAAGAGGACCCTGTCGTTGCCGACGGGGGATACTCGACTTGACTTTTCGTTCTTTGTCGAGTCGGAGCTGCGCTTCGACTGTCTCCGCCTGTTCGTCGGCGGTAGCGAGGTGGACCTCAATCCCAGGGTGCCCGGTTCCGGCGCCTGCGCCATTGGATTGTCCGGTTTCATTGGCAGGGGAAGCCGCGAAGTCAAAATCACGAAGAGCGGCCCCACCGAGATAAGGTTCGAGTATCACAAGGACGGGAACATCGACAAAGGCCGCGACACCGTCTGGGTGGACGCCATCAAGCTCAGAACCTGGCCGACGGGGGCGAGCGTGCCCACCACGCAGATATTCGACTTCGATGACAACGCTGGCGGGGTGCTCGGCGCCACCGTCAGCTGCCCACCTGGAGCGATCTGCCTTGCGGGCGATTCATGGAATACCGGCGGCTACGATGTCAATGGCGCCCGGAGCGACTTCGGGTGGTTCAGGACAACGGCCGGAAACGAGGGCGTCGCCCGCCGCCCAGCGAAGGTGTCGAATTACTCACAGATAAACGCCGCGTTCCTGGATAGTCCGGCCAATTCCTGCATACCCGGGACTGGCACCTGCCCGATCGGCACCGCCTGTTCGGCGAGCGGCAACAAATGTCATGCCGCGCCGACGAGAACCTGGATGGAGCATGTGTTCGTGATGCCGCCGTCGCTGTCGGATGGCTACGTCACCTTCGACTATTTCGTCGATTCAGAGAAGGGCCATGATTGCTTCTATGTCTACCTCGATGACGTCCAAAAGGAACTCGTACCAGGTCAGTCCGGGTTCGAGTGCTATGGAAATGGCGTCTCCGGCCGCCAGAAGCTCGGAGTTGGAAAAGTCGTTGTCCCTAAGGCGGGCACGGCCCAGCAGCACATCATTCGCTTCGAGTACGACAAGGATGCGGCCGTCGACTTCGGTCGCGACACGGCCCTCGTCGACAACGTCGTGATCACGGCTCCTCACCCTTATTTCAACGACGCTTTCACCATCGCCGCCGGCGGCAAGATCTTCGATTACGGCTTTGATGGCCTTCCGCCGGGCGTTCAAGTCGGGCAGGCGATCCCGGACATTCAGACTTTGCTGAGCGGCCAGCTGGCGACCTGGAATAGCGCCGGCGATTGCGGCGACGGTCAACCCTCATGTCCTGGTTGGGAGACCGGCCGGCCTTCGAGCCCGCGCGGTGAGGTCAATGTCGTCTCCGGTCAATCGCCACCGGCAATGACTGGTTATGTACCCTTTGGCGAAAAGGGCTGGCTGACCCACAATTATCTCTCTCCGATTACCGGCGAGCTGGTCACGGACAACCCCTCATACTTCAGCCTGCCCAACTATAATTCGCCTTGGCAGACCAGCAGTTTGGGCAACGCCAAACAGAGTGGACTACTGGCTGTAAGGGCCTATCCGGACACACATCAGCTGCTGTTGGCCTTCGAGCTGCCGAGTCAAACCGGCAACGGACCACACGACATTCCTCAGGGCCAGGCGTACAACTCTCAGACAGAAGAGCATGCCGGCGGCGAGCTGGTGACGCTGTTTGTGGCCATCGACGACAAGCACTACCGCACGCTCAGAGACGGCGCGCCCAACGGCGCCATGCAAGGCGGCGTGCCCAGGCCAAGCCAGGAAGATCGCTTCTTCGCGATTACCGTGAATTTGCCGGATGGTTCGTGTGGCGGCTATACCATGAACTATCCGAGTGCGACTGGAAGCTCCTATGGAACCCTCGCCGAATACAAGGGGCAGTGCGCTGAGGGTGCGAGCGGCACGTGCCAGGGCCCGCCCGGCGCGGAGTACTGGGGCAACCCGATCAGTCAACAAACGAGTGACCCGGATTTCTGGCCGGTGACTACGGCGATCTATGAGCCGACGACCGCGTGCGAAACCGCAAACGGCCGAAAGCAGCAGCCGCGCAATCTTGGAAAGGTCCACGCCGAGGTGCTGATCACCGTGCCTCAGGAGATCTTCACGAGCGCCAATAGCTTAGGGCTCGCCGTCACGTACTTCGGCTTCGATCCGACCACCATGATCTCATGGGCCGCCTCGCATCTGCCGACACCTGAAAACCAACCGCCGGACGCGAACGACCTGAGCTCGTACCAGTCGCTCTTCTGGACGCACCCCCTGGCTCCACCGAGCGGCTGTCCCTTGGATCACCAAAAACCAGTGGTGGAGAGACAACATCGCCTGGCGCTACCTGAAGGAGTTGGCTTCCCTAGTAAAGACAACTGCCCCGAATACGGCTATGATGTGGTCGGCGCGGTCATACCTCCGCCCCTCTAAGAAAAGTCCATGTCAGAAGTCCGGAGCCAACTCGTTGATTTGTTTACTCTGAGCTGTCGATAGATGTCGTCGGATTCCCTCTGTTCTCCCCTCCGGAGCTAAGGGTCGCGCGTTCGAATCGCGTCGGCTTACGTCAGACGTGCCAGGCTCGACTGCTTTGCTCGAGCTGCTTCGCTAGCAAGCAGCAGGGTGCGCGCCTCAAAGGCCGCCTCCTGCTCTTTGGTGGCTACGATCGCGTAGCGCCGGAACACCTGCGGCGATTCATGGCCTGTGATCGTCATGCAGACAGTTTCCGAAACACCGGCGCGGCGAAGATCTCGAGCGACTGTCCGCCGAAAATCGTGCGTCGTCTTTCCGACGATGCCAGCTTGCTCGCAGGCATCAACGAATTCTTTCCGGTACGCCGAGTAGCAGATCGGACGGCCTCCGCGGCGATGAAAAACGTAGGCTGCGATTCCCGAGCTTTTCTTGGTCCGGTACTCCCTGGCCTTCCAGCGGCACACTAGGAGATCCCAGAGCGCACCGTTCAATGCGAGGGTCCGGGGACGTCCGTTCTTCGTCGAGCCAAGCCGGATCTCACGGACGGTCATGTCTACACTCTCCCAACGGAGCGAGAGAACTTCGCTGATCCTCCAGCCCGTGAGGCTCACAAACCGGACGATTTCCCCGAGGACGTCGGGGAGCTTTCCGATGAGCTTCTCGGTCTCCCCGGGTTCGAAGAACTTCATCTTGACCTGGTTGACGTTGAAGAACGGGAAGTACGGAACCTTCGGAAGGGTCTCGCGACGGTAGGCCAATCGAAACGCCGCTCGCAAGATCTCGACTTCACGATCGATCGTCGCTTTGCTGACGCCGACGCCAAGTCTGCGCCGACGCAGGTGGCGCTGGATGATCTCAATGGGGACGGTCGCATGGATATGATTCTCCACTTCAAAACTCAGGAGACCGGAATCGAATGTGGCGATACGTCTGCCATCCTCACAGGAGAGGCATTTGGCGGCCTGGCCTTCGAAGGATCAGATTCCATACGGACCGTGGGATGTAGGTAGAGGGAGCAGGCTCTGGCAAAGGGCTTCCGGCCTGCGCCCCTTTAGCATCCTTGGCACGGGAAATGGCGGGACGTCTGGGACTCGAACCCGAGCTAGCCCTCCGAAACGGTCGGGAATTCTGCCACTCTTTCTGCGTCGGTCGGCTTCTTTTCGGCGAGCCGCTTCTGCGTTTCCGCCGCACGAGTCGAAAACTATGACCAGAACGGGGAGAAGCGTCGGGGCGCCCCTCAACCCGAGGGTGGCCTTGACGTGCTTGAAGGTGTCCCAGCACGGGCACCGGCCCGTTGAAGGTGACAAGATCGTTTCGTCATAGTGGAAGCATCCCTAGCCCTTCGCCATCTTCCGTTGCCGTCGTCTCTTAGCAAGCCCGTTCATACGGCGAGTTAACCGCGTTCGCGGCCCGCGCCAGAGCCTCCCTGCTGCCGTCCCGACCCCGATCCTCCATGCTTGTCCGGCTTGGGCCGCTCCCTCTGCCGATACGTGGCCACCCTTCGCTGCTGCGAACTCTGATAATCGGGCTGTATGCCTTTCACGTCACGTCGTTGGTCGTTCGCTCCGCGCGAAGCAAGTTTCGCCATCTTCCTCGCTGCCTTGATCGCGGCATGAACGCCAGCTGTCCCCCGGATTTTCTTCACTTTGGCCTTCGCTGCCTTCGGAAGCGTCCGGATGTGTCCGAGGTATTTCCCGTGAAGCTTCAGGGCAGCACGGCGAGTTCCGGACATTCTCCGTTTAGCTTTCCGCTCAACCATCCGGGCAACTCGCTGCCGGCGCTTCTTGATCGGAGACGGCCCATCCTTGCCTCCTAGGAGAGCGTCGAGCCGCTGCTGAAGCTCGCGGATCATTTGCTCTCTCCGCTTTAATGCCTTGGTCACGTCGGAAGCGGTGATCTTGCCATCAGTGATGAGGACGTAAAGGGCGTGAGCGGCACGGTCGGTGCTGAGGTTTAACGTCTTTCGGCTCCTTCGTTTCAATTAGCTCTCCTTTAAGGGGCGGATTCTACCGGCAAGTGCCTGACAATGTTGGTCCCGTCAGATCGGTCGGGTTGCTAACTAACCTGACGCAGAAGCGCGTTTCGCGCCTGCGCTCGAAGCTTTGAAAGGGGCCTCTTTTTCTTGTGGGCCCTGCGATGATCTTGGAGAACCAGAGGGCGACGCCAGATGTGTGATAGGGTGATCTCCCGATTCCTCTGACGGACAGAATCCATCCTCCAAGCGAGTGCCCGCAGCCGGTTTCGGCAAGAAAGCGGATCGTTATGGAACACACCTTACGAAACTGGAAGTGCGCAGACTGTGGGCGGTCCAACAAGACCATCGTAGCGTTGGACGGGAGAGCAAAGTGCGCGTACTGCTCCGAGAAGACTCGCATTCAACCCAGTCGGGATTACCTGCATGCGTTCTCGGCACTTCATCCAGAAACGGCCACGCGGTCCGAGGGGCGTTGGTTATAGAGATTTTTCGGCCCAAACCAGCCCCTGCAAAACGCCGCTGACCTCCTGGTCGGAGCTCATTTTGGCGCGCCCAACGGCCGGCGGGTCAGCGGCGAGCGCGTGCGCGCGAATCGACTTGCGCGAGTCCGCTGCACCCGCATGTGAGGCGACGTCATCCTACTGAAGCGCCACACCGCACTGCGGACAGAACTTCACCGTTGTGCGCCTGCCGAGGAAGCTGCCGCAGGCCGGACACCGCCACGTCCGATATGTGTAGCCAAACACGAAAGCCACCCAGAGTACCCAGAGGATGGCCCAGAGACCCCCACCCTTGCCTATCTGTTTGAAGATCACTGCCAGGCCAAGAAGGAGAATCGTCGCGAGGCCAACAACCACAAAGGCTCTCTGTCGTCTCCGCGTGGCTTCCAGTTTGAAGTCAGCCAGTTGTTCCTGCGTGTATTCCATAGCTCCCTCAGACTCGTGCAAAGCCGCCTAACGGCCGGCGGGTCAGCGGCTCGCGAAGAGCCGAAGGCGATGAGCGAGTCCGCTGCACCCGCGTGTTAGGCGACTGCTGCTTATTCGATGACATTGGCAATGGCTCGCATCACGCATGTGATGTGCAGGCGTTACCCTCCGGCAAGGCGAAAGCAAACCCGTCCTGACGACCGCTGTAGTCCGGTTCGATGACCCACCGTCCAGGCGGAAGGGCAAGCTTCACAACACCATCTCGGTCGCTCGTTCCTTCAGCTCCCGCAGTTGAGCTCGCGAGCTTAACGAACACACCTGTTATCGGTCTGCCACCATCGTCCTGAATCTTGATTTGAACGTTCCAGGCCGTATCGCGATCAGCGGAGACACATGTCGACGTGGCCACAAAGCGCGGTGCGTCCCACGCGAGGTAGCTCTTGCCGTGAAACGTGGTGCAGGACGTTACAACGAGGGCAAGACCCACTGCTAGCGAAGTGAATATCGAGGAGCCGCCTAACATGGACTTAGACAGCCTATGCGTCAGGGGCAAACGAAGCGCGTTCTGCTGCCTAAGACCCCGACGGTGGGGAGATAGGCTGCGGTCGGCGCCGTCTAACTTCCGTCCGAGCTGTGAATGCAGTCCGTTGTGCATCTGCTCGATTCCTGTTTGATGATGATACGCCCCGACCTGGCGCCTGCGCGCCTCTCGCCCGGCGGCCCCGCGCCCGCTATAAGATTCGCCCAACTTGCAAGACGTGAAAAACGCCTCGCAACTTCCCACCAAGAAGTCCCCTCTCTGGAAGTGGGTCATTCTGCCCCCTATCTGTCTCTTGGCCTTCGCAACCGTGATCGCGATTGTTAGGAAGCCGGGAACGATTGCGACCGCGAATAACTGCGTTGCGGTCGTGGGGGCGGCAGCTTTGCTCGGCCTGTACCTGCTTGGAGACGCAGAGTCCAGAAGCGAAAAGCGGCTAAAGCGCCTCTGCGATGCCGTTCTCGTGATCTGTGCTGTCCTCGCTGCCGCTCTTCTATTCAAAGGCGCTCCAGAGAAGCCGCGCATGATCGACGCAGAGACTTCAACGAGGATGAAAGAAATCCTTCAGGCCGTGGCTCATGGCGAGCCTCGGCCTCATGTTTCTATCGGCTACCGCAAGGGAATGGCCGACGAGACTACCGCACCACTCGCTGAGGCGATCACCAACGTGTTGTCATCCGCCGGCTGGGACGCGGATTATTCGGGTAGAGCCTGGGACCCCGCCCCGTCTGAACGCGACATGGAGGGTATTTGCTTCATGGCTCAGGGAGGGCCGGATATCGACGCGCTTGACGAGCGCCAGGAAGCCCTCCTCAAAGCCCTGGCGTTGATCGAGGGGCCGTGTGTGGCCAATATTCCTCAAAAAGCCAGTTCCGTAGTGGACGTTGGGCTCATCGCGGTCGGCCGACGCTCGAGCAGTTCGCGATCGGCGAAGCCATGCCTGCGTCGCCGAGGTTCGTGTCTCGAGGCGACACCGACGCCCGGTTCGCCGTAACGCAGAAAGGGGCGAGGCCGAAGCCCGCCCCCGTTCAGGATCGTGTTTGTGTCCCTCCCCCTCGCTGATTCTCCGAAGATCGGTGGCTTGGGGTGCGAGTTCGGGTCCGAGTTGAGTCACCAAACTCGCTCACAATCGCCAACTCGACCGTGAGTGCGCGATGCTGCGAAACACCGCTCCAGCGTTGGCGATGGAAGGCGTCCGCTGGAAACCTTGGCGGGTTGATTTGGTCGGGACGCCGGGATTCGAACCCGAGGTCGCTACCCGATTGGAATCATCGCGGAACCGCCCGACTTTCGCTCGACCTGAAGAGAAAAAGGGTCAGGCCTCTCGACCTAACCCCTTGAGTTTCATGGTTGCGGGGGGAGGATTTGAACCTCCGACCTTTGGGTTATGAGCCCAACGAGCTACCAGGCTGCTCCACCCCGCGGCAGAGGCGCGAACCTTATCGAAGCGGCCTCGCCGCGTCAAGGTGACTCAGAAGAGACCCGGTCTCCCCCGAAACAGACGCCTCGCGATCGCCGCGGCGGCGACGACCCCGGCGGTCTTCACGAGCGTGGGATGGCGAGCGTAGAAATCTTTGGCCTTTCGAACGAGCTCCGGCCAACCCTCCCTGGCGATCGTGTCGACTTTCTCGATGGCGGATGGGTTGGGTTGGACCGGCGGCGTGTACGGCAGGCCGCCCGGCTCGACCTTGTCGATCGATTGGGGCTCTGGCGTCGGATCCTCTTGAAACTCCATGGGACCTCCCTTGAAAGAAACGCAAGATCGGCTTTGCAAGACAGGTGCCGCTGGTGGAGTCTACGTCGCCGCGGCTCCGAGCGTTGAGATTCCTAGCGTTTCGGGACCGGTGAAACGGCCGGCGCCGGGCCCGCGGCCGGCGTCGTCGTGGGCTTCGTCAGGCTGCCGGGCGGATAGAGCAGCACGACTTCGTCGGGCTCAACCAGGTGGAGCTCTTCGCGAGCAACCTTCTCGGCCGGGAACTCGTGGCGGTTGGCGGTGTCGATGGCGGCCTTCAGGTCGTCGTTCTCCTTCTTGCGCTCGGCGATCTGGCGGTCGAGGAGCTTGACCTCGTCGCGCGCTCGGCGCAGCTCGAGGACGCGGCGGTCCGAGAGAAGCAGGACGCCCATCAAGACCGACGAGATGGCGAGTGAGACGAGGAACGCGGTCATCGGCCGGGGCCCGCGCGAGATGTGCTCGGCGTTTCTCACTGCGCGAAAGCCTCCGCGCCGGCGAAGCGGCCCGCGCCTTCGAGCTCCTCCTCGATCGCGAGGAGGCGGTTGTACTTGGCGAGCCGCTCTCCCCGGCAGGCGGATCCGGTCTTGATGAGACCGGCGTTGACGGCGACGGCGAGGTCGGCGATCGTGTCGTCCGGCGTCTCGCCCGAGCGGTGCGAGGAGATCGTGCGGTATCCGCTGGTCTGAGCGAGCCGTACGGCGTCGAGCGTCTCGGTCAGCGTCCCGATCTGGTTGAGCTTGACCAGCAGCGCGTTGGCCACGCCGTCGGCGATTCCGCGCGCCAGGATCTCGGGGTTGGTAACGAAGACGTCGTCGCCGACGAGGAGGATCTTTTCGCCAAGCTCCTTCGTCAGAGCCTGCCAGCCTTTCCAGTCTTGCTCGGCGAGACCGTCCTCGATCGAGGCGATCGGATACGCCGAAACCAGATCCGCCCAGTAACGAATCATCTGGTCGCTCGAGAGCGTCTTCTTCTCTCCCTTCAGGACGTACTTGCCTCCCTCGTAGAACTCGGAGGCGGCCGGGTCGAGCGCGATGACGATGTCGCGGCCCGGTTTGTGTCCGGCCGACTCGATCGCCGTGATCAAGAGGTCGAGCGCTTCCTTCGACGACGCGATGTCTGGCGCAAAGCCCCCCTCGTCGCCCACACCGGTCGACAGTCCTTTCTTCTTCAGGATCGCTTTCAATGCGTGGAAGGTCTCGGTTCCCGCGCGCAGCGCCTCGGCGAACGTCGAGAAGCCCACAGGGCACACCATGAACTCCTGCGGGTCGAGCCGATTGTCGGCGTGCGCTCCCCCGTTGATCACGTTCATCATCGGCACGGGAAGCGTGGTCGCGCCGGTACCGCCGATGTGGCGATACAGAGGCATGCCCGACGCCTCCGCCGCAGCCTTCGCGACCGCCAGCGAGACGCCGAGGATCGCATTGGCGCCCAAGCGCCCCTTGTTCGGCGTGCCGTCGAGCTCGATCAGGACCCGGTCGATCAGCGCCTGGTCGCGGGCGTCGGCGCCGTCGAGCTCTTCGGCGATCTCTCCGTTGACGTGCGCGACGGCCTTCAAGACCCCCTTGCCTCCGTAGCGCTTCTTGTCGCCGTCGCGCAGCTCCAGTGCCTCGCGCGTGCCGGTCGAAGCGCCGGACGGAACGCCGGCCCGCGCGGAAGCGCCGCCGGAAAGAAGGACCTCGACCTCGAGGGTTGGATTGCCGCGCGAGTCCAAGATTTCGCGCGCGTGGATGCCCTCGATCGAAAAGCTCATGCGATCAGCTCCCGTCCCGCCCGCGCGAGGGCCTCGAGGTCGGATTCGGAGTGCGCTTCGATGTACACGCGAGCGACGGGCTCGGTGCCCGACTCGCGAACCAGAATCCACGAACCATCCCCGAAAATCAACTTGATTCCGTCGATCTGGTTGACCGACGCGACGCGGCGGCCGGACAGGACCTCCGGAGGCGCCTTCTTCTTCTCGGCCAGGCGCTGCCGCGCCTCCTGCGAGAGGGCGAGATCGATCCGGCGCGTCCAGTGCGGCCCGATCTCCTTCCAGAGCTCCGAGCGCAGCTGCCCGATCGTCTTGCCGGTGGCGCCGACGAGCTCCGCCGTCAGGAGGTCCGCGAGGATCCCGTCCTTTTCGGGAACGTGCCCTTCGACCGTCAGGCCGGCGCTTTCCTCCCCTCCGAGCACGATCTTTCCTTCGAGCAGCAGCTCCCCGATGTACTTGAACCCGACGGGCGTCTCGTAGAGGGGCACTCCGTGCTTCTTCGCGATCGCGTCGAGGGCGTGCGTCGTCGCCACGCTGCGGGCCACGCCGCCGCGCCGTCCCTTGCGACCCAGGAGGTCCTCCAGCAGAAGCGACAGGATCTCGTTGGGTTGGACGTAGGCGCCCTTCTCGTCGCAGACGCCGAACCGGTCCGCGTCCCCGTCGGTCGCGAGGCCCAGCCGCGACGCGCCGCCGCGCACGTCTTCCGCGAGCTCGTCGAGCTCCGCCTCGCCGCACTGCGGGGAGCGCCCGCCGAAGAGCGGATCCGCCTTCTCGTGGAGACGCGAAAGCGCTGCGCCTGTCGTCTCGAGATATGCGTCGAGAAAGCCCGCCGAAGTGCCGTACCGGAAGTCGAGGGAGAAGCGCGGCCTCCCGCGTCCGACCGCGGCCGCATCGACCTTCTTCGCGAGATCGGCGAGATACGCCGGTGCCGGGTCGAACCGCGGCATCGCACTCTCCTCCGGCTCGGGCTCGTCGGAGATGTTCACGATCTCGGCCTCGATCTTCTTCGTCACATCCGGGAGCGCGGGCGCGCCGTCGGACGTCGAGAACTTGATGCCCAGATACCGGGGAGGATTGTGGCTTGCGGTAAAGTTGATCGCGCCGGCGGCGCCGCGGCGGCGAATCTCGAAGGCCAGAACCGGCGTGGGTACGGGCCGGGCGCACACCTCGGCGGCAAAGCCGTGGCGGGCGAGGATCCGGGCGGCTTCGAGGGCAAACCGGTCGGCGAGAAAGCGTGTGTCGAATCCCACCAGAACGGGGCCGCTCGAACGGCCGTTTGAAGAGAGCACGCGCGCGATCGCGGCGACGACACGCCGCGCATTGGCAAACGTGAACTCATCGGCGATGACCGCACGCCAGCCGGACGTTCCGAAGCGGATCGAGGGCGTCATCCCGTGAAGCTAGCACGGGTGTGTGCAGCGGCCGTGCTGGTGGCCGTCGCCTGCGCCGCGGTCGAGCCGCCGCCGAAGACCCAATCCGAGAAGCTCTCGGTCCGTTGGCCGAATCTCCAGAAGCCGCTCGTCGAGGCCTACCCCGCGCCCTCCAGGCCCGAGGACCCGGTCAAGGCCGCGGTGTTCAACCGCATCAACAAGGACCGCGCCGATGCGAAATTGCCCCCCCTTGCATGGGATGAGGGTGCGTCCCGCGGCGCCGACGCGTTCGCCGAAGCTCAGGTCGAAGAAGGGACGCTCGGCCATTTCCTGACGAACGGGATTCCGCCCTACGCGCGGACAGCCCTCGCCGGCGTCTTCGGCATGGGCGAGGAGAATTCCGTTTCGTGGCGCACGACCGGACCGAAGTTCAAGGAGTCCGCGCTGGAGCTCGCGCTCGCCGGCCAGGCCGACATGATGCGTGAGAAGCCTCCCTACGACGGGCATCGCCGCACGATCCTCGACCCCAATGCCACCCACGTCGGCGTCGGCTACGCGCTCAAGGGCAACAACTTTCGAATGGCCCAGGAGTTCCAGACCCGAAGGCTTCAGGAGCTCTCACTTCAGCGTTCGAGCAACAATCCCGAGACCGTGCTCTTCGAGGGACGGCCTCTGTCGTCGCAGCGCCTGCGCTTCGTGACGATCGCCCACGAGTCGTCGCCCCGTCCGCTCTCGAAGGCCGAAGCCAGCTCCCGCACCAGTTACACCTATCCCGAGCCCCAGCTCGCGTACGTCGAAGAGGGACACAAGTCCATGCAGGTCGTCGGCGCCAGGACCGAGGACCGGATCCGCGAGAATTCCACCGGAGACTTCTCCTTCCGCTTCACGCCGACGTCCGCGGGCCTGTGGACGTTCGTTTTCTACCTCGCCGAGGGAAAGGAGAAACCGATCCCGGGTGGGCTCGCGGTCCTCTGGGTCGAGAAGGCCCCGAAGTGATCACGATCCTGGCGGTGGGCGAAGCCGCCTCGGAGCTCGCGGCCTTCGGGTCCGGTCATCCCTCGATCGAAATCGTCACCGCGAGCGACGCCGAGGACGCACTCGATCGGCTCGCGCGCAACCGCCGCATCGACGCCGTCCTGCTCCTTTCGGACGCGGACGCTCCCGACGCGGCCCGTCTGCTGCGCGAGGAAGACCCCGGCGGTCCTCCTCTCTTCGCGGCGTGCGGCGTCCCCGGAGTCGTGAGGATCCAAGCGGCCTCGCCCGAGCGGATGCTCCTCGACGTCGTCGAGAGACTCTCCCCGGAAGGCTGAGTCCAGAAAAAAGGGCGGCCGCGAGGCCGCCCGAATCACGAGGACGGGCGTTTTGGCGCCCGCCGATCTCCTCCTCACGCCCCCCGCGATGAGCGCCGCGAAAGGACGCGACCCACCCGGAACAAGCCAACGGAGAATTCGAGGTCCGAAAACTGGCCGTACCCTATAAGCGACTTCCCGGACCTGTCAAGAAGGACAGGTTCCCGGGCCGCGATGCCCGTTCGGACAGGGGGCTGAAGACACCCGGAGCGGTCGATAGGTCATGGTAACTTCGGGGCCGGGGGTATTTTCGATGGGTGGCTGTGGCAGCGGCGGCGGCTGCGGGGTAGGCAATGCCTATAACCCCGGCCAGTACGTCGGTATCCGAATCAACGAGCACGAGGACGGCCGGAACGTCCTTTGCGACACCATGGGCCTGGATGTTTCCCGCGGCCAGCGGGTGATCGTGGAGGGCGACTCGGGCCTCGAGCACGCCCAGATCACGAACATGCGGCCCATGATCCTGAAACAGTGTCAGTTGCGGGATTCCCGGCGCCTGGTTCGGGTTGCCTCCGAGGCCGACCAGGCGGCCTACAAATCCAAGGTCGCCCGGGAAGTGAGGTTCTTAGACGACACCCGGACTCTCGCCGTCGAGAAGCGCCTCAACATGAAGGTCATCCGCGCCGAGGAGACCTTCGACGGCCGAAAGGTCACGGTTTATTACACTTCCGAGGCTCGGATCGACTACCGCAAGCTCGTTTCGGACCTGGCCATGAAGCACCCCGTCCGCATCGAGATGCGGCAGGTCGGGCCCCGGGACGAGACGAAGATGCGGGGAGGAATCGGGCCTTGCGGCCTGACCCTCTGCTGCTCGACGTTTCTTAAGTCCTTCCACCCCGTAACCATCAAGATGGCGAAAAACCAGAATCTCTCGCTCAATCCGTCCAAGATTTCGGGGATGTGCGGCCGGCTGATGTGCTGCCTAGCCTACGAGGACGAGGGGCCCCCTCCCCAGCCTCGAAAGCAGAATAATCCCGTCGAGCTGCCTGTTTGAGCCATCAAAGCGTCCCACCTTTTACCGGGACTAAAGAGAGTCAGCCGTGGTCAATAGAAACTCCGGCGGCGCCTACAGAGGCGAAGACGAAGGAGCAGCCGCCAACCGCAAACTGATTCGGCCCAACCTTTCGGATCTCGCGGACCGCTACCCGACGCGCTCGTTCGCCCAGCGCAAGCAGGTCCCCCCCGAACAGACCAATGCCGAGAGCTACTACTACCTCAAGCAGATGGCGGCCAAGACTCCCATGGTCGTCGTGCTCACCGACGGGGAGCAGATCCATGGGTGGATCGAGTGGTACGACAAGGCATGTTTGAAGGTCAACCGGGACAAGGGTCCCAACCTTCTGATTCCGAAGGCCTCCATCAAGTACATGTTCAAGGAGTCCGAGGCCGGCGGGACTGTCGAGACGGACGGGAACAGGTAGCGCCTACCGCGCCCCTTTCCCGGTCAGCACCGCTGGCACGGTCTTGAGCAGGATCTTCAGGTCCAGCAGCGGAGACCAGGTGTCGATGTAGGTCAGGTCCATCGCCATCCACCGGTCGAAGTCCACTTCGCTGCGTCCCGAGATCTGCCAGAGACAGGTCAGCCCCGGCTTCATGCTCAGCCGACGCCTCTGCCAGGGCTCGTAGCGAGCGACTTCTTCAGGGAGGGGGGGCCTGGGGCCGACCAGGCTCATGTCCCCGACGATCACGTTCCAGAGCTGCGGCAACTCGTCGATCGAGAGCCGGCGCAGGAGCCGGCCCACCATCGTGAGCCGGGGATCCCGGGAGGCCTTGAAGACCGGGCCCGTCATCTCGTTCAGGTGCGAGATTTCCGACAGCCTCTCTTCGGCCCCGGGCTCCATCGTGCGGAACTTCACCAGCGTGAAGTGGCGGCCGTTCAGCCCACAGCGAACCTGCCGAAAGTAGACCGGAAACCCGGTCGTCAAAAGGATCCCGAGCCAGGCCAGGACCTGGATCGGCAGAGTCAGAAGGAAGAGCGCCAGCGAGAGAGCCAGGTCCAGGGCCCGCTTGGCGACCAGCTGGCCCGGATTCGAGGGCGTCGTCGTGAACGTCAAGAGCGGAATCCCGTCGAGCTCCTCGAGCACCGGCCGCGCCAGCACGTGCGGAAAGATGTCCAGCGACACATGGGCCCGCACGCCATGGCGCTCGGCGACCATGAGGGCGTCTTCGTACTCCCCCAGCTTGCCCTTCTCGATGACGAAGATGACTTCGTCCACGACCTCGGTCGACAGGATCGTCTCCATGTCCGTGATGCGGCCTAGACATGGCCAGCGGTCCTTCAGGCCGATCTCGCGGCCGTTGTCGTCGTCGAGGTACCCGATCACGCGGAATCCCCAGTGGGGATGCGCTTCGAGAAAGTCGGCGAACTGGGCGGCCTTCGGACCGGTGCCCACGATCAGGGCGGTCCGGAAGTTGAATCCGCGCGAGCGCACCCAGCGGGACGTCAGGCGCAGCGCGACTTTCTCGGTGGTCAGCAGGGCGAAGTTGACGATGCCGAACAGAACCAGGAACCAGCGGCTCACGAAATCCATCCGCAGGCCGTAGATCAGCACGACGAGAATCGCCGGTCCGCCGAACGCGACTTTCGCCGCGGCCCAGATCTCTTCCCCGAGCGGGAGCGTGCGGTGGCTGCGATAGAAGCCCGCCGCATACAGCAGGAGACCCCAGATCGGCAGGATGAAGAAGAGCAGCTGCAGATACTGTTCGAAAGGCGCCAGCGGCAGCGGAAAGAGTCTTGGAAACGCCTGCGTCAGCCATCCATGGCGGAGCGCCCAGGTCACCGGAAAAGCCAACGCCGTCAAGGCGAGGTCCGTCAGGAGCACTCCAATGGCGATGGCGCGGGCTTTCTGCTTCAGCATCGAACGTAACCGGGGCAGGGCTCGTGGCCGGTCTCTGCGATGTTATGAGATGACGGGACGCCCTTCAAGGATGGCTTCGTATCGATCGACGACATCGTCCCAACGATATCTTTGTCGCGTCCGTTCAAGTGCTCGTTCTTTCCATACGGAGTGACTGGCCGGATCGTCCAGGACCGCGGTCAGGAGGCGGGCCAGGGAGCCCGGCGCGTGCACGTCGAATGGAAGCGCGGCGCCGGCCGCGACTTCTTCGTTCTCCGGAGTCTGGTTGTAGCAAACGACGCGCCCGAAACCCAGGGCCTCGACCAGCGCGGGATGCGTCCCGCCGACCTCCGTGGCCTGGACGTAGACGGCCGCGTTGGCGAGCAATTCCCGGTAGCCCTCGCCGTAGATCGCTCCGGGCAGGAGCACGCGCGCGTCCGCGGCCGCCCGGATCCGCTCGATCGTGTTGGACGCGTACGGCGCGTCTCCGACGACGACGAGAGGCGTGGATCCGGGCACCCTCCGGTACTCGCGGACGACTTCTTCGGCGTTGTTCTCGGGCTCCAGACGCGACACGTACAGAACGTAGCGCTCAGGCGAGAGGCCGAGACGCTCGAGGGTCGCGGTGCCCGAAGGGGCGGGCAGGTCTCCCCCGTACGGGATGAACACCGAGTCGACACGATGACGCGAGCGGTAGTACTCCTGGATCACCCGGGCGTCCGACACGACGACGTCGGGAAGGAGCGTGGAAAGCGTCTCGGAGATCCGGTACGCGAGCTTCCCCGCGGCATTCCACTTGCGGCGATTGCGCTCGAGGCCGTCGACGTTGAGCACGACGCGCGTCCGGCCCGCAAGACGCGGAACAAACGAGACCGCGGCATTGATCGCGTTGCAGACGAGCACCGCGTCGAAGCGCTCGAAGGCCGCGTCGATGCTCGATAGCGCGCCGTGCACGACCGTGTCGAAGTATTTCGACGGAATCGTCGGGAGCGTGCGGATCTTGGCTCCCCGCCACTCGTTGAGCCCCGGCTCTGCGTATCGCGTGCGCGTGTACACGATGACGTCGTGGCCGCGTGCCGAGAGCCGCGCCGAGAGCTCCTCCGCGAGCGTCTCGAAGCCGCCGTAGCGGGCGGGGATGCCGCGGGTGCCGAGGATGCCGATGCGCATGTTTGGGAAGACGCTATCAGGGCGGCCGCAAGAGCCGCCCCTACGACACCGTAGGGGCCGGGCTTGTCCCCGCCCCCCTCCGCAAGCGTGCCTTCTCTCGAATCTCCCGTCGCTTCGCCCACAAACGCTTCCGGTTCTTCCACAGCCACGAAAACGCCGGAAGCGAGCTGCGCTCGACGGTCAGGCAGGCGCCGACGACCACGAGGTCGCGGGCCAGCGTCGGCACGGCCGTGCGCACGGCCTCCGCGGCGGACTGGTTGTTGATGCGCAGGAGGAACCGATTCTTGACCGAGTGCAGGTTCGCGACGTCCGACATCTGCCTGCGGCGCTCGGGAAGGTTGCGGCGGCGGTGCGCGGCGACGGCCGACGGGACGTAGAGACAGCGCCAGCCGAGCAGCCGGAGCCGCCACGCCAGATCCGCGTCCTCCCGGTACAGGAAGAAATCCGAATCGAAATAGCCGGTCGAGATGCGCGCGCTCTCGAGCGCCGCCCGCCGATAGAAGCCCGCCGCGCCGGACGCTCCCTCGACGTCTTCCTCTTTTTCGTAGCGGCCGGCCGCGGGCTCCCCCCCTCCGCGATCGAAGTGGCGGCCGGATGCGGTGAATCGGATGCCGGTGGAGTCGAGCCGGTCGGTCGCGCGGAGATCGGATCCCTCGGCTCTCAGAAGGCGTCCCGATGCCGATCCCACGTCCGCGGCGTCGGGCGCGTCCAGACGACGCGCGAGCACAACCGCAAAGTCCGGCTCGAGGCGACAGTCGGGGTTCAATGCCAGGACGTATCTCCCGGAGCTCGCCTCGATGCCCGCGTTCATCGCCGCGGCAAACCCGACGTTTTCGGGCAGCGCCAGGAGTCTCACGGCGAATCCGAGCCCGCGGACGACCTCGCGGGACTGGTCGGTCGAGGCGTTGTCGACGACCAGCGTCTCGATAGAGACGCCGCGCTGCGCCAGGGCCGATCTGATCGACACGGGAAGATCGTCGGCGTCGTCCTTGGAGACGACGATGATCGAGACGTCCGGAGTCATCGCGACAGCGCCTCGCCGAGGACGCGGAGGTAGGCGCGCGCCGCCTGTGGGCGCGGGCGCGGCATCCCAGCGCGGAACGGGAGCGCCGCGAGGCGAAGCAGCATTCCGGCCGCGAGCAGCGCGCGGTACGCCGCACGGGCCGGCAGGCCATAACGGCTGGACCGATAGAGCATCGCGTTGCGGTAGAAGAGCGGCAGGAATCGATCGTAGCCGAGGCGGGACGCCGACTCGCCGCCTCGGTGCCCGACGCGCGCCCCGGGTACGTAGAGGATTTTTCCCACGCGTCCGAGCCGGTCGCACAGGTCCACGTCCTCGTACCACGCCGGCACGAAGCGCTCGTCGAATCCTCCCGCTCGCGCGAACGCGTCCCTACGCACGGCCAGGGCTGCCGCGGCCGCCTGCTCGACAGCGAACGGCTTTTCCCGATCCGCTTCCGCATATCGGGAGAACCGGCGTCCCGGATTGTTCGGCCAGAGGTGATCGACAAGGAGGAGCTCCCGGGCGTCGGAGGAGAGCGTGGGAAGACGGCGCAGCTGGAACGTTGCCTGATCTTCCATCGCCGGTGGCGCGAGGCGCATTGGACCCGGCGCAGGCGCGGCTCCTTCGACGTCGACGAGGCGCGGCGCCACCGCCACGATGCGCGGGTCTTCGTCGAAAGCCCGCGCGATGGCCGAGAAGGGCTCGTCCTCGGCCCGAGTGTCGGGATTGAGAAACAACAGGGCGTCGCCCGGCGCCGCGGCCGCCGCCTGATTAGCCGCCGGACCGAATCCCCGGTTCGTGGGGTTGACGAGCAGATGCGCTCCCGGAAAGAGACGATCGAGCGTGGCTCTATCGAGAGACCCGCCGTTGTCGACGACCACGAGGGAGACCTTTACGCCCCCGGCCGGGATCTTCGAGGTCGCGCGGGCGAGCGACGCAATGGCGGCGGAAAGGTCCTCCGCGTCGTTCCACGAGACGTAGACCGCGGTGATTTCGCGGATCACCGCGGTCCCGCGTCGGTCCCGGGGAAGCGCGACAGTCGTCCCGGTACCGCCCGCTGCCGGATCGCCATCAGCGGCAGGCGCGGCCAGACGAGCAGCGGCAGAGCGATGCCTTTCCATCCGATCGTCCTCGCGTGCGCCAGGTCCGCCGTCAGTAGCGGGCCCAGGTGGCGCGCCAGGAGGCCCGGCGCGAAATTGCGAAAGAGCGTGCGCCAGCGGTTGCGCGCCGTCCAGAATGCGCGGCGGAACGGCGTGCGCCGGCCGGTGCGCGAGCCTTCATGACGCGCGATCGCGCGCGGATCGCACAGGAACCGCCATCCGTCGCGGGC
>Ga0075424_100000726_pt1 | contig 26675 bp, 22 predicted proteins | sample SoiMethybrSBSTD3_FD_75301 | JGI IMG/M metagenome (GOLD analysis project Ga0075424, IMG submission 75301) | Bulk soil microbial communities from a Populus tree surrounding site in Tennessee, USA - Soil MetaG P. TD hybrid SBSTD3 | ecosystem: Environmental > Terrestrial > Soil > Tree plantation... | reverse complement strand
CCGCCGGGCGGCTGGCCGGCAGGGGTTTATCGGGCCAGCTACCGCGTGCTGGCGCACGGAGCGCCCGTGCTTGAGCGGAGCTTTTCGCTGCCGCTGCCCGCGGCACGGGCACCGTGAACCATGTTTGCGGGCGGCTCTGGCGCCCAGCTTCAAATAACGAACGGCCTGGGTTAGGCTGCCCCGTTCGGGAGTTCTTCATGCCAACCTACCGAAATCTTCAGCCAGGCGACCCGGCGCCTTGGTTCCACCAGCGCTCGTCCGTGAACGCGAACTATGCTTTCGATTCGGCGGCCGGGCGTTACCTCGTGCTGTGCTTTTTCTTGAGCGCCGCCAATGAGCGCGCCCGGGCGGCGCTCGAGGCCGCCTCTGCCCATCGCGCGCTGTTCGACGACGACAAGGCGGCTTTTTTCGGGGTCAGCATCGATCCTGCCGATGAGGCGCAGCGGCGGGTGGAGACCCGGCTGCCCGGCTACCGTTATTTTTGGGACAGCGACGGCAAGATCGGCAAGCTCTACGGCGCGCTGCCCGTCGAGGCACAAGCCCCGGGCGCCGGTGCCCGGCAAATGTGGGTCGTACTCGACCCGACGCTGCGCATCCTCAAGCTCACGCCCTTCAGCGAGGACGGCGCCGCCAACGAAGAGATTTTCGCCTTTCTCGACGCGCTGCCACCGCCCGCCCGCTTTGCGGGCTTTGAGCTGCAGGCCCCGGTGCTCGTGCTTCCCAACGTGTTCGAAGCGGAGTTTTGCGAGCGCCTGATCACGCTCTACAACAGCAGTGGCGGGCAGGAGTCGGGCTTCATGCGCGAAAAGGAGGGCAAGACCGTGATCGCGCATGACTACGGCCACAAACGGCGCAAAGACCACGAGATCGTTGACCTCGAGGTGATCAAGCACGCACAAAACCGCATCATTCGGCGCGTCGCCCCGGAGATCCTGAAGGTGCACCAGTTCCAGGTCACCCGCATGGAACGCTACATCGTCAGCTGCTATGCGGTGGAGGACGGTGGCCACTTTGCGCCACACCGCGACAACACCACCAAGGGAACGCAACACCGCCGCTTTGCCGTATCGGTCAATCTCAACGCCGACTACGATGGCGGCGAGGTGAGCTTTCCGGAGTATTCCAGGCACGGTCTCAAACCGCCGCCGGGCGGGGCGGTCGTGTTCTCCTGTTCGCTGCTGCATACCGTGTCCAAAGTCACGCGCGGCCGACGCTACGCCTTCCTACCATTCCTTTATGATGAGGCAGCGGCGAAGATTCGCGAGGCCAACAACGCCTTCCTCGGCGAAGGCGTGGGCGCCTATCAGAACTGATCAGCGCCGGCGCGCCCCGGCAACCTCAAGAGGTTCGGCCCGCGCATGCGCATCCTGTTCGTGCACCAAAACTTCCCCGGCCAGTTTCCGCACCTGGCGCCGGCGCTCAGCGCACGCGGGCACGATGTCAGCGCCTTGACGGTCGCCGGCAACAAGCGGCCCTCCCCGGTTCCCGTCTTCCACTATACCTACCAAAAGCCCAATTTCGAGCGCGCGATCTCGCGCCACGTCGGCAACTTCGCAGACCGTGCCGAACGCGGGGTCGCGGTCGCCCTTGCCGCGGAAAAATTGCGCGCCAACGGGTACGTTCCCGACCTCGTGTTCGGGCATTTCGGCTGGGGTGAAACGCTTTACTTGAAGAACGTCTGGCCGAGCAGCAAGCTCGCGCTTTATGCGGAATTCTTCTACCATCCGCGTGGTCTGGATGCGGATTTTGACCCAGAGATTCAGCGTCCGAGCCTCGCCACCAACATTGTCACCACGACCTTGCAGGCGCCCCTGCTGTTGGCGATGCACACGGCTGACGCGGCGCTAGCCCCGACACGCTGGCAGGCCCAGACGTTTCCGGCGCACTTTCAAGAGCGCATCAGCGTCATTCACGATGGCATCGACACGGAGCGGCTGCGCCCGACGGCGCAAGCTCAGATCACCGTCGGCAGCCACATCTTCCGCCCGGGCGATGAGGTCTTGACCTTTGTCAGCCGCAACCTGGAGCCCTACCGCGGCTACCATATTTTCATGCGCGCCCTGCCCGAAGTGCTGCGCGCCCGCCCCCACGCCCACGTCATTATCGTCGGCGGGCAGGAGGCCGGCTACGGCCCGCTGCACGCCTCGCGCAAACCCTGGAAGCAAATCTTCCTCGATGAGGTCAAGGATCGCCTCGATCCGAAACGGGTGCACTTCGTCGGGACCATTCCCTTCCCCAGCTTCGTCAATCTGATGAGCGTGACGCGGGTACACGCCTATCTCACCTATCCCTTTGTGCTGTCCTGGTCGATGCTGGAGGCCATGAGCGCGGGCGCGCTGGTGGTTGGCTCGGCGACGCCGCCGGTTGAGGAGATCCTGCGGCACGGCTCGAACGGACTGCTGGTCGACTTTTTCGATTGGCAGCACTGGTCGGCGACCCTGATCGAGGCACTCGCCGAGCCTGACAAGTTTTCCGCCCTGCGCCAAGCCGCACGTGCCACGATCCAGGAGGGCTACGACCTCAAGGAGAAGTGCCTGCCGCGCATGCTCGATTTCGTGGAGAGTCTGGGACGCTGAGCCCAACGCTCCTAGCGCAGATGACAGGCGACCTTGTGGCCCGGCTCAACCTCGCGCAAGGGCGGCACCTGCGAGCGGCAGCGGGCTTCCGCGTAAGGACAGCGCGTATGGAAATGGCAGCCGGGCGGAGGCCGGAGCGGGCTCGGCACGTCCCCTTGCACCACGCGCCGCACGCGCTTGATCGCCGGGTTGGGGATCGGCACCGCCGCCAGCAGCGCCTCCGTGTAGGGATGCAGCGGCCGCGTGAAGAGCGTGGTCTTGTCGGTGTACTCGACGATGCGGCCGAGATACATGACCGCGATGCGGTGGCTGATATGCTCGACCACCGCCAGATTGTGGGAGATGAACAGGTAGGAGAGCTTCAGGTCGCGCTGCAAATCGCGCAACAGATTGATGACTTGGGCTTGGATCGAGACGTCGAGTGCCGAAACTGGCTCGTCACCCACGATCAGGCGCGGGTTGAGGGCGAGCGCGCGTGCCACGCCGATGCGCTGGCGCTGTCCGCCAGAGAACTGGTGGGGATAATTGTCCATCTGCGCGCGGCGCAGTCCAACGCGTTCGAACAGCTCCGCCACGCGCTCGCGCCGCGCCCGTTTGCCAGCCCCGCCGTGCAGCTTTAACGGCTCGGCGACGATATCGCCGACCCGCATCCGCGGATTGAGCGAGGAGAAGGGGTCTTGAAAGATAATCTGCATGCGCTGGCGCAGGGGACGCAGCTCGGCCTTGCTGAGCCCCGATATCTCGTGACCGTCGAGGCGGATGCTGCCCGCGGTCGGCTCGATCAGGCGCAAGATGCTGCGCCCGACCGTGGTCTTGCCGCATCCCGACTCGCCAACCAGGCCGAGGGTTTCGGCTGCACCGATCGTAAAGCTGACGTCGTCCACCGCGTGCACGTACCCCACCGTACGCCGCAACAACCCGCGGCGCACGGGAAAGTATTTTTTCAAGCCCTGCACCTCGAGCACGTTGGCGGTGTCAGGCATTGGTGGCTCCCGCGACCTTATCGGAGTGCCAGCACGCCGCCCAATGACCGCCGGCCTTTTGCTCGTAGGGCGGATACTGTCCGCGGCACACGTCGCTGGCAAAGGCGCAGCGCGGCGCGAAGCTGCAGCCGGCCGGCAGGTCGCTGAGGGCGGGTACAATGCCGGGAATTTCCTGCAGCCGCTGCAGGGGCACGCCATTAAGGCGCTGGTCGATGCTCGGCAAGCGCGGGATGGAGTTGAGGAGGCCGCGCGTATAGGGATGCCGCGGGCGGGCGAACAGGCCCTCCACCGAGGCCTCTTCCACCTTGCGACCGGCGTACATGACGATGACGCGCTCGGCCGTTTCTGCCACGACGCCGAGATCGTGAGTGATGAGGATCACGGCGGTACCGAGTTCGCGCTGCAGGCGGCCGATCAAGTCGAGGATCTGCGCTTGGATCGTGACATCGAGCGCCGAAGTCGGCTCATCTGCGATCAGGACCTTGGGATTGCAGGCAAGCGCCATGGCGATCATGGCGCGCTGACGCATGCCTCCCGAAAGCTGGTGGGGATATTCCTTGACCCGCTGTTGCGGTTCGGGGATGCCGACCAGGTGCAGCATTTCGGTGGCCCGCCGCGTGCCGGCGCGGCGCGACATGGCTTGGTGCAAAATCAGGGCCTCGCTGATCTGCCGGCCAATGGTCATCACGGGATTGAGCGAGGTCATCGGCTCCTGGAAGATCATGGAAATCCGGTTACCCCGAATGGCGCGCATGGCGCTGGCGTCGAGCGCGATCAGATCAACGCCGTCGAGATGCGCCGAGCCGCCGACGATGCGGCCCGGCGGATCGGCCACCAAGCGCAGGATGGAAAGCGCGGTAACGCTTTTGCCGCAACCCGACTCACCCACAATCGCCAGGGTCTCGCCGCGGCGCAATGTGAACGAGACCCCATCCACGGCCTTCATCAGGCCGTTGCGTGTGAAGAAGTAGGTGCGCAAATCCGCGACCTCGAGCACGTTCTCGGTGGTGGCTTGCGCCGGCGCTGTCTTGTCAATGGAGGTTGGCAAGCAAGCCTTCATCAAATGCGCTGACGGGGATCGAGGAGGTCGCGGATCGCGTCGCCCAGCAGATTGGTGCCGAACACGACGAGGCTGATGGCGATACCGGGGAAGATGACAAGCCAGGGTGCCGTGCGCACGTATTCGGCGGCCGACTCCGACAACATGCGCCCCCACGAGGGATGTGGCTCGGGGACACCGAGGCCCAGGAAGGCCAGCGCCGATTCAACCAGGATCGCCGAGCCGAACTGCGCGGTGGCAAGAACAATCAGGGGTGCCAGGGTGTTGGGCAGAACGTGCTGGATGGCGATACGCCCTTCGCTCATACCGACGGCGCGCGCCGCCTCAACGAAGGGCATCTCCCGCAAGGCCAGGGTGTTGGAGCGAATCACGCGGGCGACGTTGGGCACGAGCGGAATGGCAATGGCAACAATGGTATTGCCGAGCGACGGCCCCAGCGAGGCCGCCATGATCAGTGCCATCACCAACAAGGGCAACGCCTGCATAATGTCGATCACGCGTTGCACGATAAGGTCCACCCAGCCGCCAAAGAATCCGGACAACAAGCCAATGCTGACGCCGACCAGGCAGCCCAGTGCGGTTGCGCCGATGGCCACCGCCAGCGAGATGCGCGCGCCATAGACGATGCGCGAAAACACGTCGCGACCCATGAAGTCGGCGCCCAGGGTGTGCTGCTCGCCCGGTGGCGCCAGAGAGACGCGCGGGTTGGTGGTGGTCGGATCGTAGCTGGTGATCTGGTCTGCAAAGATAGCGGTGGCGATGAACAGCAGCATGATCACGGCACCGATGGCGCCCAGCGGATAACGCCGCATGAAGTGCAGGACGGCCCCGTGCCAGCCGCGCACGCCGGCGCCGGCTCGCCGCAGTTCTACCTCATGATCGATGACCGCCACTTGGATCTCACTCCTCGTATTTGATGCGCGGATCGAGAACGACGTAAAGCATGTCGACGATGAAGTTGGTGACAACGACGACGACGGCGATGAACATGACGAGGTTTTGCACGATCGGATAATCGCGCCAGCGGATGGCCTCGACCAGGAAGCGGGCCACGCCCGGAATGTTGAACACCGTCTCGGTAACGATCAGACCGCCGATCAGGAAAGCCGCCTCGATGCCGATGATGGTGACGACCGGCAGCACCGCGTTGCGTAGCGCATGGTCGTAGTTGACGGCGCGTTCGGAGGCCCCCTTGGCGCGGGCCGTGCGGATGTAGTCCTGCCGCATCACCTCCAGCATCGAGGAGCGCGTCAAGCGCATGACCAGCGCCGAACTGCGGAAGCCGACCGCGGCGGCGGGAATGCTCAACAGCGCCAGGTCATGCCAGAAGCTGCCGGTGTCGCTTTTATAAATGGGAATCCAGCCAAACCAGTGCACGAAGGCCATCAGAATGAGCAGGCCAAGCCAGAAGGACGGTAGCGATAGGCCACTGAGACTGACGACCCTTAGGGCGTAGTCGAGCGCCGTATTCTGGCGCACCGCGCTCATGACGCCGAGCGGCACCCCGAACAAGACCGAGAAGACGAGCGCCAGCACGGCGAGCTTGGCGGTGACGGGGATGCGGGGCAGGATCTCCTCAATGGCGGGCTTTTCCGAGACGTAGGCGTAGCCGAGATCGCCGCGCGCCAAGCCTCCCATCCAAGTGATGTACTGGGTGACGATTGGCTGGTCCAACCCCAGCTGGCGCTCGATTTTTTTCTTTTGTGCGGGATTAACGAAACCCGCCGAGTCGAAAATGATATCGGTAATGTTGCCCGGCACCAGGCGCAGCATGACGAAGATCAAAACCGACATGCCAAACAGCGTCACGAGCATCAGGAGCAGGCGGCGGATGAGATAGGCTCCCATTGCGGTGCTCCTCTATCGGCTCCCTGCGCCGGCGACGCCGCTATTTATCGAGCCACAGGTCCTCGAAGCGCCAGTTGTTGTAAATGCTGTTGGCGTGCAAGACGAAGCCTTTCACGTGCGGATGCCAGCAGGTGGCGGCGCGAGCGTAGGAAATGATCGGACGCGCCAGATCCTCGGCCAGCCGGCGCTCGACTTCCCACACCAGCTGTTTGCGCTTGGCCACATCGGTCTCCTGCGACTGCTTGTCGATCAAGGCGTCGACGTCCTTGTTGCAGTATTGCGTGAGGTTGCGTTCCGAGTCGCAGCTATAGTTCTCATAGAGGTTGACGTCGGGGTCATCGACACCCACGCCGGTCAGGTTGAGTCCGACAGAATACTCCCCGCGCGTGACCTTGGCGTGCCAGATGCTCGTGTCGATCACCTCGAGCTCGCCCTCGATAAAGATTTTCTTGAGCTGGTCGATCAGGATCACGGCCGGATCGCGGTAGATGGCGATATTGCGCGTGGACACTTTGACTTTGAGCGGCTTGGCCTCGCTGTAGCCGAGGCTCTGCATGATCTCGCGCGCCTGCGCGCGGCTCTTTTCGACGTCGGCGGCATAGCCGGGTAGCTTGCTCAGCTCCTCGGGAGGCATGCCCCAGAGCCCCTCCGGGGGTGGCAACATCACGCCGCTGATGTTGTCCTTACCCCCGCTCAGGATGTCGATATAGGCTTGCCGGTCGAGCGTCAGCGCCATGGCTTTGCGAATTTTGGGATCGTTGAAGGGCGCCGACTTGGGATTGATGATGAGATTGGTGGACACATAGGTCGGCACCAGCTCGCAAATCGCCTTGGGGGCTTGCGAGGTCACGTCTTTCAGGAGCGGCACGGTCACGTCGGCATTGAAGGTCATATCGAACTCGGCGGCCACGAAGGCGAGGATACGGGTCGACCGATTCTCGATCACCTTCCATTCGATGCCGTCGAGATAAGGCTGCCCCTTCTTCCAATAGTCTGAATTGCGCGCGAACTTCACCGACTCCCCGCGCTTGAACTCGACGAATTTGAAGGGCCCGGTGCCGATAGGATTGGTGCGCATATCCTTGGTGGACACGTGGCACGGGTAGACCGGCGTGTAGCCCGAGGCGAACAGCGACAGCAACGAGGCCTGCGGCCGGTTGAGATTGAAGGTTACCTCATAATCGCCATTGACGGTGACGTCCTTCAAGTTGTGCCACCAGATAGCGCGCGGGTTCTTGCGAAAGTCGTCGGGATCCTTGCCGGTCAGCTTGTTCCAGGTGCACTGCACATCCTTGCTGGTGAACGGCTTGCCGTCATGCCATTTCACGCTCTGACGCAGCTTGAATGTGAGCTTAGTCTGGCTGGCGTCCCAGGCCCAACTTTCCGCCAGGTCCGGCACAATGCTGTCCGGGGAATTGAGCCTCTTTTGCTGGTCGTAGATGACGAGGTTGTTAAACACCCCCATGAAGGGCTGCACCGTGGAGATGGTGGCTTCTTCGTGGATCGAGCCACTTGGCAGATTGTCGCGATGGTAGATGCGTAGCGTTCCGCCGCTCTTTTGCGCCAACGCGGGTCCGGCGGCCAGGCAAAGGACAACACTCGCTGCAACGCAATTAAGCGCGAGCTTCAAGGCCATTGCGCCAGTCCTCCCAGAGTTGCCCACCGATCAGCAGCCAGGGGCTTATCGTTGTCTTCGAGTACGCTAGCCGCCGCGTCGCCGGCGAGCAAGCCCCGCCTTTGGCCTACACCGGCAGCCCCGCCGCGGGACGCTCTTTGACGAGGAGCGCGTCGACCACGGAGATGCCCTCACCTTCGGGGTGCACGATTATGGGATTAAGGTCGATTTCGCCGATCTCGTCGATGAAGTCCTGTGCCAGCTGGCCCAAACGCACCATGGCTTCGACGAGGGCATCGACATCGCTTGCCGGCCGACCCCGGTACCCGTTGAGGAGCCGCGCGCCCTTGAGACGAAGGAGGAGGTCGCGGGCGCTGGCATGGGACAGCGGCACGGGGGCGAGGGCAACATCCTGCACGAGCTCGACGTTCACGCCGCCAAGGCCGACCAGCAGCAGGGGGCCGAAGGTGCGGTCGCGCTTGATACCCAGGATCATTTCCTGGCCGGGCGGGACCATGGCCTCGACCAAGACGCCGTGGATGCGGGCCGACGGCGCGTGCCGCTGGGCGGCGGCGATGAGGTCGCCATAAGCGGCGCCGACCGCCTCGGCGCCGAAAACGTTGAGCCTCACCGCACCCGCCTCGGTCTTGTGCGCGATATCGGGAGATTGCACCTTGAGCGCGACCGACCCGCCGAGGCTGGCGGCGGCCTCGACCGCTGCCGCGGCGGAGTGGACAAGCCTGGCCGGCGGCAGCGTACCGATGCCATAGGCGGCCAGCAGCGGCCGCGCCTCCCAGTGGCAGAGCACGCTGTCGCTGGCCTTGAGTTGGGCACGCGCCGCGGCGCGATCGGGTACCGTCCCACTTGATGAGACCTCGGTGGGCTTCAGAAAGGCCTCGCGCAGGGCACGGTAGTCCGCCATGGCGGCAAAAGCGCGCGCGCAATTCCTGATATCGGTAAAGAGCGGATAGCCGGCATCGGCGAGGAGCTTGCTCGATTGCGGTGCCGGCAGCGTATAGCTCCACAGCAGGATCGGTTTCGTCGTCTCGGCTGCCAGCTGCGCGAGCGCGGCCTCCTGCCGCGCAAGGTTTTTCGACGAGCGCGCGGTGATGACGATCACGAGACCATCGAGGGCGGGCGCGTCAAGCACGAGGCGGGCCAGGCCGGCATAGCCTATCTTGTGCACGGCTTGTGCGGTCGCATCGACCGGGTTTTGTGAGGTGCCATAGGCGGGCAGGTGTTGATCGACCCGGGCGCGCGTTGCCGCGTCGAGCATGGGCACTTCGAGCCCGGCCGCGGCGCAGGTGTCCGCCATCCAGCCACCGCCACCCCCCGATGCCGTGCAGATGCCGACCCGTTTGCCCGCCGGCAACCGCCCGCGCCAGGCAATCATCGCATGGGCAAGGTCAATCATCTCATCGATGTCGTGGCCCTCGATCAGACCATAACGCTCGAACATGGCGCGGTAGGCCTGATAGGAACCGGCCAGCGCCGCGGTATGCGAGGCGGCGGCCCGCACGCCGGCCTCGGATCGACCGATCTTGGCCGTAATGATGGGAACTCCGGCGCGCAGCGCCTTTTCGGCGACCCGCCGCAAGGTCTGAGGGCTCTTCACATCCTCCAAGAGCACGATCAGTGCGTCGGTCTTGCCCTCCTCGAGCGCGTACTCGGCAATGTCCATCGTCTCCAGACAGGCTTCGTTGCCGGTGGTGACGATGTAGCGGAACGCCAGCTCTTTGGCGCGACCGTGATCGAAGAAGGAAAAGCCGATGCCCCCGCTTTGCGCCAACACCGTGATCTGTCCGCGCCGGGGCCCGCTCGGCAGCAACGGGCGCTCGGAGGCCTCAAGCGCCGGGCTGAAGGTGGGGACGAGGGCGGCGGGAAGATTGGCGAAACCCTCCGCGTTGGGGCCAACCACGGCTAGGTCAAAGCGCTTGGCAATGGCGCGAATCTCGGCCTGCAGCCGGGACCCGTCCGCGCCAACGGCCTCCGCAAAACCGGAACTCAGCACGACGGCGGCTTTGGCGCCGGCGCGTCCGCAGTCCTCTAGGGCCTGGGGAATATAAGGCGCCGGAATGATGAGGACGGCGAGGTCGGGGCGCTGCGGCAGGTCGCGGACGGAAGCATAGGCCTTGCGCCCGAGCACCTCGGCATGGCTGCGCGTCACGGGATAGATTTGGCCCTCGAAGGGGTGGGAGAGCATGGTGTGCATAAGGCGACCGCGCAGGCTTTCGAGCTCTGCGGAGGCACCGATCAGCGCGACATGGCGCGGCCAGAGCAGGGCATGAATGTCGGGCATGACAACCTGGTGGGCGGGGAGCGGCGGCGTGGCTCGCAGTAGAGCGCAGCGTCTAGGGCTTGTCGATGGGTCGCCGCGGTTGGCCGGCGCGGCATCGACTTGTATAAGGCCTGGGCGCGAACGTTTTAAGAGGTGCGGAGGCGGCGTGCAGAACGAAATGGCAGGTGGCGGCGACGACGGCGCGGGCCATGAGAGGCCAACGGCGGGGCACCTCTACCATGAGGATTTAGAGGTCGGTCGGCCCTATCTGTCCGGCAGCAAGACGGTCACAGCCGAGGAGATCGTCGCCTTTGGGCGCGCCTGGGATCCGCAACCGATGCACGTCGATGCTGAGGCCGCCAAGGCCACGCTCGCGGGTGGTCTTTGTGCCTCGGGCTACCACACCTGTGTCATCATGATGCGGCTCGTGTGCGATGCCGTTCTCAATCGTGTGGCCTCATTGGGATCGCCCGGGGTGGACGAGGTCAAATGGCTAAAGCCGCTGAAACCGGGCGACGTCGTCCATTGCAGCTACCGCATCGAGGAAAAGCGCGTCTTGCGATCGCGTCCCGATGTCGGCGCATCAAAGGTGCTGGTGGAACTCATCGCTGCCGACGGCGCCGTCGTCGCCAATTGGGTCACCAACCAGTTCACGCGCATGCGCGCGCCGGCCCCAATCGGCGCGCAGGCGGCCCCCCCGCGCGCGCACAAGGCCGCCTTCAACCTGTGGCAGGAGGCTCCCGCAGGGCCGCTCGCAAGCAAAGCCGATCTGTTTTTTGAGGATCGCGAGGTGGGCGAAATCTTCGATCTTGGCCAGCACGCGTTCAGCAAAGACGACATCATCGCCTTTGCGCGGGCCTGGGACCCACAGCCGTTTCACCTCGACGAGGCGGCGGCGAAGGCTTCGCTGTTCGGCGCGCTCGCCGCCTCCGGCTGGCATACGGCCGCCCTTTACATCCGCAGCCTCGTGCGCACGCGCCAGGCAGCGAGCGCCGCGGCGCGTGTGCAGGGCGTGGCGCTTGCCACCTATGGTCCCTCACCCGGGTGCAAGAACCTCAGCTGGCCGCGCCCAGTGCTGGCGGGCGATCGCGTCGAGTTTCGCGCGCGCCTTGCCGACAAGATCGATCTGAAGTCTCGTGCCGACCGCGGCCTGCTCATTCTCAATTCACAGGGCCGCAATCAGAAGGGTGAGATCGTCTTCGGCATCACCTCGCAAATCCTGTGCGAGCGGCGACAGCCCTACCGTCCCGGCGCCCAAATGGCCCCGAGCTGATCGGGCGCTGAGGCCAGCGAGCATTGCTCAGTTAAGAGCCGCAGCACGACCGCGGCTTCCGCGCCGAGCGCAATGCCTCATCTCAGCGCGGCGGCGATGTTGCCGCCGTCCACGGTCAGGATATGCCCGCTGGTGGCGCGCGCCTTGGCGAGCGCAACGAAGGCTCCCGCCACGTCCGCGGCCGTCACCTCGCGCTTGAGGAGATTGCCGCCCATGTAGTCGCTTTCGCTAACCCCGCGTGCCTTGGCACGATCGGCAATCATGGCGCTGGTCAGCAATCCGGTGCGGATGCGGTCGGCATTGACCCCGTTGGCACGGATGCCATCGCCGCCGTAGTCCAGCGCGTACTGGCGCATCAGCGCGAGCGTCGCGGCCTTGGGTAGGCCGTAGGGACCGAAATTGGCACCCGGATTGACCGCCTGCTTGGAGATGTTGAACAGCAGCGCGCCCCCGGTTGCCTGCTTCAGCATGATCGCCACGGCTTGCTGGGCGACGGCCTGATGCGCAAAAAAGTTGAGCTCGAAGCTTTGCCGCAGGACCTCATCGGGGACCTCGCCGATGCGGCCCTGCCAGGCTGCGCCGGCGTTGGAGACCACGATATCGACGCCACCGTAGGCCTCCACGATGCGGCTGAACGCTGCAAGCACCGAGGCGCGCTCGCCGACGTTGCAGCCGATGCCGAGCCCCTTCACCTCGTTGGCGACGCCCCTGGCGGCCTCCTCGCCAAGATCGAGCACTGCCACGGTTGCCCCCTCGGCGGCGAAGGCCCGGGCGGTTGCCGCGCCGATGCCGCCGGCACCACCGGTCACCACGACCACCTGGCCCGTAAAGGGCTTCGGCGCCGCGCCCTTAAGCTTGGCCTGCTCGAGGCTCCAGTACTCCACGTCAAACAGGTCGGCTTCAGGCAGCGCCTCGAAACGGCCGATGGCTTCGGCATCGGTGATGACGCGGATTGCGTTCTCGGCGAGGTCGCCGGCAATCGCCGCATCCTTGGGGGTGGCGCCAACACCGAACAATCCAAGCCCCGGCACCAGGACCACGCGCGGCATCGGATCGAGCTTGCTTTTGCCTCCTCCCGTGCGCGCGTTCTGGCGCACGAACATGGCCTCATAGCGGTTCATGTAGGCGGCCACCGCCGTGCGCAAGCCGGCGGCAAAGGCGTCGAGTTGGCCCGGCTGTGGCGGCGGCGCGATCAGCGGGTAGTTCTTGGTGCGAATAATATGGTCGGGGGTAACGACGCCGCGCTGGCCGTAGTCGGCGAGGTCGGCGCCATTGACGTAGTTTAAGACCTCGTCGCCGCCGCGGAACTCGAGCAGGAAACGCTTGGGCTCGGCATCCTTGGCGGCTGGCCGTAGCGCGACCGCACCGCGTATGATGGGGGCCACGTCGGCCAGAGGTGCCGGCGCCCGCGGCAGTGCCGCCGCCGCGAACACGTTGCGCCGGCCCTTGGCTAGTCGCGCCTCGGCACGCGACACCATCTCGATCATGCGCTGATAGGCCTCGCGTGCCGTCTCGGCGAAGGTGAAGATGCCGTGCTTGTGCAGGATCAGGCCGACCACATCGGGCTTGGCCTCGAACACCTCGGCCGACAGCTTGGCGAGCGCAAAGCCCGGAATGACGTAGGGCACGAAGCCCATACTGCCGTTGTAGACCTCTTCGACCAGATCCTGGCCGTTCGGCTGATCGACGAGGCTCAGCACCGCCGCCGCATGCGTGTGATCAATGAACTTGGCGGGCAGGAAGGCGTGCAGCAGGGTTTCGACCGACGGATTGGGCGCACTGGCATCGAGCAAGTTCGTGCGTTGGGCATTGACCATGTCCTCGTCGGAAAGCCGGTCGAGCCGGCGCAGTTTGCGCAAGGGCTCGAGTTTGACGGCCGGCAGTCCCGCCGGCTCGATGCTGCCCATGTCCCAGCCCGAGCCCTTGACGCAAAGGACCTCGTGCGTCTCGCCCACGATGTCGCTCATGAGCGTCTTCACCGACGTATTGCCGCCGCCGTGCAGCACGAGCAGCGGATCACCCCCGAGCAAGCGTGTGCTGTAGGTGCGTAGCGCCAGGTCCTCTCCGACGCCAATTTTGCCATAGCCTTCGATCGCCTTGCGGGCGTCGGCGTCGCTCCAACGGCTCAGCATCGCGCGCTCCTCGCTCAAACGCTTTTTGCGGGCGCACTTACATAGTGCACAGGGCCAGGATGTCCAGGTCCCCTGCCGCAAGGCCCGTTCCCAGTTGCCGATGGCGCCTGGGCTCGGCGGCACCCAGGTTCAAGTGACGGGCGCGCCGAGTTTCAGGAGCCGATCGGCGTTGCGGTGGGCCAGCTTGGCCATGTCCGCCGGGGCCAGCGCCAAGGATTGCAGAAAGGCCCGGCCGCTGTCATTGGCAGCGTAGGGATAATCGACGGAGAACAGGATCCGATCGATTCCGAAGGTTAGCAGCGCGGCCAGAAAGGGCGGCGTGGTGAACATGCCGCTGGTGGTGATTGAGACTTGCTCAAGAATGGCGCGGCTGATCGGCCGGGCGAGGTGCTGCACGTAGGCTTCCGATACCTGATCGCAGCGTGCCAGCATGGCTGGCAGCCCCTCGCCCATGTGCCCAATGATCAGCTTGAGCCGGGGGTGCCGGTCGAGCGTGCCGGCGAGGACGAGCCGCAACACGTGGACGGCCGTTTCCGCATGCCAGCCCCAGCCGGCGGCCTCCAGCACGTAGCCGGCATTCCCCGGCAGGTTGCTGTAGTAGACCTCGCGCACGGCCTGGGGTGCCAGGTGCGGGTGCAGGTAAATGGGAACATCGAGGTCCTCGGCGGCCGCCAGAACCGATTCGAACCGTCGATCGTCGAGAAAGCGATCCTCGGTTAGGCCGTTGATCAGAGCGCCGACGAATTTGAGCGACTTGACCGAGCGGACGAGTTCCTCGGCGGCGGCTTCCGGCTCGCGCATCGGCAGGTGGGCAAAGCCGTGGAAGCGATCGGGATGCCGGGCGATCGCCTCGGCCAAGGCGTCGTTCATTTCGCGCGCAATGGCGATCCCCTCTGCGCCATCCACCAAATCGGCGCCGGGCCCTGACGTCGATAGCACCTGGACGCTGATGCCGGCCGCATCCATGGAGCTGAGCCGCGTGCTGCCGATCTCGGGCAAAAGCTCGAGCGGATTGACGCGGCCCGGAACCGGGGTACGCTTGCCGAACCCGCGTCTGCTGATGGCCTCGGGATTGATCCGGCGCACCAGCGACGGCACCGTGAAATGCTCCTCGAGCGCAACGATTCGCATGGGGGGCCATCTCCTTTTTTCCTCGCCCCTCACGTTGTAGCCAGGCTGCGGCGGCGCGCAAAGGCCGCGCGCCTGGCCGTGCGGGCAGATTTGAACTTGTGCGGCCAAGGGAAAGACCTTACATCGGCGGCGAAAAGCGAGCGAGACAGGAGCTCAGCATGGCCGTTCGTTCACTGCGCAACGTCGAGAAGCAGAAGAAAAAGGCGCGCCGGGCATTGCCGCGCAAGAAGCTCACGCGCATCCAGGGCAACACCTTGGGCGCCCGCCGCCAGCTGAAGAAGATGGCCGGCAAGGCCCGCGCCGCCAAGGCGGCGGCGGCCAAGAGCTGAACGGATTTTCGCGCTCGGCGGTGGCCGCCTCCCGGGCCAAGCGCCGCCGGCCTTAGGGTCAGCGTGGCTCTGGCATTGTGGTTTTATGGCTGGGCGTGCTCACCTTGGGAACCGGGGTGGGGTGCGGCGGTGCGCCGGCGCGTTAACCCGCCGCCTGGGCTCATCGCCACGGCCTTCACGTCAGGTTCAGCTTTTCCTTGAGTAGGGCGTTGACCGCCTGCGGATTGGCCTTGCCGCCGGTGGCTTTCATGACCTGGCCGACGAACCAGCCCAGCATGGCGGGTTTGGCCTTGGCAGCGGCCACCTTGTCGGGATTGGCGGCAATGATGGCGTCGATGGCCGTCGTAATGGCGCCCGTGTCGGTCAGCTGCCTGAGCCCCTTCTGTTCGACGATCGCTGCGGGGTCGCCGCCCTCGGTCCAGACGATTTCGAACACGTCCTTGGCGATCTTACCAGAGATCGCGCCCGAGCCGATCAGGTCGACGATACTGCCGAGCTGAGCGCTGGAGACCGGGTTCGCGCTGATCGTGAGGCCCTCCTTGTTCAAGCGCCCGAATAGCTCGTTGATCACCCAGTTGGCCACCATCTTGCCATCGCGCGGCCCCCCGGTGCTTTGTCCCTGTGCCACGGCCTCAAAGAAATCGGCGCTCTCGCGCTCGGCCGTGAGGACGTGCGCGTCGTAGGCGGACAGCTTGTAGTCCTGCATGAAGCGCTGAACCTTGGCGTCCGGCAGTTCGGGCAAGCCTATTTTCAAAGCCTCGACGTAGTCTGGCGTCAATTCGAGCGGCAACAAGTCGGGGTCGGGGAAGTAGCGATAGTCGTGGGCTTCCTCCTTGGAGCGCATCGAGCGGGTCTCGCTTTTGCCCGCATCGAACAGCCGCGTCTCCTGCTGGATGCTGCCGCCATCTTCGAGGATATCGATTTGGCGCCGCGCCTCGGCCTCGATCGCCAGACCGATAAAGCGAATGGAATTGACGTTCTTGACTTCGCAGCGCGTGCCGAACTCGGTTGCGCCCTTGCGCCGCACGGAGACGTTGACGTCGGCGCGCAAGTTGCCTTTTTCCATATCGCCGTCGCAGGTGCCGAGATAGCGCAGGATCGAACGCAGCTTGGAAACGTAGGCCTGCGCCTGTTTGGCCGAACGCAGGTCGGGTTTGGAGACGATCTCCATGAGCGCTACCCCCGAGCGATTGAGATCGACCAGGGAATAGTCGGGATGCTGATCGTGAATGAGTTTGCCTGCATCTTGCTCCAGGTGCAGCCGCTCGATGCCAATGCTGTGTGTCTCCCCATCGACCTCGATTTCGACCTTGCCGGCGCCGACGATGGGCTGCTTGTACTGGGAGATCTGATAGCCCTGCGGCAAATCGGGGTAGAAGTAATTTTTCCGGTCGAACACGGAGGTGAGATTGATCTGGGCCTCAAGCCCGAGGCCGGTGCGCACGGCCTGATCGATGCAGCCCTGATTGATGACCGGCAGCATGCCGGGCATGGCGGCATCGACCAGGGAGACTTGGGTATTGGGCGCGGCACCGAACTCGGTGGCGGCGCCTGAGAACAACTTGGCCTGTGAGGCGACCTGGGCATGGACCTCGAGGCCGACGACGATTTCCCAGTCGCCCCTGCCGCCGGGATCGGCGGCATCGCGCGCTTTGCTTTCCTGATCCATGCTGGGCTCCGCGCCTCCTCAGCGCTCGTGATTGCGCAGCCTCGCTCGGGCCCGCCCGAGCGCGCCCTGCCGGCGGCGGCCCGCCGCGACCTTGCCTAGAGGGCCGCGGGCGTGTGGGTCAAGCGCCTTTGCGCCATTTGCCAATTTGGGCGCCGGCCCTACAGTCGGTCACCTTTTGGATGTTGAGGAGCACTGCCATGATCACGCGCTTTGCCGGCACCACGCCAACGCGCAGCCGGGCCGTCGCGCACGACGGCATCGTCTATGCGGTGGCAACCGCCAAGAACAAGGCGGCCCCGCTCTATGAACAGACGCTCGACGCCCTGGCCGAAATCGACAAGAACCTGGCCGACGCGGGATCGCACAAGTCACGCATCCTGCGCGCCACCGTCTACATCACCGACATGAGCCGCAAGCCGGAGATGGACCGCGCTTGGGATCAATGGGTGGACCGCGCCAATCCGCCGCAACGGGCCTGCATCGGGGTCACGCTGGCGGGACAGGATTTGGTCGAGATCCTGGTGACGGCGGCCCAATAGGGCCGGTTAGGGCCTCGCCGCGCCCGCAGCGTTCGCGGGCGGGCCGACCGTTGGCACCGCCGTGCGCTCGGGCTCGCCCTCGCCGCCGGCGCAAAAGGGCGCGAGCACGCAGCGCGACAAGCCATCTCGCAGGGGCACGACGGGTGGATCGTAGGTGCTGCATGAGGGGAGCTTGACGGCGCAGCGCGGGTGAAAGTGGCAGCCCGCGGGTGGGCAGCTGGGCGAGGGAACGTCGCCGAGCGCCATCGCCTTGACGCCGCGGCGGTCCGGATCGAGCGAGGGGATGGAAGCGAGCAAGGCCTGGGTATAGGGATGCTGAGGGGCGTTAAACACGCGCTCGGTGCGCCCCAGCTCGACGATGCGACCCAGATACATGACGGCCACGCGATCGGCGAAGTAGCGAACCACGCCCAAATCGTGGGTGATGAAGAGATAGGTCAGTCCGCGCTCGGCTTTGAGCTCGCCCAACAGATTCAAGATCTGCGCCTGGATCGAAACGTCGAGGGCCGAGGTCGCTTCATCGCAAATTAGGAGCGCCGGCTCGACGGCGAGCGCGCGCGCGATCGAGATCCGCTGCCGTTGTCCACCCGAGAATTCGTGCGGATAGCGCCACATCAGCTCCGGATCGAGGCTCACGCGGCGCATGAGATCGGCGACGCGCTCGGTCCGCCCTGCCCAGGAGGCGCCGAGACCGAACGCCTCCATACCCTCGGCAATGGCATCGCGTACGGTCAGGCGCGGGTCGAGGGCAGCCCCCGGGTCCTGCATGACGATTTGCATTTTCTGCCGATAGGGCTTGAACGCCGCAAGCGACAGGCGCGAGAGGTTGACGCCGTCATACCAGATGTTGCCGCCGGTGGCTTCGATGAGCCGCAAGAGTGACCGCCCGACCGTGGTCTTGCCGCATCCCGATTCGCCTACGAGCGCTAAGGTTTCGCCGGGGTAGATGGTGAGGTCGACGCCGTCGACGGCGCGCACCTGTCCGCGCACGCGCCGCAGCACCCCGGACCGGATCGGAAACCAAGTCTGCAGGCCGCGCACCTCGAGCAGCGCGTCGGCGCTCAAAATGGTCATGTGTGCACCTCGTATTCAACGAGATGGCACCAGGCACCCTGTGAGGAAGAGAGCGTCGTGCGGTGCGGTAGTTCGGCTTGGCAGCGATCGAAGGCGGACGGGCAGCGCGGCGCGAAGCGGCAGCCCGGCGGCCAGCGTCCGGGGCGCGGCACCACGCCCTTGATTTCCAGGAGTTTGTTGCCGCGCGCCTCGGGGCGGGGAATGGATTTGAGCAAGCCCTGCGCGTAGGGATGGCGCGGGTGGCTCAGCAACTCGCGGCGCGTGCCTTCCTCGACGATCATGCCGGCATACATGACAGCCACGCGATCGGCGATTTCGTTGACCACGCCGAAGTCATGCGTGATCAGCAGTACGGCGGTACCGGTATCGAAGGACAACTGACGCAACAGCGCCAGGATCTGCGCGCGGATGGTGGCGTCCAGCGCCGTCGTCGGCTCATCGGCGATCAACAGGCGTGGTCGCATCGCCATGGCCATGGCGATCATGACGCGCTGCTTGAGCCCGCCGGAGAGCTGATGCGGATAGGCGCTGAAGCGGGCGCGTGGATCGGGAATGCCCACCATGTGCAAGAGCTCCACGACACGCTCGCGGGCGGCGCTCCGCGACATCTTTTCGTGCAGCCACACCGCCTCCAGCACCTGATCGCCCACGGTGGTCACGGGATTGAGGCTCGTCATGGGCTCTTGGAAGATCATGCCGATGGCGCCGCCGCGCACGGCGCGCATCTCCGGTACCGACAACTCGAGCAGGTTGCGGCCATCGAACTCGATCCGGCTCGAGGCCTCGACACGGCCGGGCTTCGGCAGGAGCCGCATGATGGCGAGTGCCGTCAGAGATTTGCCGCACCCGGATTCGCCGACGAGCGCCAGCGTTTCACCGCGCGCAATCGTCAAATTCAGCTTGTCGACCACGGCAATTCTGCCGGTCTCGGCCGGGAACGTAAGGACCAGGTTCTCCACCGAGAGGAGCGGCGCGCTCATCGGCCCTCCCTGCGCGTGCGCGGATCGATGATGTCGCGCAGCGCGTCGGCGATCATGTTAACCGCAAGGATGAGGACGAAGAGGGCTACTGAGGCTCCGGCCAGATTCCACCAGATGATCGGGGTGCGCGACAACTCGTTACGGGCCTGATCGATCATCTGTCCCCAGCTGCCGTCAAGGCCAATGCCGAGATAGGACAGGATGGTCTCCGCCAGCACCAAGCCGGTGAACGACAAGGCAAAGGTAATGATGATGAGATGGGCGATATTGGGGAGCACATGCCGGCGAATGATGGTGAGGTCGGAGACGCCCAGCGCCCGGGCAGCGTCGACAAACTCGGCTTCGCGCAGCTTCAATGTCTCCCCGCGAGCGATGCGGCAGAAATGTACCCAACCGGTGATCCCCAGGGCGATGCACACCTGCAGCGTGCCCCGGCCCATCACCATGACGAGGGCAATCAGCAGCAACAGCGATGGCACCGAGGCCAGCACCGTCATCAGGAAAAACACGGCGTCGTCAATGCGCTTGCCGAAGTAGCCGGCAAAGACGCCGAACAGGAGGGCGATGGGAATGACGATCAGGCTGGTGAAGCCGCCGATGAGCAGTGCCACGCGCACGCCCTTGCAGGCGCGATAGACCACGTCCCGGCCGAGGATATCGGTGCCGAGCAGGTGCTTACCGGGGTGCTTGAGAGGTTGGCCGCCATAGAAGCTGAGCCTGGCGAGTGGCGCAGAATAGCTGGCCTCGGTGAAGCGCTCGGGCTGGAACAACCGGTCGATCAGCGTGCGCGAGCGCAACGCGGCCACGTCGTCCTCGCCGGAAGCGCCGCCGCCGACCCAGCCCACCGAATCGAGCACACCGATCAGCAAAAATAGCGCCAGCGTGATGAGCGCGAGCGGGCGGCGGCGCCACAGCTGGGTGGCATTCTCGCGCCAGTAGCGATCGCGCGCGACAAGGCGCGCCAGCCAGACGCCCCCCACCAGCAGCAGCACCACGAGAGTATTGGAGAGGAACCCCAAAGTGGCTGGCCTTCAGGTGAGACGTACGCGCGGATCGGCGAGCGCGTAGCTAATATCGGTCAAGATTTGTCCGGCGATGAACAGCAAGGCCCCGAGATACACCATGGTTCTAAGGGTGGAGAAGTCATTGCCCTGGATGGCCTCCACCGTCAGGGAGCCGAGGCCCGGAATGCCGAAGAAGGATTCAAGGAGAAGTGCGCCGGTGAACAGGAAGGGGATGGTGATGACGATGTTGCTCAGGATGGGGATGAGCGCATTGCGCAGCACGTGGGCGAGCATCACGCGCACCTCCCCGCAGCCCTTCGCCCTGGCGGTACGCACGTAATCGCGGTTGCTTTCTTCCACGAAAATCGTGCGATAGAGCCGCACGTCGGCACCTATACCGGACACCACGCCGACCAGGACGGGCAGCGCCAGAAAGCGGCCCGCCAGGTAGGGTTCGAAGGCGAAACCGGAAATCGGAAACCATTTCAGCAGCATGCCGATCAGGTACTGCCCCGAGATAATGTAGAGGAGGCCGGCGATGCTCATGGTCAGCATGCACAGCACCAGCACGGCGCGGTCGATATAGGTCTCGCGAAAGAAGGCCACGAACAACGCGAGCAGCACGCCCAGCACCAGGCCAAAGGCGAACAGCGGCACGGTGAGGCTCAGGCTTGGCCCCATGCCCTCCTTCAGGCGACGCGCGATCAAGGAGTCATCGGCGTCGCTGTTACCAAAATCAAAAGTGAGCATGCGCCGGTAGTGATCGAACAGCAAAGTGTCGGTGTAGCGCCTGCTGTCCCCGGCGGCATAGGCACGGTTGAGGAGGAGCGGCCGGTCGTAGCCATGGTTCTTTTTCCACAAGGCATAGACCTCCGGGCGCGCCCGTTCGCCCACGGCCTTGCGCGCGATATCGTCGGGATCGGTGACCGCAAAAAACAGCACAAACAGTAGGAAGAGAACCCCGAGCACGGTGATGAGGCCATATCCCACGCGGCGGATCAGATAGGCGCCCATCACTGCCGCTCCCGATAGAAGGTGCGCACCGCCGGTAGGCTGACGGCGACGATCAACAGCAGGGCAACATAGAGCGGCCAGCGCACGGGCACGTTCCAGTCCACCTGCAGGCGCGCGCGCAGCTCCGGCTTCACGTCCATATACTTATAGGTTGGATAGGAAAGGCCCATCGGCTTGGAGTTGATCACCCAAGCGTGGCTCAACGCATACTCCTCATTGTGGAACAGTTCGATCCATGGCCGTTCCTGCTCGGTGAGGGCCAGCATGCGCTTGATCAAGCCGTGCCGGCGCTCGTCGTTGGGAAGGCTCTTCATGGCGTGATAGAGGCGGTCGAATTCGCCATTGCAGAAGTTGGCTGTGTTCGGTCCACCACTTTTGGCCTGCGCGTTGCCGCACTCGAGCAAGAAAAAAAAGTTCTCTGGATCCGGAAAATCGGCAATCCAGCCCCAGGTAAAAAGCTGATAGGCACCCCGGCGCACCTTGGCTTGAAATTGATTGTAGGTGGTGGCATTGATCTCGACGTCGAGACCGAGCTGGCGCCAAGCCGATACGTAGAACTGGTACTGAAGCAAGGCCTGCGCCGTCGTATTCGGCGTGTCAAAGGCTAGTTTCAGCGGTGCCCCGGTGTGCGCGTCGAGGCCGTTCTTGTAGCCTGCCTCGGCGAGCAGCTTTTGTGCGCGCGCCAGATCAGGCTGGCGGAAGGGATTCTTGTACTCGGCATCGTAGCCGAATATCCCCGGCGGCAGCGGCGATTGCGCCAGCACGCCGCGTCCATTCAAAAACAGCTCAAGGTAGGCCTTGGAATCGATGGCGAGGCTCATGGCCTGGCGTAGCTTACGGCCGCGCTCGCCCGCGGCAGCGCCGACCACCGGATCGGCCATATTAAAGCCGATGTAAAAAATGCTGGGCTCTACCGTTTTGTCGAGCCGCATGCCGCGCGCCGACATCTGCGGGGAAAGCGCATCGTTCTGGACAATGGCGTCAAAGCTCTCCTTGATAATGTGGCCCTCGTCGTAATAGCCCTGTAGAAATTTATTGAAGCGTGGGATGTCCTCGCGTTCGCGCACGAAGTTGATGCGGTCGAGGAAGGGCAGGCGCCGTCCGGCATAGTCGGGGTCGATTTGCTGGTTGAGGATGTCCTCGCGAGCGATCTCGCGAGGAAAGACCGCGCCGGGCGCGTCCGCAAGAGCAACGCCACTACCATACCACGCCGCATGGCGCTCCAACTGCATCCGATATTGCTTTTCATAGGTGGTGAGCCGGTAGGGCCCGGTGCCGACGGGGTGATCGGCAAAGTGCTCGCGACCCGGTTGGCCGTTGTAGTAGGCGACCGCCTCCCACGGCACCGGTGTGGTGAACGGCATGGCGAAGAAGTAGAGAATTTGCGGCTTTGCTTCCTTGAGAACGATCTCGAGCTCCAACTCTGTGCGCGCCACGACGCCGGCAATCCCGCCTGCCCGCCGATACTGCTCGTGCGCCGGCAAGTCAGCGAAGGCAGGGTCCGTCTGGCGCAGTGCCGCCAGCGTTTCGGCAAACTCCACAAAGCCCAACACCTGGCCGAAGCTACCGGCCAGGGGACTGTTGACCGCCGGGTCGGCCAAGCGGGCAAGCTCGAAGGCAAAATCGGCGGCGGTGACCTTGCGGCTGCGGCCCTCGCCCTGGCTCAGTTGGAAACAAGGATCGGGGTGGAACAGGATGCCGTCCCTGATCTTGAAGAGGTATGACACCCGGCCATCCGCGTGCGGCTCCGCCTCCGGTACGCGCTCGGCCAGCCCCGGCATCAGCTCGTAGGGACGCTTGAGGAAGTGGTACTCCAGCAGCGTGTCATAGACGTTGCCGGTGATGATATGCGAGGCGGTGGTGTAGGCGACGGCGGGATCGAGAGTCTTGGGCGCTTCGCTGAAAGAAGAATACAAGATCTTCTGGGCGCGATCGCTGGCCGGATAGGGATTGTTGCTGCAGCCGGCCAAGGCGAGCGCAAGGCTGCCCGTGATGATTGCGACCCGCACGAACGCCCAAGTCATGTGCGTGGCTGCGCGGAGGCTTTCTGTGCGTAGCCGAGCAAGCCTCCCACCGCCTTGGGCGGCCGCGCGCGGATGGCGGCTTCGTTGGGCTCGGTGCCCCAGCCCGGCCGGTCCGACAGCACAAGGTGGCCGTTCTCGTAGACGGGGGGATGGCTGACGAGCTCAGCATCCCAAGCGAGGCGATCAATGTCCGTCTCCATGATGCGCAGGTTCGGCACGACGGCGGCGAAGTGGGCGTTCATCATGGTGCAAAGGTGCCCGTAGAAATTGTGCGGGGCAACGTTGACCTCATGCGCCTCGGCGAGTGCCGCGATTTTCACGGATTGCCAGACCCCGTTCCACGGGGTGTCGATGATCGCCACGTCCATCGCCTGGGCGCGGAAGTAGGGGAGAAACTCGCGCGCGCCGAGCAGGGTCTCGCATGAGGAGATCGGATGCGGGCTTTGCCTGCGAATGTAGCCCAATGCCTCCGGGCTGAACGTGTCGATTTCCACCCAGAACATGTCGAGTGCGGCGATCTCGCGCAAAATCCTGAGATAGCCTTCGGTCTTGGCGTTGAAGTTGAGGTCGAGCAGCAGGTCGACATCGGGCCCGGCGCCTTCTCGCATGGCCTCCAAATGCAAACGCAGGTTGTTGAGAACGTGCCGGTCGACGTTAAGCTCGGGATAAAAGGGCACCGCAAAACCCGGTCGCCAGCCCTTGGGGTTTTTGCCGCCGGGTTCGTAGAGGAAAATATTGGTTTTAAGGGCGCTGAAGCCCTTCTCGCGCACTTCCCGGCCGATGGCCTTGACGCCGTCGAGGTCGCCAATCCTCGGCGGGTAATAGGTCGGATGGTTGATGCGCCAGGTGGCACAGTGCGACCAGTACACGCGAATGCGGTCGCGTATCTTGCCCCCCAACAATTCGTAGCAGGGCACCCCGAGCGTGCGGGCCTTGGCATCCAACAGGGCGTTCTCGATGGCGCCGAGCGCCTGGGCCACCACGCCGCCGGAACCAGGTCGCGTCAGGCTATAGAGCTCTTGGTAGATGCGCTCGTGCTCGCCCACCAACTGGCCAACCACGCGCGGCACCAGGCGCTCGATAATCGCCCCGACCCCCGGCGAGCCAAAGCCTTCATCGAATTCGCTCCAGCCCACCACGCCATCGCTGGTGCTGAGTTTGACGAAGTGGTAGTTGCGCCACCCCGCATCGCAGGCCAGCGTTTCGATCGCCGTCACTTTCGTGCGCATTTTGTGCTCCGCCGGTGCCCCCAGGCTGCCGAAGAAAATCGCGCGTGCGCAACCGGCAGCGCGCGACCGACACGGTCCTGGCAGCGTAGGCAAGACTGCGCACGCAGCTGCTGCCACCGCCGACCGGTCCCCGCCGCTCTGGGGCCCAAGGCATAGAGCGGCATCTGCCGACGGCACGGTAGCGCCGAAGGGGGTCGCTTGTCACGGTAGCCGCCCCGGGTTCGCCCGCCAGGCCCCGCGCCCTGCTCCTCAGCTCGCGGCCGCGCCGACCACCACCACCACGATGGTGGTATTGTCCTGATAGATTTCGCCCTTGCCATCGACCGCGCGCATGAGGGCATTGGCGATGCCCGCAGGACCTGCCGCGGCGTGCGCCTCCACGGTGGCTAAAATCTCGTGTTTCTCGAGGCTGCCGATGCCGTCGCTGGCAAGCACGATCACATCGTTGGGCTCAAGGCGCAGTGGGCGATGGGGTCGGTCGACCAACTCCGGCGCGCTACCCGTCAAGGCGGAGCGCAGAAAATGGCGGCGGGGGTCATGGCGCGCCTCCGCACGGCTGATCTTGCCCGCGGCGGCGAGCTTGTCGAGTTCGGGCGCCAGCGAATGATCCTCGTTGAGGAGTTCGATCTTGCCCAGGCGAACGAGGTAGAGCGGGCTGTCGCCAACGCTGACCCATTCAACGCCGAAGGCGCCAAATGCGGCCCCGACCAGCGTACAGCCCATGCCGTTGAGCGCGGGATGCTCCGCCACGTAATCGGCAATGGCGCCGTTGGCAAGCGTCAGGGCCTCGTCGAGACGGGCGGAGAGGTTGCCCGAGGAAGAGGCCATGGCGGCGAGGTAGGTACGGCAGGCGAGCGTGCTCGCCAGCGCACCGCCGGCATGTCCGCCCATGCCATCGGCCAGCGCCAGCGTGAATTCCGTCGCGCTGCCGGCCTGGCCTTCGCCAATCGGCACTTCCTCGCCGGCTGCCGTGCGCAGGGCGGCCGCGTCTTCCTGGTAGCTGCGCGCGCCCTGACTGGCGCAACCGGCATAGTGGAACGCCACTGCTACTCCTTGAGGTCTGTCAGTTCCGACCAGTCAAACTCCTCGCCACAGAATGGCACAAAAGCGAGCTGCGTGCGCCCTACCGTTATCACATCCATGGCGTTGAGCGGCACGGCCCCCGTCGGCTTTTTATTGTTGATGGAGACAATGTTGGTCTTGGCCAGGTTGGGCACGAACAGAAACGAGCGGTCGACCGAATCGTAGCGGATGTAGGCCTGCTCCTCGGCCGAGATGGACTCATCGCCAAAATCGATGGGAATGCGCTGCCCCTTGCCGCGTCCGAGCGTGTTGTTGCCTTCATAGATTGGCCGATAGGCCCCGAGGCCCGGTCCCCCGACCACCACTATCCAGCCGACCACGGGATCCTGATGGAAGGTGGTGCGTGTGACCTTGGGCTTGCCGCGCGCCGCCTGCGTCCTGCCGACCTCCTCCGGGGCGGCACTGGCGGGCGCCGGCTTGAGGGCGGGCCCGGCGCGCACGACGCGGGTCGTCGGCTCCTTGTCCTCGTCGCTGGCAAGCTCGGGTGCGGGCGTCTTGGCGAGGCGCAGCGCTTCCGCCGCGCTGACGGGCTGGGTTGGCGCCACGGCAGGCGCTTCGGGCGGGCGCGCCGGCGCGTTCGCAAGCCTCAATGCGGCGGGCGCGCTTGCGCCGGCGGCCGGCGCACCCGGGCGCGCCGAGGGCTCCTCGGGATTGCGGCTGCCGCTAACCTCCCCGGTCGACTCCCGGCTGGCGGCGTTGAGCGCGTCGCGCAGACTGCCAAGAATGCGATTGGGGATCGAAGCGCCGGCGGTCGACGCCGGGGTCTCAAGGGCGCTGCGTTTCATGTCCTTCATGGTCTTCCCTCCTAGGTGCGGCGGTGAGCGGCACCGCTGC
>Ga0075424_100000725_pt1 | contig 26675 bp, 25 predicted proteins | sample SoiMethybrSBSTD3_FD_75301 | JGI IMG/M metagenome (GOLD analysis project Ga0075424, IMG submission 75301) | Bulk soil microbial communities from a Populus tree surrounding site in Tennessee, USA - Soil MetaG P. TD hybrid SBSTD3 | ecosystem: Environmental > Terrestrial > Soil > Tree plantation... | reverse complement strand
ACCGTGAGCGACGGCTTCAGCGCCATATGCAGGTCGTAGGCGAGGCGGCCGGCGCCCGCACCGAGCACGAGGACCCGCCCTGGCGCCGCGGCCTGCGGAAGGCTCGACAGCACGGCCTCGAGGCTCGCCTTGTTTTCGGCGTCGCCCCAACACCAGTCGCGGTGCAGGTTCGGGTAGTACGTGGACAGCCCCTGGCTGAGCGGCAGCTCGGTCCCGAGGGCGACGTGCACCGCGTGGGCTTCCGTGCGGCGATCGAGTCCGAGCGGCCGCATGAGTTCGCGGAGGCGCACGGCCTGGTCATCGAGCGCCGCGGCGACGTGTTCCAACCGACGCCGCGTGAGGCCACTCGCAGGTGCTCCGTCGAGCGCGGCGCGCTGGCGCGACGCTTCGGTCGCGTAGTGCGTCAGGAGGTGATGCAAGCGGCCGCGCCATTCGGTGAGGGCGAGCCTCGGCTCCGGCATCAGCCAGGGAATGCCCCCGATGTCCGGAAAGTCGATGCGGCAGGCGAGGCAACCTGCGCCGGTGAGCCGCGTACCACACGCCGGGCAGGCGAGCAATTCGGCCAACGGCGCATGGACGGCCATGCGCGCATCATGCCGCAATGCCCGCGAGGTATCATTTGCCCATGCAGGCATCGGACATTCATCGTTTCCGCCTGGTCGAGCGCGCGGGGCCCGGGCAGCGCGTGCAGTGGCGCGCCAGCGCAGGCATCGACAGCGCGGCTATCGTTGCATCGGGTTTTGGGAGAGCAGTTCCGCCGGCGGCACTGGCCGACCCGCAGCTGGAATCGCGGGGCGCCGGCGCCTGGCGCATCAACGCCCGCGACGACTCGTTCGAGTTCGAAGCGCGCGCGGTCGATGCCGTTGAAATGCGGCCAAGCCTGCTCTCGGGACTGCATCAGCCATTCGCACTGACGGCGCGTGAGCGCTTCGCGGCGCGCTGCCTCCTGGCGCTGCTTCGCTTGCCGGGTGGTGCGCGGCTCCTCCGCAACTGGCACGCGAAGCGAAGCGCATGAACGCGAACGACATCATCGTCCAGGTCACCGTCGCGGTGATGGTGCTCGGCGTGCTGATTGCCGCCGGCATCGCGATTTACCGGCGCTGGGGCCGCTATCGCGCCCGCCGTCAGCTCGTGAAGTCCTTCGAAGCTGTTTCGGCCGCGGTGCTGCGCGACGTCCTCATCCCGGACGGCAGTGGCGGCCAGCTGCACATCGATTTCCTGCTGCTCACGGGACGCGGCCTCCTCGTCGTCGACTACCGGGATATCGAGGGCATCGTATTCGGCGGTGAGCACATGCGCGAGTGGGCCGTGATGAACGGAAGCGAGCGCACGACCTTCCTCAATCCGCTCGAGGCGCTCTACGACCGCATCGCGGCGGTCAAGTCACTGGCCGGAGAAGCGCCGGTCGACGGCCGGATCGTGTTTACAAGCCGCTCCAAGTTCCCCAAGGGCCGGCCGCCGCGCGTGATGCGGCTCGACCTGCTCGAAAGTGAATACCCGGCGCCGGCACTCGGAACCACCCATCCGGCGGAGCGCTATCGCGAGTCCTGGAACCAGCTCTCCGCGCAGGCGGAGCCGAGCCCGCTCGCCCGGAGCTAGCTCGCCTCGCGGCCGTGGTGATCCGCAATCACCTTGGCGACGCAGACCGTCAGCTTTTCCGCGCAGTCGAGGTGCAGGAACTCGTTGGGGCCGTGGGCGTTGGAATGCGGTCCCAGTACGCCCGTCACCAGAAACTGGGTCGATGGAAAGCGCTCGCCCAGCATCCCGATGAAGGGGATGCTGCCGCCCGTGCCGAGGTACATCGCATCGCGCCCGAAGGTCGCGCGCGAGGCCGCGTGCATCGACGACTCGAGCCAGGGCGCAACCGGTGGCGCGTCCCAGCCCGCGAGCGACGAATCCACCTCGAAGCGCACACGCACGCCGTAGGGCGGATCCGCCTCCAGGCGCTTCTTGACGGCCGCTGCCGACTTCTCGGGATCCGCGGTCGGCGGCATGCGGAAGGAAAGCTTGAGCGCGACGCGGGGCAGCAACACGTTGCCGGCGTCCTGGAGCGCCGGCAATCCGGCTGCACCCGTCACCGCGAGCGTCGGTCGCCAGGTGTTGTTGAGCACGAGCTCGACCGGCGAGTCGGACAGGGCGCGTGCGCCCGCGATGAACGGCAGCTTGTCGGCGATGTTGCTGCCGAGCACGGCAGCCGCCGCACGCGCCTGCTCGATCCGGGCGGGCGGGATGGGGGTCGAAAGCTCGTCGACGAGCAGGTCGCCGGTGACGTCGCTCTCGACGCGCGCGAGGAGCGCGCGCGCAATGCGGAAGACGGACGGCGCGATGCCGGTCCCGGCGCCGGAATGCACGCCTTCCGTCAGGCCCTCGACCACGAGATCGCCGACGAGGTTCCCGCGCAGCGACGTCGTGCACCAGAGCTGCTCGTAGTTCCCGCACTCGGCGTCGAGGCAGACGACGAGGCTCGGCGAGCCGATGCGGTCGGCGAGCTTTTCCACGTAGTGGGGGAGGTCGTAGCTGCCGCTCTCCTCGCAGGCCTCGATGAGGATGACGCAGCGCGCGTGCGAAATCTTCTGTTCCTGCAGCAGTCGGATCGCGGTGAGCGAAGAGAACACCGCGTAGCCGTCGTCGGCGCCGCCGCGTCCGTAGAGCTTGCCGTCGCGGATTACGGGCTGCCAGGGCGATAGTCCTTCCGCCCAGCCCGTGAACTCGGGCTGCTTGTCCATGTGGCCATAAAGCAAAACGGTGTCCGTGCCACTGCCCGGAACCTCGCAGAAGAGAACGGGCGTGCGGCCTTTCTCGCGCAGGATCTCGACGGTCAGACCCGGAATCGGCTGCTGCCGGCACCAGGCGGCCATCAGCTCCGCCGCGCGATCCATGTGTCCATGGGCCTGCCAGTCGGTGTCGTAGGCGGGCGACTTGTTGGGAATGCGGATGTATTCCGAAAGCTGCGGGACGATCGAGTCCTTGAATGCCGCAGCCGTGGTTTGCCTCGCTCGAATAAAATCCATAGACAGCCTATTTATCAATTGGTTACTGAGTATACATAAACCACTTCCGCGATACTGCCTTCGGGTCCCGGGCCCAGTGTAAGGCCAAAGAATCGACAGGCATTCGCGGTCGTCGCTTCCGCCAGCACGGCGACATTTTCGCCGCGGCAGCTCGCTGTCTCGCGCAGCACTTCGGGCAGGTAAGCCGGCTCATTGCGGCGATGAGGCGGCTTCGGCTGGATCGTGCGGGGGAGGAGGTACGGTGCATCGGTCTCGAGCATCAGCCGGTCGCGCGGAATGCGCGGCGCCGCGTCGCGCAGCGCCTGGCCACGGCGCTCGTCGCAGATCCAGCCCGTGATACCGACGGAAAGCCCGAGCGCGAGGCAATCCTCGAGCTCGGCGGGCCCGCCGGTGAAGCAATGGAGGACCGCGCGCGGGAGCAGTTGCGGGTGCTCGCCTAGCATGGCCACGAAGTCGGCATGCGCGTCGCGCTGATGGAGGAAAAGCGGGAGCGCATGGCGCTCCGCAGACCCGAGCTGCAGCTCGAAGGCGCGTCGCTGCTCGGCCGGAGGCGAAAAATTCCGGAAGTAGTCGAGGCCGCATTCGCCGGCTGCGACCACCATCGGATCGCTCATGAGCGCCTCGAGCCGGCCGGCATCCGCATCGGCCAGCCCCGTCGCATGATGCGGATGAACGCCGGCGGTCGCACGAAGTCTGCCCGGATAACGCCGGCAGAGTGCGATCGCTTTCTCGCTGTCGTCGAGCGTGCTGCCCGTCACGATCATCGCCGCGACGCCGGACGCAGCCGCTCGCGAGAGTACCGCCTCCCGGTCGGCGTCAAAGCTGTTGTGCGCGAGGTTAGCGCCGATGTCGACGAGGACTGGCGTCACCGGGCGCCCGCGCGGATCAGGCGGCGCGCAGCGCCGTCGTCACGGGCTGCCGCGCCGCGCGGAGCGCAGGCAGCAGGCCGCCGAGCATGCCGATAGCGACGGCGATGATGAGCCCGTCGACGACCAGCGCGGGCGTCACCGCGAACCGGAACAGGACCTGCGTGAAGTTCGAACCGAGCGTCGAGACCGCCATGTTGTTGAAGAGCACGTAGGCGAGCGCCGCGCCGAGGAGCCCGCCCGCGAGCGCCAGCACCAGGGACTCGATCATGATCGAGAGGACGACCGGAAAGCCGCCGAAGCCGATCGCGCGCAGCGTCGCGATCTCGCGCGAGCGCGTGCCGACGGCCGCGTACATGGTGTTGAGGGCCGCGAACGTCGCGCCGAGCGCCATGATGAGAGTCACGACCCCGGCCAGCGCGCCAATCGTCTGCCGGAAGTTCTTGGTCTGGCCGCTGAAATAGGACTGCTCGGACTCGACGTCCACGTTGACGCGCGGGTCGGCGGTGAGCGCGTCTTTGACGGCCTGCAGCCCTTTCGGGTCCGCGAGCTGCAGCCGCACCGAGCTGAAGCCCTGGCGGTTGAAAGCGGACTGTGCGACTTCCGCGTCCGCCCACAGCTCGCTTTCATTCGCGTCGCCCGACTCGAAGACGCCGACCACGGTCCAGTCGGAGCCGCGCATGCGCAACGTCTTGCCGAGCCCCGCGCCCTGGTATTGCTGCGTGACGCCGCGCCCGACGATCAATTCCTTGAGGCCGGGCTTGAACCGGCGGCCTTCGACGATCTTGAGCTTTGGCCGCAGCTCGAAGCCCGCCGGCTCGACGCCACGGACGGTGATGTTTGAGCCGGACTGCTCGCCCGTTTTCATGAGCTCCGCGATCACCATCACTTCCGCCGAGGCGAGCGGCTGGCCATCGTCGCCGGCGGCGACGCCGGGCACCTGTTTGATGATCGTCGCCTGTTCGCGCGTGAGGCCGGAGTTCAATTCCGCCTGCGAGCCGCCGCGGAGTACGAGTGCGACGTCCGCCCGTCCGGCTGCCTCGAGCGTCGACTGGAACCCGGCCGCCATCGCGAGCAGTGCCGTGAATACCGCGACGACACCGGCAAGCCCCACGACGATCACGAGCGAGGGGCCGAGGCGCTCGGGAATGCTGCGAAGGCCGAGCTGGGTGATCGTAAGGACCTGCTTCAGCATGGCTGCGCTCCCGGCTCAGCGACCCGCCAGGGCATCGACGATGGTGAGCCTGGCCGCGCGCAGGGCCGGCAGCAGGCCGACGGCCAGGCTCAGGAGGACGATCGAAACGGTGCCGGTGAGCCAGACATTGGCGTCTACCGCGACAGGGAGGTTGCCGCCCGTGGCCTTGGTGATGCCGACACCGAGCGGCGTCGCGAGCGCGAGCCCGAGCAGGCCGCCGATGATGCAGAGCGCTGCCGCCTCCGCGAGCACGAAAGCGAGGACCGAGCGATCGCTGAATCCGAGAGTCTTCAGGATCGCGAGCTCCGGGATGCGCTCGCGAACGCTCTGGGCAATCGTGTTGCCGACGACGAGGAGCAGTGTGAAGAAGACGGCAAACAGGATCCAGCGGACGATCAGGCCGATGTCGCCGATCTGCTTGAAGAAGCCGAGGTTGAAGTCCTTCTCCGCCTGCGTCTTGGTCTCATCCGGGGAGTTCTCGAACATGCGGTCGATCGTCGCCGCGACGGTCGTCGCACGATCCGGATCCGCGAGCCGGATGATGTAGACGCCGGCGCGCCCGGCGCCGAACTGGTTGGCTTCGTCGAAGTAGGCGAAGTTGATCCAGCCGCCGCCCGTGCCGCGCTGCCATTCCTCGTCCTTGCCATCGTAGATGCCGACGAGGTCAAAGACCCAGGCCTTGCTGCCGTCCTTCTGCGGAAAGATGTTCGACCCGATCGGCACCTTCTGTCCGACCTTCCAGCCATATTGGTTGGCGAGGAGGCGGCCGGCAATCATGCCGGTCCGCGTGTCCGCGAAGGCCTTCCACTGCGCGTCCGGCATCACGAGCTCCGGGTAGACGGCATGCAGGCGCATGGGATCGGCTGCCTGGATGATGAGCTGCGTGTTTTCCTGCCAGACGCCGCCGAACCACTGGCTCCACATCACCTTGTCGACGCCCGGCACCGACTCGATCTGCGGCAGGAGGCGCAGCGGCAGCGACTGCGTGAATGACACCCGTGCCTGCGTCACGAGCCGGGTGGCGCCGACGAAGTCGGCGCCCGCCGAGAACAGCACGTTGACAGCCTGCAGGAGGCCGAACAGCAGGAAAGCCATCACGATCGACAGCAGGGTCAGCACGGTGCGCGTCTTCTTGCGCCCGAGGTTCGCGAGCACGAATCCGGTTCGGGTCATTGCCGCCTCAGGCCGCCTGCTCGAGGAGCTGGCCCTTCTCGAGGTGCAGCGTGCGGTTCGCGAACTCGGCAGCCTTGGGGTCGTGCGTCACCATCACGACGGTCTTGCCGTGCTCGCGGTTCAGCACCTGCAGGAGGCCGAGGATCTCATCCGCCGTCTTGCGGTCGAGGTCGCCCGTCGGCTCGTCGCAGATGAGGATCGCGGGGTCGGAGACCAGCGCACGCGCGATGGCGACGCGCTGCTCCTGGCCGCCCGAGAGCTCCTTCGGCTTGTGCCGCGCACGATCCGAGAGCCCGACGACTTCGAGCGCGACGGCGACCGATTTGCGGCGCTGTGCTGCCGACAAGTTCGTCAGGAGGAGGGGCAGCTCGACATTGCGCTCCGCGGTCAGCACCGGCATCAGGTTGTAGAACTGGAATACGAAGCCGACGTTCCGCGCGCGCCATTTCGCGAGGCGGCCGCCCGAGAGCTGGTCGATGCGCTCACCGCCGACGTGGACCTCTCCCGAGGTCGGGCCATCGAGGCCGCCGATCAGGTTGAGGAGCGTGGTCTTGCCGGAACCGGATGGCCCCATGAGCGCGACGAAGTCGCCCTTCGGAATCTCGAGCGTGAGCCCGTGCAGAACCTCGACGGTCTGCTTGCCGCGGACATAGGACTTGTGGACGTCCCTGACCCTGACCATCGCGTCACCCATCGCCTGTCTCCCGCTCTTCGACTGCGTCGCCATCCTTGAGGTTCGGCGGCGCTTCCACGATGACCGAATCGCCCGACGAAACGCCCGCCTGGACTTCCCGGCTTTCGCCCAGCGTCCCACCCAGCGAGACCGCCCGCCGTTCTGCGTGACCGTCCTTCAGCAGGTACACGACGTCCTTTCCTCCATCCTGCCGAATGGCCTCCGCCGGCACCAGCACGCCGCGCGGCGGCGCCGGCACATTCGCGCCGGTCTCCTTCGACTCCAGGAAGGCGACGCGCACGCCCATCTCCGGCACGATGCGCGCGTCCTTCACGCCGAGCGCGATGCGGACCTTGACGGTCGCCTTCGAGCGGTCGGCGGTCGGCACGATCGCGATGACGGAGGCGGGTATACGCCAGTCCGGGTAAGCGTTCAGGACCGCCTCGACCTTCTGGTTGGGCTGCACGCGGTTGATGTAGGCCTCGCTCACGTCCACCTGGATCTCGAGCGAGTCCATGTCGACGATCGTGCCGATGCCGGTTCGGATCGAGCCGCCGCCTGCCGAGATCGGCGAGATCATCTCGCCGGGCTGCGCGGCTTTCACGGTCACGACGCCCGAGAAAGGCGCGCGCACGATGGTGTTGTCGAGCTGGACCCGCGCCGCCTGCAGCGCTTCCTCCGCGACCTTGACGGCGCTCGTCTGGCTCGAGACGCGCGCGGCCAGCGCCTCGGACTGCGTGCGCGCCGCGTCGAGCGCGGAGACGCTCGTGAGCTTGCGCTCAGCCATGTCCTGCTGTCGCTGGTATTCACGGTCGGCGTTGGCACTCGACGCCTTGGCCTCGTCGAGCTGGGCCAGCGAGGCCGCGACCTGTGCGCGCCGCAGGTTGGCGTCGACGCGCGCCTCGGCGTCGTCGAGCGTCGCGAGGATCTCGCCCGCCTCGACGTGTTGGCCTTCCTCGATGCGGACCTCCTTGACCTTGCCGGTGACCTTCGCGGACACGGTTGCCTGGCGTCGCGCCGTCACATAGCCCGTCGCGTCGAGCACCGAGGTCCCGGCGCTGGTCGCCGGCAGGGCGCGCGCCGTCGCCACCGTCACTTCAGCCGGCTTCTGCCGATCGAGGAACCAGACGGCGAGACCCACGAGCACGATGGCGCCGGCGCCGAGAGCTAGCCACAGGCGCAATCGGGACGACGATCCATCCTCTGGCGCATCGCGGTCGATGCGCAATTCCTTGAGCAGCTCGGATTTGTTCAAGCGGGGGTCGGTTCAAGGCTTCGGGCCGCAAAGTCTGCCACAGTCCGTGGCATCGCCGCCGCCTTGACAGGCATCAGTCCGGCCGCCAGCGGAAACCCGCCGCGGCGATGCCGAGGAAGAGCAGCGTCATGACCGCCAGCCAGGCGAGCTGTGGCAGGACCTGCGGGAGGCCCGCGCCATCCAGCATGACGGCGCGCGCTGCATCGAGCATCTGGGTCAGCGGCAAAATCCGGGCGAAGCTCTGGAGCCAGGCGGGTGCGCCCTCCAGCGAGAACCAGACGCCCGAGAGCAGCATCATCGGCCACGAGGCCAGGTTGATGGCGCCGTTCGCCAGCTCCTCGCTCGTGAAGCGCGCTGCCATCATGAAGCCGAAGGAGATCATCGCGAGCGCGCCTGCGACCGCCACGAGGAGAAGTACGAGCGGGCTGCCTTCGTTCCGAAACGGAACGAGCAGGGCGAGGGCCGCGTAGAGCAGCGACGTCACGCTCACGGTCAGGAGCAGGCGCGAGAGGACTTGCGCCGCGCCGAACTCGAAGGCAGTGACCGGCGTCGCTGAAAGCCGGCGCAGGAAACCGCTTTTCCGGTACCGGACGACGACGTAGCCGACGCCGAACAGGCAGCTGAACATCATGTTCATGCCAAGGATGCCGGGCAGAAGCCAGTCCACGTAGCGGACGGCCGCGCCGCTCACCGGCTCGCGCCTGGCCTGGCCGCCCGCCGCCTGGAGCAGGAGCTTTTCGGCGAGGTAACCCTTGGGCGAGTCCTCGTTGACCCAGTAACGCGGGGCGGTACGCAGGTCGAGCAGCAGGTCCGCCTCGTGACGCTCGACCTTCCGAATCGCGCCCTCGATGTCGTCGGGCTCGACCCGCACGAAATCGACGTAGCGGGTGCCGAGGAACGGATGCAGGCGCGCATTGATCGCGGCGGCCGGCGGCGCCACGACGTCGACCTTGAAGAGCGCGCGCGGCTGGCCGCCGAATATCGCCGCGAAGGCGATGACGAGCGCGAGCGGGAACGCGAAGTTGAAGATGAGCGTCGAGCGGTCGCGCAGGAATTCGAGGTTCCGCGCATGCCAGACCGCGAACAAGCGCCGGACGCTCACGTGCGCAGCTCCCGGCCTGTCAGCTCGAGAAACAGGTCTTCGAGGTTCCGCGGCCGGATCCGCAGGTGCTGGAGCGGAATGCCCTGCTCGAGCAAGGTGCGAAGCGCGCTCTCCACGTCGCCCGTCGAGATCTCGACCCGATCGCTCGCCAGCAGGACGGGCAGCGGGAAGCTCGAAACGTCGGCGGGGAAGTCCTCGCGCGGCAGCTCCAGCACGACGTCGCCGAAGTGCTCGCGGAGGAGCCGCGACGGCGGGCCCTCGGCGATGATGCGGCCGCGGTCCATGATGGCGATGACGTCGCAGAGGAAATAGGCCTCTTCCATGTAGTGCGTCGTGAGCAGTACGGTGCGGCCGTCCGCCTTGATTGTGCGGATGAGGTCCCAGAAATTGTGGCGCGCCTGCGGGTCGAGCCCCGTCGTTGGCTCGTCGAGGAAGAGTACCTGCGGGTCGTTCGCGAGCGCGACGGCAAGCAGCAGCCGTTGCATCTGTCCGCCCGACAGCTTGCGATTGTCCCGATTCGCGATCTCACCGAGCGCGCAGGTCTCGATCAATGCGTCGACCTTCCGGCCGCGCGGATACAGGCGGCTGAACAGCGTGAGCGTTTCGCGCACCGTCAGCTTGTCCTGGAGTGCCGTCTTCTGGAACTGGATGCCCGCTTCCTCGCGGAAGCGCGCGCCGAGCGGCTCGCCGCGGTAGAGCACGTGCCCGGACGTCGGCTGCGTCACGCCCTCCATCATCTCGACCGTCGTCGTCTTGCCGGCGCCGTTCGGGCCAAGTAGGCCGAAGCACTGGCCCTGCGGAATCGAGAACGACACGCCGTCCACCGCGCGCACGCCGGGATATTCCTTGACGAGTTCGTGGACTTCGATCACCGGGGTCATGTCGCCGGCATGCTATATGATTGCGCGCGTGACGCCGAACCCGTTCCCGCATCTCCTGGCGCCGCTGGACCTCGGCTTTACGACGCTCCCGAACCGCGTGCTGATGGGCTCGATGCACACCGGGCTCGAGGACCGCGCCGACGATTACCCGAAGCTCGCCGCCTATTTTGCGGAGCGCGCCAAGGGCGGCGTCGGCCTCATGGTGACCGGCGGCATCGCGCCAAACGCCGCCGGATGGACCAAGCCATTTGCCGGAACGCTGAGCGGGAGGCGCCACGTGGCACGCCATCGCCTCGTGACCGAGGCCGTGCATGCGGACGGCGGCCGTATCTGCATGCAGATCCTGCACACGGGGCGCTATGCCTACCATCCGCTCGCGGTCGCGCCGTCGCGCCTCAAGGCGCCGATCTCGCCGTTCACGCCGCGCGAGCTCAGCGAACGCGGCGTCGAGCGCCAGGTGTCCGCCTTCGTGCGCTGTGCGGTGCTCGCGCAGGAGGCCGGTTACGACGGCATCGAGGTGATGGGCTCGGAGGGGTACTTCATCAACCAGTTCCTGGTCGCGCGCACGAACCGCCGCACCGACCGCTGGGGCGGCAGCTGGCCGGGCCGGATGCGCCTGCCGCTCGAGATACTCGCGCGGACGCGCGCTGCCGTCGGCCGCGCGTTCATCGTGATCTATCGTCTTTCCATGCTCGACCTCGTCGAGGGCGGCAGCCGCTGGGCGGAGGTCGTCGACCTCGCCCGCTCGGTCGAAGAGGCCGGAGCGACGATCATCAACACCGGCATCGGCTGGCACGAGGCGCGCATCCCGACGATCGCGACCATGGTGCCGCGGGCCGCATTCACCTGGGTGACACGGCGGCTGAAAGGCGCCGTCTCGATCCCGCTGGTGACGAGCAACCGAATCAATGATCCCGCCGTCGCCGAGCGCGTGCTCGCGGCGGGCGACGCGGACCTCGTCTCCATGGCGCGCCCGCTCCTCGCCGATCCGGACTTCGTCGCCAAGGCGGCGGCGAACCGTGCCGACGAGATCAACACCTGCATCGCCTGCAATCAGGCCTGCCTCGACCTCGTTTTCGAGAACGAGGTGGCGAGCTGCCTCGTCAATCCGCGCGCCGGGCGCGAGCTCGAGCTGGTCTACCGGCCGGCGGGACAGCCGAAGCGGGTCGCCGTCGTCGGCGCGGGACCGGCCGGCCTCGCCTGCGCGACGGTCGCTGCGCGCCGCGGACATCGCGTGACGCTTTTCGAGGCCTCGGACCGCATCGGCGGGCAGTTCAATATGGCGAAGGTGATTCCCGGCAAGGAGGAGTTTCACGAGACGCTGCGCTACTTCCGGCGTGAGACCGCGCTTGCCGGCGTCGGGCTGCGGCTCGGGCATGCGGCGACCGCTGCGGAACTTTCGGGAGGCGATTTCGATGAGATCGTCCTGGCGGCCGGCGTGCTGCCGCGCATGCCGTCGATTCCCGGCCTGGACCATCCCAAGGTGCTGACCTACGTCGACGTGCTGCAGCGCGGGCGGGCCGTCGGCCGCTCCGTCGCCATCATCGGCGCCGGCGGCATCGGATTCGACGTCGCCGAATTCCTGAGTCACGATGCCGGTCATGCGCCGTCCAGCCTCGACATCCCGGCGTTCATGAGCGAATGGGGCATCGACATGCAGATGGAGGGGCCCGGCGGCCTCAAGCCGGAATCGCCGATGACCTCGCCGCGCGAAATCTGGCTGCTGCAGCGCAAGCCAACACCGCCCGGCCGCGACCTCGGCAAGACGACGGGCTGGGTCCACCGTCTCGCGTTGAAGCGCCGCGGCGTCCGCATGCTCGCCGGTGTCGAGTACCTGCGCATCGACGATGGCGGACTCACCATTCTGCAAGGTGGTACAGAGCGCCTCCTCGAGGTCGACAATGTCGTCATCTGCGCCGGCCAGGAACCGCGGCGGGACCTCATGGGCCCGATCGAAGCCGCGGGCCGTCGGGCACACCTGATAGGAGGTGCGAAGCTCGCCGTCGAGCTGGACGCGAAGCGCGCCATCGAGGAAGGTTCGCGACTGGCGGCAGCGCTGTAGATGAGCCAGGTCGACGCACAGCTGGGTCTTCTCGATGAGGCGTCGCCGCAGGAGGGCGCGTGGCGCGTGCGCGCGAGTCCGCGGGCCCGGCGGCTCGCGGTGCGCGTACTTCCGGGTGGATTCGTCGAGGTCGTGGTACCGCGCGGCACCCGACCACGCACCGTCGAGCAGTTCGTCGCGCGACACCGCCGCTGGATCGAGCGCACGCTCGACTTGTATCGACCGGCCGCGGAGGTGCCGCCGGGATCGCTGCTAGCTCACGTGAGCTTCCCGGCGACCGGACGCCGGTTCGAACTGCGCCTGACCGGTGGCGAGGGCCCGGTCCGTTTGACGGTCGGTGAGACCGCCATCCGGATCACCGGCGGCGCGGGCAGGCCCACGCTCGTCCGGCATGCGCTCCAGCGATTCGCGATGCGCGAAGCCCACGCCGCGCTCGGGCCCTGGCTCGCCCAGCTTTCCGCGGCGACCGGCCTCACTTACATGCAAATGCAGATCCGGCGCCAGCGCACGCGCTGGGGCAGCTGCTCGCCGAGCGGCACGATCAGCCTCAACGCCTGCCTCATGTTCCAGCCGCCACCGGTCGTGAACTACCTGCTGCTGCATGAGCTCGCGCACACGCGGCACATGAACCACTCGCGGCGCTTCTGGCGCCTGGTCGAGCGCTTCGAGCCGGACTGGCGCGAACTGGACGCGGCGCTGACCCGTGGCTGGCGGGAAGTGCCGTTCTGGGCGCTCGGCTGATAGCCGCGTTTGCGACGATGTGCCGGCCGCTTAAATTCGCCAGTCGGCGGTCGGTATGCCGAGGCGCTCCGCCGCACGCCGCAGCGCCGCGCCCCCATTGACCAGCACCGGCTCCTCGACCGCTTTCAGGTGCGCGAAGTCTGACCGGGCGTTGCCGTAGGCCGAGAACGGGACGCCCGAAAACCGGGCGCGGAGCGACTGGATGCAGCGCAATTTCTCTTCGGCGCGCCGGTTCTCGGTCGCGAGCGCGCCGTCGAGGCGGCCATCGCTCCAGGCGACTTCCGTGCAGACGGTTTCGTCGAACCTGAATCGACGACCGATCGAAGGGACATAAAGGTCGACGCTTGCGGACAAGAGCACCAGCCGGTCGCCGGCGGAGCGATGGCGCTCGATCGCGGCCAGCGCGCCGGGACAGAGCTGCTCCGGGCCGAGCGCCGCGACGTAGTCGTCCGTCCAGGATCCGATGTCGGACTTCGTGGCCCCGCCCATCGTGATCCGGATCAGCCGGGATTTCAGGAGGCCCCGGTCGCGATCGAAGGGATAGCGGCTGACGGCGGCGACGACCCGCGGCCAGAAGCCACGTTGTGGCCGGCGCCGCTCCCAGCCGCGCAGGTACGGCCACAACGTGTCGTGGCGTGTGATCGTCCCGTCGAGATCGAAGACCGCGACGCGCACCGCGGCCGGGCTCAGGCCGCGAGCTGTCGCAACACGAAGTGGAGGATGCCGCCGTTCTCCATGTATTCCCACTCTTTCGGGGTGTCCACGCGGACGTTCACCTTGAAGCGGGCCTGCTTGCCGGCGGCGCTCGTCGCCTGGACCGTTGCCTCGCGGCTGCCGGCGGTGAGTCCCTCGATGTCGTAGACCTCGGTGCCGTCGAGCCCCAGGGAGCCCGCCGTCTGCCCCGACTGGAAAGTCAGCGGAAAGACGCCCATGCCGACGAGGTTCGCGCGGTGGATGCGCTCGAAGCTCTCCGCGATGACGGCCCGGACGCCGAGCAGGTTCGTGCCTTTCGCCGCCCAGTCGCGCGAAGAGCCGGTGCCGTATTCCTTGCCGGCGATCACCACGAGCGGCACGCCTGCCGACTGGTACTTCATCGCGGCGTCGTAGATCGGCATTCGCTCGCCCCCAGGCTGGAAGGCCGCCACGCCGCCTTCGACGCCCGGCACCATCAGGTTCTTGATGCGCGTGTTCGCGAACGTGCCTCGCATCATGACCTCGTGGTTGCCCCGCCGTGAGCCGTAGCTGTTGAAATCGGCGGGCACGACCCCGTGCTTCTGGAGGTACTGGCCCGCCGGCGCGTCCTTCTTGATGGCGCCGGCCGGTGAGATGTGGTCCGTCGTGATCGAATCGCCGAACAGCGCGAGGCAGCGCGCGCCGCGCACCGTCGGCAGTCCCGGCGGTTTCCGGCCCATGCCGTCGAAAAAGGGCGGGTTCTGGATGTAGGTGCTGGCGTCTTCCCAGACGTAGGTCTTCGATGCCGGCACCGCGATGCCCCGCCAGCGCTCATCGCCGTGGAACACGTCGGCGTAGGTGCGGGAGAACATCTCGGCATTCACGCTGCGCGCCACGAATTGCTGCACTTCGTGCGCCGTCGGCCAGATGTCGCGCAAGTACACGGGTTTGCCGGCGCCGTCGCGGCCCACCGGATCGCGCGTCAGGTCGAGGTCCACCGTCCCGGCAAGCGCGTAGGCGACGACGAGGGGCGGGGATGCGAGGAAGTTCATCCGCACTTCCTGGTGCACGCGACCCTCGAAATTCCGGTTGCCCGAGAGCACCGAGGCAACCGACAGCTTGTGGTCGCTGATGGCCTTCGAGATCGGCGCGTTGAGCGGGCCGGAGTTTCCAATGCAGGTGGTGCAGCCGTAGCCCACCACGTTGAAGCCGAGCGCTTCGAGATCGTCGAGGAGCTCGGAGCGCTCGAGGTACTCCGTCACGACCTTCGAGCCCGGCGCAAGGGACGTCTTGACCCAGGGCTGGACGGCAAGGCCGCGCTGGCGCGCGTTCCGGGCGACGAGGCCCGCGCCGATCATGACCGCAGGATTCGAGGTGTTGGTGCAGGACGTGATCGCCGCGATCACGACCGCGCCATCCTTCAGTTCGTATTCCGCAGCGCCGTCCTTGACCCGCGCGGGGCCCGCGGACTTCCACTTGTCCTGGTCGCGCGCAAAGGCTTCGCGATATGCAGCCTGCATGTCGCCGAGCGCGACCCGGTCCTGCGGCCGCTTCGGCCCCGCGAGCGATGGCTGCACCGTCCCGAGGTCGAGCTGCAGGACATCCGTATAGGTGGCGTCCGGCGCGCCATCCGCGCGCCAGAGGCCCTGCCGCTTCGCGTACTCGCGCACCAGCTCGACTTGCGGCTCGGCGCGGCCGGTGAGGCGAAGGTAGTCGAGCGTCACGTCGTCGACAGGGAAGATTCCGCAGGTCGCGCCGTACTCCGGAGCCATGTTCGCGATCGTCGCCCGGTCGGCGAGCGGCAGCTGGCCGAGGCCATCGCCGAAGAACTCGACGAACTTCTCGACGACGCCGCGCTTTCGGAGCATTTCGGTCACGGTCAGCACGAGGTCGGTCGCGGTCGCGCCTTCGGCCAGGCGGCCGGTCAGCTTCACGCCGATGACCTCGGGTATCAGCATCGTCGAGGGCTGGCCGAGCATGGCCGCCTCGGCCTCGATGCCGCCCACGCCCCAGCCGAGCACGCCGACGCCGTTGATCATCGTCGTGTGCGAATCGGTGCCGACCACCGTGTCCGGATAGGCGAGCCCCTTGTCATCGGCGAACACGACGCGCGCGAGGTACTCGAGATTCACCTGGTGCACGATCCCGGTGTCCGGCGGGACGACGGAGAAGTTGTCGAAGGCGGACTGGCCCCAGCGCAGGAACGTGTAGCGCTCGCGGTTCCGCTGGAACTCGAGCAGGGCGTTGAGGTTCAGGGCGTCCGCCGTGCCGTAATGATCCACCATGACCGAGTGATCGATCACGAGCTCGGCCGGGATCAGCGGGTTGATGCGGGCCGGGTCGCCGCCGAGCTTCGCCATCGCGTCGCGCATCGCAGCGAGGTCGACGACGGCGGGCACGCCGGTGAAATCCTGCATGATGACGCGCGCCGGCGTGAAGGCGATCTCGCGAGCGGGGAGCTTGCGCGGGTCCGCCTTGGCGAGCGCCAGGATGTCGTCGCGGGTGACGCTGCGCCCGTCTTCGTGACGGAGCAGGTTCTCGAGCAGGATCTTCAGCGAGTAGGGGAGACGACCGACGTTCGGCTCTCCGATCGCTTCGAGCGCGAAATACTCGTACTGGCGGCCGCCGGCGTCGAGCTTGCGGCGGGCCTTGAAACTGTCCTGCATGAATCCTCCAGCGGGCGAAGCGCCATTATAGCCGCCCCGCCGAGGCACTCCTCGCCGTCGTAGAAGACGATGTACTGGCCGGGCGCGGCGCCGCGCAGCGGCTCGTCGAAATGCACTTCGACGCTGTCGGCGGCAGCGGCGACACGGCAGGCGACATCCGGCTGCCGGTACCGGACCTTCGCGGTGCACGCAAATTCCGCCGCAGGTGCCGCTCCACCGACCCAATGCGGCGACGCTGCAGAAAGCCCGGCGCAGTGGAGCGCGGGATGGTCCGCGCCCTGCACGACGACGAGCGCATTGCGCGCGATGTCCTTGCGCGCCACGAACCAGGGCGCGTCGTCGCGGCCCGCGAGGCCGCCGATCCCGAGGCCGCTGCGCTGGCCGAGCGTGTAGCGCTCGAGTCCGCGGTGGCTCCCGATCACGCTGCCATCCGCGGATTCGATCGGGCCGGGCCTTCCCGGCAGCCAACGGCCCACGAAATCGCCGAAGGGGCGCTCCCCGATGAAGCAGATGCCGGTCGAATCGCGCTTTTCCGCGACCGGCAGCCCCCGCTCCCGCGCGATGGCGCGCACCTCGCGCTTGCGGAGGTTCCCGATTGGAAATACGCAGTACGCGAGCTGTTCCGCCGCCAGCGCGTGCAGGAAGTAAGTCTGGTCCTTGTCGCGGTCCACGCTGCGCAGGAGCTTGCCCCCGTCTCCGATGCGAGCGTAGTGGCCTGTTGCGTATCGCTCGGCGCCGAGCCTGCGCGCATAGTCGAGGCCGACGCCGAACTTGACCTCGCTGTTGCAGAGCACGTCGGGATTGGGTGTGCGGCCAGCCTCGAGCTCGGAGAGGAACTGCGCAAACACGCGCTCGCGATACTCCGCAGCGAAGCTCGCCTTGTGCAGCGGGATGCCGAGCTCCCCGCAGACGCGGCGAGCGTCCTGGAAGTCCGCCGCCGACGTGCAATAGGCATCTTCGTCCTCGGCCCAGTTCGCCATGAAGAGAGCCTCCACGCGATGGCCCGCGTCGACGAGGAGCGCCGCGGAGACCGCGGAGTCCACGCCGCCCGAGAGCGCGACGACGATGCGCGCCATCGCTCAGCCTGCCGCCGCGCGAAGCGCCAGCGTGGCTGCCGGCACGTGGCTCAGGATCTCGAGCGGGTAGCGCACGCCGCGCAGGTAGTCGTCGACGCCGAGCAGGACCAGCGGGCTACGATGCTCGGCAGCGCGCGCGACAAGCTGTTCGCGGTCGAGCCAGAGCGTCCGGATGATGGCGCGGTCGAGGCTTGCCGCGGCATCGCGCTCGCCCGCCCGACCCGCGAACGCGACGCGCAGGACGGTCCGTCCGGCGGGTCCTTGCCACAGGTAGATGCCGGTGACGGAATCGGGCCGGAAGTCACGGCCCGTCTCCTCCAGCGTCTCGCGCACGACCGCCTCGGCGAGGGACTCGCCGGGCTCCAGGTGGCCCGCGGGCTGGTTCAGCACGATGCGGCGCGCAGCGCGCTCCTGCACGAACAGGAACCGGCCGCCGCGCTCGGCGATGGCGGCGACGGTGATGTCGAGTTTCCGGGACATGCGGCGATTATACGATCAGGGGGCCGGGCCCCTGCGGCCGCTCAGAGGTGCTGCTGGCGGGTCTCCGCTTCCGGCTCGCTCGCGATCCAGATCTCGTCGAAGTAGTTGAGGTAGCGCCTGGCGACGAGTGGGTCGTTCATTTCGAGGATGCCCTCCCAGCGGGAGGCCTGCAGACGATAGACGAGGGCGCGGTCGTCGGCGATCAGGAAGGCCGACTGGTTGTCGCGGCTGTCGGACTTCACGCGGCGAATCTCGATGTGGCTCGTGATGCGGCGCGCGAGGTGGACGAACTTGCTGCCCTCGTAGACGACCCGCGACGGGTCCGCGAGCAGAACGCGCACCTTGGCATAGCTCTTCGCGAGCACGAGCTTCTTCACCGTCTCGAGGAATTGCGGCTGGTCGTAGACGGCAGGCTCGAGGTCCTGGGTGTACATCGTCAGCAGGCGGCGGGCGGCGAATGCAACCTGCTGCGTCGCCGCCCGCGCTTCGTCGAGCGTCGCGATGATGGAGCGTGTGCCGGTTACGCTCTGCCGCTGCGTCTGCACCGATGTCACTCCAGGACGAGCGACATCCTCACGTGTGGAATGCCGGCTTCGTCGAACTCTCCACCCTTCCGCTCGAAGCCGAACTTCTCGTAGAAAGGCACGGCCTGCACTTGCGCGTGCAGGTGGGTTTCGCGGAAGCCGAGTCTGCGCGCCTCTTCGAGCAGGCGGCTGAGGATCAGGGTGCCGACGCCGAAGCCGCGCTGGCCGGCCAATACCGCGATGCGGCCGATCTTACCGGCGGCGTTCAGGCGTCCGGTGCCAACTGGTTCACGGTTCAGGCGCGCGAGCACGTGAACGCTTCCCGCATCCTCGCCATCCCACTCGTCCGGCTCGGATATCCCCTGTTCTTCGATGAAGACGGCGCGCCGGATCCGCTCGATCGCGCAACGGTCCGCGGCCCAGGTAGCGGCCACACATTCTAATGGGGCGTCCGCCAAGGGCGGTGCCTCAGAGTGCCCGGGCAAGCGCCTCGGCGAGGCCGGTGTACGAGGCGGGTGTGAGCCTTTCCAGGCGGCGTCGCGCCTCGTCCGGAAGCCCGAGCGTCGAGACGAAGGCGCGCAGCTCCGGCGCGCCGACACCGCGGCCGCGCGTGAACTCCTTGAGCTGCTCGTACGCGCCCGCGACGCCCGCCGCACGCAGCGCCGTCTGGATCGCCTCCGCGAGCACTTCCCAGTGCGCGTCGAGGTCCGCCGCGATGCGCGCCGCGTCCGGCTCGACGAGCGCAAGGCCCGCGAGCGCCGAGCGCCAGGCGAGCAGCGCATGGCCGAACGCAACCCCGAGGTTGCGCATGACCGTCGAATCAGTGAGGTCGCGCTGCCAGCGCGAGACGGGAAGCTTCTCGGAGAAGTGACGCAGCATCGCATTCGCAAGTCCTGCGTTGCCTTCCGCATTCTCGAATGCGATCGGATTCACCTTGTGCGGCATGGTCGACGAGCCGACCTCGCCCGCGACCGCCTTCTGCGCGAAATAGCCGAGCGAGACATAGCCCCAGACGTCGCGGCAAAGGTCGACCAGCACGACGTTTGCGCGCGCGAGCGCGTCGCAGTACTCGGCGATCCAGTCGTGCGGCTCGATCTGCGTCGTGTACTCGTTCGGAACGAGCCCGAGCCCCTCGATGAGGCGGCGGGACTCCGCACGCCAGTCGACCGACGGGTTGCCGGCCACGTGTGCATTGAAGCCGCCGACCGCGCCGTTGAACTTGCCGAGGATCTCGACGCGCGCGAAGGCCTTCGCGGCGCGGCGCAGGCGTGATGCGTAATTGGCTGCTTCCTTGCCGAGCGTGGTCGGCGAGGCGGGCTGGCCGTGCGTGCGCGAGAGCATCGGCAGCGCCGCGTGCCGGTCGGCGAGGCCCGCGAGGTGGTCGGCGACCGCCGCGATTGCGGGCAACAGGATCCTCTCGCGCGCGGTCGCGAGCATCAGCGCATAGCAGAGGTTGTTGATGTCCTCCGAGGTGCAGGCGAAGTGCACGAACTCGAGCTGCGCGGGCGAGGCGCCCGCGGCCGCGAGCTCGTCGCGCACGTAGTACTCGACGGCCTTCACGTCGTGGTTGATCTCGCGCTCGAGCTCCTTGACGCGCGCGAGGCCCGCCGCATCCGGGCCCCCCGCCAGCGCGTCGAGGCGCCGTGCAAGCGACTCGGGCATGGTCGCAAGGGCGGGGAATGACCGGGACCGCGCCAGCTGCGCAAACCAGGCGGCTTCCACGCGCACGCGATGCCCGATCAGTGCGGCCTCGCTAAAGAGCGCCGCGAGGTCCGCGCATTTCTCGGCATAGCGTCCGTCGAGCGGCGACAACGCGAGCAGGCGGGTGTCGGTCATGAAGCGAAGGCGCGAGTGATAGAATGCGTATGTTACCCGTGAGCGACCAGGATCGCATCGAAAAGGACAGCCTCGGCGAAGTTCGCATCGCCGGGACGGTGCTGTGGGGCGCGCAGACGCAGCGGGCGCTCGACAACTTCCACATCGGCCGGGCCAATATCCCCGCCGAGCTCGTCCGGGCGATCGCGCTCGTCAAGTGGGCGGCCGCCGAGACGAACGGCGAGCTCGGCGAAATCACGCCGCCCCTGGCCGCGGCGATCGCGGCGGCATCGCTCGAGATCGCGTCCGGGGCGCATGCCGACCAGTTTCCGCTCGGCGTTATGCAGACCGGTTCCGGCACCAGCACGAACATGAACGTCAACGAGGTCGTTGCCACGCTCGCGGGCCGGCAGCTGGGCCGCAAAGTACACCCGAACGACGACGTCAACCGATGCCAGAGCAGCAACGACGTCATTCCGACGGCCATCCATCTGGCATCCGCGCTCGCGGTCAGGGACGAACTGCTGCCGGCCCTCGGCGAGCTCGCGCGGGCCATCGGGGCCAAGGCAGCGGAAGTCGGCGAGCTCGTGAAGCCCGGGCGTACGCACCTGATGGACGCGCTGCCGATTACCGTCGGCCAGGAAATGCATGCCTGGAAGACCCAGGTGGAGGATGCCGCCACGCGCATCGCCGCCGTCGCCCCGCGACTGCACCGCCTCGCGCTCGGGGCGACCGCGGTTGGCACCGGCGTCAATGCGCATCCTGAATTCGCGGCGCGCGCGATCGCGCGCCTCGCGTCCCGTACGGGGCTGCCCCTCGAGGGCGCGCCGGACCGCTTTGCGAGCCTCGCGTCGCAGGACACCGCGGTGGAACTATCCGGCGCGCTGCGCGGCGCGGCTGTCGCGCTCCTCAAGATCACGACGGACCTGCGCTGGATGAACTCGGGCCCGTTGTCCGGGCTTTCGGAAATCTCGCTGCCGGCGCTGCAGCCGGGGTCCAGCATTATGCCGGGGAAAGTGAACCCCGTCATACCCGAGGCCGTCGCAATGGCTTCGGTGTACGTGATGGGATGCGATACGGCGGTTGCGATGGCGGGTGCGTCCGGCAACTTCCAGCTCAACGTCATGCTGCCGCTCATCGCGCACCTGCTGCTCGAGGGAATCAACCTCGTCGCCGGCTCCTCGCGCGCGTTGGCGGAGCGTGCGTTCCCCGGGCTCCGCATCCACGCGACGCGGATCTCGGAGTCGCTCGCCCGCAATCCGATGCTGCTGACGGCTCTCGCGCCGCGCATCGGCTATGACCGGGCCGCGGCGATCGCCAAGCGCGCTGCCGCGGAAGCGCGGCCGATCCTCGACATCGCCGTGGAGGAGACGGGACTTCCGCGCGAGGAACTCGCGCCGCTCCTGGATCCCGCGCGCCTGGCGCGCGGACCCGTGCCGGGCGCGTGAGCGCCGTGACAGCCCTCGCCGCGCACCAGCTCCCGACGGCGCGGCTGCGGGATCTGCTCCGCGAGCGGCTTGCTGCGGAGCCGGCGGGCGGTTCGCCGCGGCTCGGGCATTACGGCGGCGTGGATGCGCGCCGGCTCGAAGCCCTCATTCCCGCGCCGGCGACGCGCGCTGCGGTGCTCGTGCCCATCGTCGATCGCAAGGACGAGCTCGGCGTGCTCCTGACACTCCGCGCACTCGACCTCAAGCATCATGCCGGCCAGATCTCGTTTCCGGGCGGCCGGCTCGAGCCGGGCGACTCGGACGCGACGGCGGCGGCGCTGCGCGAGACCGAAGAAGAGATCGGGCTCGCGCGCGGCTTCGTGGACGTGCTCGGGCGGCTTCCGGACCATGCCGTGATCACGGGCTACCGCGTGACACCCGTGGTGGGCTTCGTGCGCCCGGGCTTCACGCTCGTGCTCGACCCGACCGAGGTCGTCGGAACGTTCGAGGCGCCGCTCCGGCACCTGCTCGATCCCGCCACGCACGCACGTCGCAAACGGCGCATCGCAGGCGAGGAGATCGAGACCATTGACCTGCCCTGGGGCAGCTTCAACATCTGGGGCGCGACCGCCGGCATGCTGCTGACGCTCGGGGACGTCCTCGGCGGGACGGCGCATGGGAATTGAACGGCTGCTGTCGATCATGGCGAGGCTCCGCGATCCGGAGCACGGCTGCCCCTGGGACCTCGAGCAGGACTTTCGTTCGATCGCGCCGCATACGATCGAGGAGGCCTACGAAGTCGCCGACGCCATCGAGCGCGGAGACCTTCGTGCGCTTCGCGACGAGCTTGGCGACCTGCTGTTCCAGGTCGCGTTCCACGCGCGGATGGCTGGCGAGCGGGGCGCGTTCCAGTTCGACGACGTGGTGGACTCGATCTGCGACAAGCTGACGCGGCGCCACCCCCATGTCTTCGGCAACGCCGTGATCACGGATGCCGGCGAACAGACCCGCGCCTGGGAACGCATGAAGCGCGAGGAGCGCGCCGCTCGGGGCGAGGACGGTGCGCTGGCGGACGTCCCCACTGCGCTGCCCGCCCTGACGCGCGCGCGGAAACTCGGGTCGCGCGCCGCACAGGCGGGCTTCGACTGGCCCGACGCGACCGGCCCGCGCGGCAAGGTTTCCGAGGAGCTCGCGGAGCTCGACCGTGCGACCGGTTCAGGCGATGCCGGCGCGCGTGAGGCAGAGCTCGGCGACCTGCTCTTCTCGGTGGTGAACCTGGCGCGCCACCTCGATGTCGATCCCGAAACGGCGCTCCGTCGCGCCAACGAGCGATTCGTGCGCCGATATCGCCACGTGGAGCGGGCCCTCGCGGGGCTCGACGAACACGCATCCGGCGCGTCGCCGGAATTGCTCGACCGCCTGTGGGCGGCCGCCAAGGCCGAAAACCCCTGATTCCGGGCCTCGGGAGCCTGCCCGTGGCGTTCAGGACGCATTCATTTGGCCCTGCTTAGATTGGCCATCGTGCCAATCAAGGAGGGCGCACCATGTCACGCACCATCAAGTTCATTGCGGCGGCCGCCGGACTCGCGCTCGCGTCGGGCGCGGCGTTCGCCGACGATCGCTATGAAGGCGACGGCGAGTACGACTTTGCACCGGTGGTTCACGTCGAGCCGCTGCGGCGCGAGGTTCGCGTCAGCGAGCCCGTTCGCGAGTGCTGGCAGGAGACGAGCTACGCGTCCGAGAGGCCGTTCTCATCGAACCATGTCGGCGCGACGCTGCTCGGCAGCGCGATCGGCATCGCGCTCGGCAACCAGGTCGGGCACGGCCGCGGCAAGGACGTTGCCCGCGTGGCCGGCGCGGTGATCGGCGGGGCGATCGGGCACAACGTGTCGGTCGATCGCGCGCGGCAGCAATACGGCGACGTCGGGCGCAGCGTCGAGCGCTGCGACGTCAGCTACCGGGACCGCGTCGAAGAGCGCATCGACGGCTACCGGGTGACCTACGAGTACGCGGGCCGCGAGTACGTCACGCGCATGCCCTACGACCCGGGTGAGCGCATCCGGGTCCGGGTCGCCGTGACCCCGACGTGACCCCGAGCCGGACAGCCCGGGCCGCCCCGCGCGGCCCGGGCCTTCGCTTACTCTAGAATGCACCCATGGCCCTGAACCGGTTGCTGCCGCTCGCCACGATGTGCCTCATGCTCGGGACTGCGATCGCTTGGGCCCCGGATGCGTCGGCGTCGAATGGCCACCGCGGGCACGATAACGGCGCACGCGTCGTGGACGACCGCGCGATCTCGCTGGATGAAGCCGTGGCCCAGGCCGAGCGCCGCTACAAGGCGCGCGCGGTAAAGGCGGAAGAGAAGCACCATGGCGACCGGGTCGAATACCGCATCCGGCTTCTCGGCGACGACGGCCGCGTGTTCGAAGTGCGCGTCGACGCGGCCACCGGCCGCGAGGACTGAGGGCGGACGATGCGCGTTCTCGTGCTGGAAGACGAGCCGGCACTGCGCGAGACCCTCGCCCGGCAGTTTCGCGACGAGGGCTTCACCATCGACGAGGCGGGCGACGGCGTCGAAGGCGAGTTCGCAGGCCTCGAATACCCGATCGACCTTGCGGTGGTGGACCTCGGGCTGCCGGGCCGCTCGGGACTCGACGCCATCCGCGCCTGGCGCAAGGCCGGCAGGAATTTTCCGGTTCTGATCCTCACGGCGCGCGACAGCTGGCAGGAGAAAGTCGCCGGACTCGACGCCGGCGCGGACGACTACGTCACCAAGCCGTTCCGCTTCGAAGAGGTGCTCGCGCGCGTGCAGGCGCTGCTGCGCCGCTCCGGCGGCTGGTCGCAGCCGCTGATCCAGTGCGGCGCCGTTGCCCTCGATACGCGCGCCCAGGAAGTGCGCGTCGCCGGCGATAAGATTGAGCTGACAGCTTTCGAGTACCGCTTGCTCGAATACCTCATGCTGCGCGCGGGGCAGGTGGTGTCGAAGGCCGAGCTGACCGAGAAACTCTACGAGCAGGACTTCGAGCGCGACAGCAACACGATCGAGGTCTTCATCGGTCGCCTGCGCCGCAAGCTCGATCCGGACAACCGACACCAGCCGATCGAGACGCTGCGCGGCCGCGGCTACCGCATCGCGCGCGGCTGACCGTGGCGCGGGCCGTTCCATCGCTGCAATCGCGGCTGGTCCTGACGCTAGCCGCGGTGCTGCTCGTCGCCGCGGGAGCCGCGGCCTGGGCCCTCGATTCGCTCTACCGCAACCTGGGAATTCGGGCGCAGGAAGACGTGCTCGATGCGCAGGTGATCGCGCTCATTTCGTCGGCCGAGATCGAGGCGGACGGCCGGCTCGTCCCGCAGAACCTCGCGGAAGCCCGCCTGTCGACTCCGGGCTCGGGCCTCTACGCGGAGATCGAGGGAGCCACGGGACGCTGGCGTTCGCCTTCGAGTGTCGGCAGCGGGCTTGCCTTCACCTCGGCGCCGAAGCCCGGCGAGCGACGATTTGAGAATGTGCTCCTCGGCGACGGCACGCGCGCGCTCGCGCTCTCGCTCGGCGTGCACTGGGAGCCGGAGGAGGGCGCGGCGCGAGACTACGTGATTCGTGCCGCGCAGAGCCTCGAGCCCTGGTACGCGCAGCTCCTGCGGGTGCGGACGGGCCTCGTCACGGGCTTCCTGCTGCTCGGCCTGTTGCTGCTCGGGGCCCTCGCGATCGCGCTTCGCGTGGCGCTGGGGCCTTTGCGCCGACTCGAGCAGGAGATCTCCGACATCGAGGCGGGCCGCAGCGACGCGCTCGGGACGGGATGGCCGCGTGAGCTCTCGGGTGTCACCGGAAACCTCAACGCGCTGCTCGTCGGCGAGCGAAAGCGCCTCGAGCGCTACCGCACGACGCTCGGAAACCTCGCTCACAGCCTGAAGACGCCGCTCGCCGCGATGCGCGGCCTGCTCGAGCAGGGAGATTCGACGGCCGCCGCGCTTGCCCCGCAGCTCGACCGCATGCAGGGCATCGTCCAGCACCAGCTGAAGCGGGCAGTGTTTGGCGGCAGCGGGGCGACCCTGACCGACCAGCCCGTGCTCGAGCCGCTCGAGCAGCTGCGCACGGCGCTCGGCAAGGTCTACGCGGACAAGCCCATCCGGATGACGCTCGCGGTCGCACCGGGAACCGCGTATCCGATCGACGCGGGCGACCTGCTCGAGCTCGCGGGCAACCTCGTGGACAACGCCTGCAAGTACTGCAAGTCGAGCGTCGCGGTCCGAGCCACGCCCTGGACCGCCGCGGAGTGGCGCCGTCCGGGACTCGTGCTCGAGGTCGAGGACGACGGGGCGGGCATCGCTCCCGCGGAGCGTGCTCGCGTGCTGGAACGCGGCGTGCGCGCCGACGAGACGGTGGCGGGGCAGGGTATCGGGCTCTCGGTCGCCCGCGAGATCGCGACGGCCTACTCCGGCACGATCGAGATCGGCGAGAGCCGCCTGGGCGGCGCCCGCATCTGCCTGCGACTGCCGGGCCGCTGACTCAGCCGACGTCGAACTTGATGCCCTGGGCGAGCGGCAGGTCGCTCGAGTAATTGATCGTGTTGGTCTGCCGGCGCATGTAGACCTTCCAGGCATCGGATCCCGACTCGCGGCCGCCGCCCGTGTCCTTTTCGCCGCCGAATGCGCCGCCGATCTCGGCGCCCGACGTCCCGATATTCACGTTCGCGATGCCGCAATCGCTGCCCGCAACCGAAAGGAACCGCTCGGCGTTCTGCAGTCGATCGGTGAAGATCGCGGACGACAGGCCGTAGTCCGTGTCGTTGTGCATCGCGATCGCATCGTCGAGCGTCTTGAACGGAATGATGTACAGGATAGGGGCGAACGTCTCGTGCTTCACGACCGGCATGTCGTGCCGGGCGCGCACGATGGTCGGCTCGACAAAGTAACCCGGGCCCGGCAGCGCGCGGCCTCCGCAGAGGACCTCGCCACCATGCTTGCGCACATCGTCGAGCGCGGCTTCGTACTGGCGCACGGCGGACCCGCCGACGAGCGGCCCCATGAGCGTCCTGGCATCGAGCGGGTTGCCGATCCG
>Ga0075424_100000721_pt1 | contig 26737 bp, 17 predicted proteins | sample SoiMethybrSBSTD3_FD_75301 | JGI IMG/M metagenome (GOLD analysis project Ga0075424, IMG submission 75301) | Bulk soil microbial communities from a Populus tree surrounding site in Tennessee, USA - Soil MetaG P. TD hybrid SBSTD3 | ecosystem: Environmental > Terrestrial > Soil > Tree plantation... | reverse complement strand
CCTGCTCGAGACGGGCGAACCGCGGATACGAGAAGACGAGCAGCTGTCCGGTTCCGCCCGTCGTGTCGGGCGCTCCCTTTGGTGCCCTCTCGTAGAGCGCGACCAACTCGCTCGCCGTTCGCACCGGCAGCGGCTTCAGAACGACCGCATCGAGCAATGAGGCGATCGCGACCGTGGCCCCGATGCCGATGGCGAGACTGGCGATCGCGGCCAGCGTAAACCCCGGCGTTCGTTGCAGCTGTCTCAGCGCGTGGCGCACATCTCCCCAGATCGCAGTCATGATCGAAGTCATGCTCGAATCAATGGCCGTGCCAGGACTGGAGCACGAGAGAGCTGATAGGAACGCGCCGATCGACGCGGCTGCTCGACGGGGACTGCCCGTCTTCGGGACGCACCGTCCCGCAACCGCATACGTGGGGGCCGCCTTCAGGCGGCCCTGGATAGGCCGCCTAAAGGCGGCCTCTACGTACGATTCACATGAACAGGCCGCCGTTGAGGGCGATCGTCTGACCGGTCATGTAGGCGTTGCCGGCAATCGTCACGGCGACTTCAGCACACTCTTCGACCGTGCCGAAGCGGCCCATCGGGATCATGTCGGGCGAGATCCTCGGGTTGGCGGCCACCATCTCGGTGGCGATAAGTGCCGGCGAGATGGCGTTGACCGTGACGCCTTCCTTCGCGAGCAGACGTGCGTAGCTCTTCGTCGCTGAGATCACGCCGCCCTTCGCCGCCGAGTAATGCACCGCCAGCACGCTTCCCGCTTGCGCCGCTACTGACGTGAGATTGATGATGCGTCCCCATTTGCGCGCGCGCATCCCGGGCAGCACGGCCTGCGTCATCAGAAAGACGGAGGTCAGATTCACACGGATGATGTCGTTCCAACTCGCCTCCGACATCTGATCGATCCCTTCGACCAGCACGCGGCCGGCGTTGTTCACCAGGATGTCGATCGGACCAATCGCGGCCTCGGCGCTGCCCACGAGCCGATGCACGTCGGCGCCGTTCGAGACGTCGGCTTGCAGCGCTACCGCGCGTCGCCCCATTTGTCGGATGGCGTCGACCGTCGCATTGGCCTCCGCTTCTTTACTGAAGTAATTCACGACCACGTCGCAGCCCGCGTTCGCGAGTGCGAGCGCGATCGCTTTGCCGATTCCGCGGCTGGCACCGGTCACGATGGCGTGCTTGCTCGAGAGATCTGCGCTCATGAGAGTCTGGATGTTACTTCGCACCCACGTCGGGGGCTGCTCCGCCTCGTCGAATCGCGAGCTTCTGCAGTCCCATGCCGGTCGCGGCGATGTAGATGTTTCCCTTCGAATCGGTGGCGATGTGATGGCCGCCGCCGATCATGCCGGGCACTTTGATCGTTCCTGCGATCTCCAGCGTCTTGCGATCGACGATGACGATGTCTTCACCATCGCCGACGTAGAGAAACTGTTGCGCCGGATCCGGAGACAACGCGAGATCTCTCGCGAACGGCGTATCCGTCTTCACGATCTGCTTCAGAAACTTTCCGTCCGTGGTGAACGACTGCACGCGACGGTTCTCGCGATCCGCCACGTATACCGTTCCGTCCTTCGCGACGCGCAGCGCATGGACGATGCTGAAGTTCTGCGGGCCAGGGCCTGCAGGAAAGCTTTTCGGCGTCACCACCTCGCAGTGGTCGTCGTCGACCGGCGTGTTGCCGAACGCGCCCCACATCCGCTTGAACGCTCCGGTGTCGGCGTTGAGCACGATGACGCGATGATTGCCGTAGCCGTCAGCCACGAACGCTTCGTTCGTCGCCGGATGGACCCATACGTCGGCGGCGCGATGCACGTTCTTCGTGTCCGCGTTTCCGCCGCTTAGATTGCTCTTGCCAATTTGCAGGAGGAATTTGCCGTCAGCGTTGAACTTCAGGATCTGATCGTCAGCCACTGGCTTGAGACCGGCGATGCCATTGGTGGGGCAGTTGTTGCCGGTGATCCACACGGCGCCTTTCGGGTCGATGTGAATGCCATGCTCGCGCTCGGGCCACTCGTACCCCGGACCCGCACCTCCCCACGCCTTGATGAAATTCCCCGCCGCATCGAACACGACCACCGGCGGCGCGGCGCGCTCGGCCTCGCCCGGCTTGCGCAGCGTCCGAGGTCGATGCAGCAGCCAGACGTTATCGCGTGCATCGATGGCGAAGCTCGACGCGTCGCCGAGCAGCCATTTGGCGGGCACCTGAGGCCACGCGCGATCGACGTCGAATTGAGGCAGGCTGCGCGGCTGAGACTGTGCGGCCTCCGTCGTGCTCGACACCAGCATTCGAATCGTGCCGTCCTGACGCGAGGTGACGAAGATCTCGCCGTCGCGCGTGCGCGAGAGGTGCAGGTCGACGCGCATCACGCTCGCGCCCTGCGTCTTCTCGACCAGCTCCTTCAACGTCACGTTGCGTTTGGTGCCGCTGGCATCGCGCACGAACAGCTGGATCTCTTCGATCGGCGCCACCGTCTCGGGAATACCGTCGTCGGCCTTCTTCATCGCTGCGAGATCGGACGCGAACAGACGTCCGCGGTTCACGTCGCCAAACACGAACTTGCCCCGCAACGCGGGAATGCGGCCGTGGTAGGCGAACCCCGCCGAGATCGCCACGCCCTCGTCGTGGTCGTAAATCGCGACCGGATAAACGTAGTTGTCCTTCTTCGTCCCTTTGAGGATCTCTGCCGCCAACGGGAACACGTCGTCGAGCTTGCCGTTGATGTTGGTGCCGTTGTCGAAGAACCCTTCACGCCGCATCCAGCCGTAGTTGGCGCCTTCGCGGACGATGTTGATCTCTTCGATGTTGCTCATGCCGATGTCGGAGGCATAGAGCGTCTTGTCGGTGAGGTCCCATGAGAAACGATGCGTGTTGCGGAATCCGTGCGCGAAAATCTCGCCGAACGTCTTCGGATCGCCATCGGCGGCGTACTTGTTGATCGCGGGAATCGTGTAGTCGCCCACGCCCTTCGTGCCGTGCGACACGGCAGGACTGCGCGGATCGATCCGCAGCATGGCGCCGACCAGCGTGTCGAGCCGCTGCGTCTGATTCGGCTTGTTCTCGTTGGGACCGCCGCCGTTGCTGAAGCCGAGATCGCTGCCGCTGGTGTAGAGCAGCCCGTAGTCGGCGTCACCAGGCTTCGACGTCGGGTTGAACTCGAGATGCCCGAACGGATGACGGAAGAACTGCACGACATGACCGACGCGCAGCAGCTCGCGTCTCGTGCCGGTGAACGTCGCGGCAGCGGGGTTGGTCGCGTGCCATTCGGTGATCACGCTGTGAAACGTGACGTCGTTCCTCGAGAAGCCGGGGGGGATGAAATTCGGCGTCGCCGGATTGCCCATGCCCTTCTCGCCGTGCACGGTGTAGAACAGGCCATTCTTCGAGAACTCGGGATGGAACTCGAAGCCGATGAAGCCGCTCTCGAGGCTTTGATAGAAGGCCAGCGGGAACACCGCGGCGACGTCGGCGTAGAGCGAGGGCGTGTTGCTCTTGTCGAGCAGATACAACCGCCCGCGCGAGTCGTTGGCGAAGCGGCGGCCATCGGGCAGATCGCGCACGTAGCTGACGCGCGCCCACGCGGTCGGCGCCACGTCGTCGCTCGCCGGATGGAGCATGCGCGAATCGGGAAGACGCGCGACGTCTCGAATCTCGACGCTGAGCCCGTGATTCGTGATCGGTGCCGGTATCGGGTTCTTCACCTGGGCGCGAATCGTGGCGAGGGCGAGGATCGCGACAATACCGAATAAAGCCAACTGCGTCCGTGCACGCATGACAATCTCTCCCGTCCGGCTCTCCCGGTCCGGCTAAAGCCGGACACTACGTACGGATCAGTATCTCCCCGGCACGGCATTCGCTAAGCGAAATGTTGAACGGTCGATCTTCCCCGGTAGATCGCCGTTTTGCACTCCCTGTCGTTACGAATATGAAAACGCCGGTACGTTCCTCGCACGGGCGGCTGGAGTACACAGGCCGCATGCCGCGCGATGCGTTCGCTGTGTGGGCTGAGTCGCCGGAAGGCCTCACGGCCATCGATCGCGTGGCCGCTCACGTCGGCTTCGCGTTCTTTGGGAAGACGCACTCCGCACAGCGGCAGATCTGGCGCCAGCTCACGCGAACTGCGCGCACGGAGTCGGTTGCCGAAGCGGTGCAGCGCGAGGTCGACTCGGCGATCAATCGGCTCGACACGTTCGTGTTCGCCGATGCGCTCCCGAGCTGTACGGTCGATCTGCGTCGGCTGATCGTGGTGCCGCGGCTGTTCGTGAATGGCGAGGCGTACCGCCGCATCCAGCATGCGTTCGACATCCAGCCCGCCGTTCGAGGATTGAAGGGCGGCGAAGCGCTGCGGCGCTGGTTCGTGACCACCGTGATCGACAGCCTCGCCACTGCGGTGGCCTCGATGCATCCGTCGCTTCGACATCCGGTTCCCGTTGGCGAAGGCTGGACGATCGTCGACATCGATCGCGAGTTCGAGTGGCACGTGCCGTTCAAGGGACCGGCTTGGCACGGTCACTACTACATGCTGGAGATGACCCGCCGGCCGTTCACTCGCGCCGTTCGCAAGGAGGTCGGCGACGCGATCGCGCAGATGCAGGCGATGCTGCCGCAGTTGTCGCAGGCCGATCGGGACGAGATCCTGAAGCGAGCGTCGCTCTCCCTCGATCAGCTGTTCCGAGCGACGCAAGGTCCGGCTAAAGCCGGACGCTACGTCCGTGCCTAGTCGTTCTTGACGACGACGCCGTCTTTCATCACGAACGACACGCGTTCGAGTTCAGTGATGTCGGTCAGCGGGTTGCCACGCACGGCCACCAGATCGGCGTGCTTGCCCGGCTCGATAGAGCCAATGCGATCGCTCCACCCGAGCAGCTCCGCGGCAACGGTTGTCGCCGTGCGGATCGCCTGCATCGGCGTCATGCCGTAGTCGACGTAATACTTGAACTCCCGCGCCTGATTCAGCGCGCTCCACGGAAAGCCGCCGACGTCGGTGCCGAACGCGATCTTCACGCGCTTCTGCAGCGCCAGCGCGAACGCGCGCCGCTCGCTCTCCACCATCTTCGGCCAGTCGCCGCCGCGACCGGGGGCGACGTAGATCGTCACGCTGACCGTGGGCACCCAGTAAGTCCCGCGCTTGGCCATCTCGGTGAGCGTGTCGTCGGCGAGTCCGTTGCCGTGCTCGATCGAGTCCACCCCGGCGCGCAGCGCCGCCGCAATGCCGTCCGCGCCGATCGCGTGTGCCGCCACCGGGCGCCCCAGACGATGCGTCTCGTCGACGATCGCGCGCGCTTCATCGTCGGTGAAGTTGACGCGGCTGTGCAGCGAGCCGTCGGGCGCGTAGAAATAGCCGCGGTCGGAGTAGTACTTGATCAGATCGGCGCCGTGCGAGATCTGCTCGCGAACGGCAAGCCGCGCCCCATCGACGCCGTCGACCACTTGCACGCCGTGCGGCAGCGACAGTTCCCACGAGAAGCCGCTCAGCGGATACATTCCGGTCGGCGCCATCGCACGTGTTGCCGCGAACACGTGCGGACCGGGAATCTCGCCGCGGTCGATCGCCGTCTTGACGTCGACATCGGCGTACATCGCGCCTTCGGTCTCGAGATCGCGCAGCGCGGTGAAGCCGTGCTCGAGCGCGATTCGGGCATTCCGCGCCGCAAGGATGGCCCGATACGGAATCGACTGCTTGAGCAGCTGCGCGTCGTACTCCGCCGAGGTGACGTCGCCCTGCAGGAGCAGATGCGTGTGCGCGTCGATGAGGCCGGGCAGCATCGTCGCGCCTGAGAGATCGATCAATCGTGCGCCGGCCGGTGGCGTACCGCCGGGCGTCACCGACACGATGCGATCCTTCTCGACCACAACGAGTGCGTTGGCGATCGCCTGATCGCTCTTGCCGTCGATCAGGCGGCCGACGCGAATGGCGATCCGGGCCGGCGTCTGCGCCCAGAGCGGCCAAACGCCTGCCACCAAGAGGAGGGCAACCAGCAATCGGCGAGGCATCGGAACCTCCTGTGACGGAGCGGAGCACGCGCGGGCCAGGTGGCGCGCATGGCGAGTGCGCCGAATTATAGTCAGGCGCTCCGCGCGAACGACCTCGGATCCCGGTATAATGCCTCCGTCGGCTTCGGGCGCACCGCTCATGGAAGTGCTGCGGAAATCAGAGCGATTTCTTGCTTGAGCGCAATCGTCGAAGCCTCGAGTCCCCAATAACGACCGTCCTGAGTCGGTGTCCGATCAGCCTCGAACGCCCTCCCGCACACGAGCCCGGCCTACAACGCCGGCGGAAAGTACATGACCCTGACCGATCCACGCACAACCCGCATCGCGGTCTTCATCGATTTCGACAACGTCGAGATCGGCGTCAAATCAACTATCGGTGGGCAATTCGACATCGGCCTCGTTCTTGAAGCGATCAAGGAACGCGGAGAAATCGTTACCAAGGTTGCCTACAGCGACTGGAAGCGGGTGGGCGACTACAGCCGCCTGCTGACGCAGCACGCCATCCGCATGGTGCAGCGCAACATGACGCCAGGCGGCGACAAGAACGGTGCCGACATCACGATGGCGCTCGACGCGCTCGAGATGGCGTTCACCCACGATCACATCAACGCCTTCGTCATCGTCGGCGGCGACAGCGATTTCATCTCGCTGGTCGAGAAGCTCAAGCAGTACGGCCGCAAGGTGATCGTCGTCGGTGGACGGCAGTTCACCAGCGTGACGATGCAGCGGAACTGCCACGAGTTCATCGCCTACGAAAACCTCGTCGGCGGCCGCGGCCGCCCCGCTGAACGCGGCAGCCGTCCCGCCGTCACGAGCGACATCTCCAAGGCGCTGCCGCTGGTGAAGCGTGCGCTGAAAGTACTGTCCGAGCGCGAGGTGGCCCCGCAGCTCGGCCTGCTCAAGAGCACGCTGCTGCAGCTGGATTCCACATTCTCCGAGCGCGAGTACGGCGCCAGCAGCTTCCGCGACTTCATGGAGAAGATCGCGCAGACCGGCGCGGTCACGTTGAAGCATGCCGGCCGCAGCATGATGGTCGAATCGCGCGAGGATGGCCCGGCCGATATCGAAGTCGTGGCCGATGGCGCGGAGCGTCCCCCGCAACCCGAGCCGAAGCCGACACCTCCCACCGGCGTCGACGGTGACGAAGACGAGTCGATGCCGGCGTCGACGATGAGCATGCAGGACGGCATCCGCGCCGTGCAGCAGGCCATCACTCAGGCCACAACACCGCCGCGATGGCCGATGTATGTCCGTCAGGCGAAGCAGTTCCTTCGCAACGCCATCGAGGGCTTCGACGAACGGAAGTTCGGCTTCGTCTCGGTGGTGGATCTGCTGCGTGCCGCGGGCAAGGAAGGCGTGCTGCGAATCGAACGCGATCGGCAGGGAGCCATTCGCGTGTTTCCAGGTCCTAGCGTCTCGGCGCCACCGCCGCCGGTCAGCGAGTCTCCGGTCCAGCTCGATGAGACCGTCGATATGGAAGTCCCGGCCGACGCCATCGTCACGCCGCCAGACATGGTCGATGTGATCGAAGAAGCGTCGCCAATCGAGGAGGCGCAGATTATCGAAGATCCCGCCGATCTCCAGCCGCCGAACATCACGAACGAATCGGCGCCGATTCCAGGCACGCGTGCGCCGAGGCGAGGCGCTCGCGGGCGCAAGCCGGCCGGCACGCGTGCGCCGAAGGAGACGACAGTCCACCGTGTGTCGAGAGGGGCGCGCGCGCCGCGAGTGCGCAAGCGCACCCTGCCCCCTGAGTCAGGCGATTAGGGACCTCGACATTGGCCAACTACACCGCAAAAGACATCACCGTCCTCGAGGGGCTCGAGCCGGTTCGCAAGCGTCCCGGCATGTACATCGGCGGCGTCGGCACCACCGGACTCCATCATCTCGTCTGGGAGATCCTCGACAACGCCGTCGACGAAGCCATGAACGGCTTCGCTTCGAACATCACGCTCACGCTGCACAAGGACGGCAGCTCGGTGACGGTGACCGACGATGGCCGCGGCATTCCCGTCGACAAGCATCCGGCGACGAAGAAGAGCGCGATCGAAGTGATCTTCACGATGCTCCATGCGGGAGGAAAGTTCGAGCAGGGCAACTACAAGACCGCCGGCGGCCTGCATGGTGTCGGCGCCAGCGTCGTGAATGCGCTCTCGACCGAACTGATTGCCACCGTCAAACGCGACGGCGCGAGCTGGGAGATGTCGTTCAAGCGCGGCAAGCCGAGCGGGCCGCTGAAGAAGCTCGGCCCGGCTCGCGGCTCGGGAACGACGGTCTACTTTCATCCCGACACGACGATCTTCCCGAAGGTCGAGTTCGAGGCAGCGCTCATTCGCGAGCGGCTGGAGATCGTCAGCTACCTCCACAAGGGCGTGCGCGTCACGTTCGAGAACGAAGCCGAGAACACGAAGGACGTGTTTCAGCACCAGGAGGGTCTCTCCGATTTCCTGAAGAAGATCGTCGCCGCCCGCGGTGCCAAGCCGGTGCACGAAGCCGCATTCATCCTCGAACGCGAGAGCGGACCGCGTCTCGACTTCGTGCTGCAGTGGACCGAAGCCACCGACGAGCACATTCGCAGCTACGTCAACGGCATTCCCACCGGTTCGGGCGGCACCCACGATAACGGGCTGCGTTCGGGGTTGGGCAAAGCGGTTCGCAACTACATCGACACGCACAACCTCTCGCCCAAGGGCGTCACGCTCACCGCCGAAGACATCCGCGAAGGGCTGACGGGCGTGTTGAGTCTGTTCATCGAGGAGCCGCAGTTTCAAGGACAGACGAAGGATCGATTGAACAATCCCGAGGTCTTTTCGGCGGTCGATTCAGCCGTGCGGCCGGCGTTGGAGCACTGGCTCAATCACAATCGCACGATCGCCGAAGCCATCGTCGCGCGCATCATTCTCGCCGCCCGCGCGCGCGAGGCCAGCCGCGCGGCGCAGGCCGAAGTCGTGCGCAAGACCGCGACCACCGGCCGCCTCAATCTTCCCGGCAAGTTGAGCGACTGCACCAGCGCCGATCGCGAGGACAGCGAGCTGTTCATCGTCGAAGGCGATTCGGCGGGCGGTTCGGCGAAGCAGGGGCGCGACCGCGGCAAGCAGGCCATCCTGCCGCTGCGCGGCAAGGTGATGAACACCGAGGGCATGGCGCTCGGCAAGGTGCTCGAGAACAAAGAGCTCGCCGATCTCGTCACCGCGCTCGGCTGCGGCATGGGCAAGACGTTCGATCTGTCGCGCCTGCGCTACGGCCGCATCATCATCCTGGCCGACGCCGACTCCGACGGCCATCACATCGCCACACTGCTGCTCACGTTCCTGTATCGACATCTGCCGCAGCTGGTCTCGAACGGCAAGGTGTTCCTGGCGCAGCCGCCGCTCTATCGCATCGACATCGGCAAGGACACGTTCTGGGCGCTCGACGATGCCCATCGCGATCGGCTGCTGAAGCAGCACACCAACGGCCGCGGCAATCCCGAGATCACGCGCTTCAAAGGTCTCGGCGAGATGATGCCGAAGGTGTTGTGGGAAACGACGCTCAATCCCAAGAGCCGTCGTCTGCTGCGCGTGGAGATCGCCGATCAGCTCGTGACCGATCGCGTGATCAACGAGCTGATGGGCAAGGATGCGTCGGCGCGCTTCCGCTTCATCATGGAAAGGGCTGAGGACGCGCAGGAGCTCGATCTCTGATTAATCGATCACGACACACAGAGGCACAGAGAGAATTGATCTAAAGACCTCTGTGCCTCGGTGCCTCTGTGTGTCGTAGATCTATTGAGCTGGTTCGATTTTGAGCACCGCTCCAAACGTTTGATCGGTGATCGCGTAGATGAACCCGTCGGGACCGGGTTTTACTTCGCGAATGCGCTGTTTCAACTCCGCGAGCATGATCTCGCGGTTCGTCGGCAATCCCTTGTCGTTGAACACCACGCGCTGAATGTGCTGGCCGGTGTTGTTGCGCATCGCGCCGACGAAGGCGCTGCCTTTCCACTGCGGGAACTTGTCGCCGTCGTAGAACGAGAGTCCTGAGATCGCGATCGCGGGTACCCAGAACACGTACGGCTCTTCCATGCCTGGCGCCGTGAAGCCCTGGCCCACGCGAGTGCCGTCGTAGTTCCTGCCAAGCGACACGACCGGCCAGCCGTAGTTCTTACCCGCCTCGATGATGTTCAACTCGTCGCCGCCCTGTGGACCTTCTTCGGTCGACCACAGCACGTTTGTGATCGGGTTGAACGCGAGCCCGAGCGGATTGCGATGACCGAGCGTGTAGATCTCCGGCAGGTATCCGGTCTTGCCGATGAACGGATTGTCTGGCGGCACCGAGCCGTCGTCGCGGAGGCGCAGGATCTTGCCGATGTGCGAGCCGGTGTCCTGCGACATGCGCGGGATGTTGCGATCGCCGAGCGACACGTAGAGCAGGCCGTTGCGATCCCACGCGAGGCGCGAACCGTAGCTGCCGCTTGCAGGTCCGATGCTTTGATCGGTGCCCGGGCCACCGTGATACGCCTTGGCAACCAGGATGTCCTTCACGTCGGTGAGCGTCGATCCGCCATCCCATCGTGCGCGGAGCACCGCTGTCGTCGCGTTCCCCTGGCCCTCGCCCGGCTTCGAGTAGGTCAGGTAGATCAGCCGGTTTTGCGCGAAGTTCGGATGCAGCGACACGTCGAGAAGACCACCAAGACCTGTGGCGAGCATCTGCGGCAGCGGACCGATCGGCGTCGGATCGAGCGCGCCATTTCGAAAGACGCGCAGCCGACCGGGGCGCTCGGTGATCAGCATCCCGCCGTCGGGCAGGAAGGCGATGCCCCACGGATGATCGACGCCCTTGGTGAGGACGGACACGTGCACCCGCCCGCGTCCGGCCGGCAGATCCCACGGACCGGCGCCCAGCGTATCGGTCTCGGGCGCTCCCCGTCCGCGTCCGCCTCCGCCGGCTCCTGCCGGAGGCGCCGTGCCTCGCGCGGGTACGGGTTGCTGCGCGCTGCTTCCGATGGCGAAGAACACGGTGACAGCGAGCACCGCGAGTGCGGCAAGAGAACGCGAGTGCGTCATCAATCTCTCATCTCCAAGGATGAGAGTGATTGTAGTGCGTCAGTGCGTCTGAGTGCAGATGGCTAGCGAGCGACCGTGGTGCCGGCCAGCAGCTCTTCGAACGCCGCTGGCTCGACCGGCTTGATCAGATACGCGTCGAAGCCTGCGTCGAGGGCGCGCTGCTTCTCCTGATCCTGCGCCCATCCGGTGAGGGCGACGATCACGAAGGAGTGCTCCGGGTTCTCGCCGCGGATCAGGCGGCAGGCTTCGTAGCCGTCCATGTCCGGCATGCTGATATCGAGGAACACGACATCGGGCTGGAACTCGCGAATGGCGGTCAGCCCGGAGGCCGCGTTGTGTGCGGTTCGCGCCGCACCGCCCAACTGCTCGATCACCAGCGACATCGTTTCGGCTGCGTCCTGATTGTCATCGATGATCACCGCGCGGCAGTTCGTCGGGCGGCCGGTTCCACGCCGCGTCGGCGACACCGGTGCGGACGATTCCGCGATCAGCGGCAGCCTGACCACAAATTCGCTTCCGCGTCCGGGACCGTCGCTGTGCGCATCGATCTGGCCGCCATGCATCGACACCAGGCGCCGCGCGAGGGCGAGTCCGATGCCAAGCCCGCCTTGTGTGTGCTCGGGTGAAGGCTCGCCCTGCTCGAACAGCTCGAAGATGCGCGGCAGCATGTCTTGGGAGATGCCCATCCCGGTGTCGCGGACCCTGATGGCCAGCTCGCCGGGCGACGATCTCCGGCCTGGCGCCGCTTCCGCGGTGATGCTCACCTTGCCGTGCGGCGGCGTGAACTTCAGCGCGTTGTGGATGATGTTCGACAACACCTGCGTCAGACGCGTGGGGTCGACGTCGACGAGGCACGTGCGTGAAGGGAGATCGACGGTGAGCTCGATGTGGCGGGCATCGAGCGCCGCCCGCTGCGCATCGATGGCGCCCTGCACCAGCCACGACAGCGGCGTCGGCGCTCGCTGCAGCACGATCTTCCCCGACGTGATGCGCGCGATGTCGAGAAGGTCGTCGATGAGGCGCACCATGTGCGCGACCTGACGTTCCATCACCCCGCGCACGCGACGCACCGCTTCGGGAGAATCGCCGGCGAGTCGAATGAGCTCGAGCCCGGTGCGAATCGGCGCCAGCGGATTGCGCAGCTCGTGAGCGAGCAGCGCCAGGAACTCGTCCTTCTTACGATCGGCGTCGCGTAGCTGGCGCTCCGAGTCCGCGATCGCCTGGCGCGCGTGCACTTGGGCCGAGACGTCGCGGACGTAGCACACCACGCCGTAGGTGCCCTCGGGCAGTGTGATGCGATCGAGACGCCACTCGTAGTACTCGGTCACGCCGCGATCGATGCGGAACTCGGCGCGCTCCGGCGTGAAGTAGGGCTCGCCGGTTTCGAGTGTCGCGCGGAAGATGCCGACAACCTCGTCGGCGTACTCCTTGCCCCAGAGCACATGGATGATCTCGTCGAAGTCGCGGCCGATCACGCCGCCGGGGATGTCGCCGAACATCGGCAGCGCCACGGGATTGACTTCTCGAATACGGAAGTCGGAATCGACGACGTACACGCCGAGCGGCGCCTGATTGAGCAGCGTCTCATGCTGCTCGCTGCGATAACGCAGCGCCTGCTCGGAGTCTCGGCGCTGCTGCGACAGCGCCAGCTGCGACGTGACGCGCGCAATCAGCTCGCGCGCGCTGAACGGTTTGACGACGTAGTCGTCGGCTCCGGCGTTGAGTCCTTCGATGCGCGCTTCCTCACCGGCGCGCGCCGACAGCAGGATCACCGGGATCGAGCGCGATGCCTCGTCGGCGCGAATGGCAGACACCAGTCCGAAGCCGTCGAGGTTTGGCATCATCACGTCGCTGAGGACGAGATCGGGTGCGTTGGCGCGAATCTGCACCATCGCTTCCTTCCCGTCGGCCGCGGCAGTGACGTCGTAGGCCTGGCCGAGAATGCGACTGAGATAGTCGCGCATGTCGGCATTGTCGTCGGCAATCAGGATGTGTGCGCGCGATCGGTCGCCAGCGCCCACGAGCGGCGTGTGCGGAACGTCTCCCAGCGATGTGTGTTCCTCGGTGCTCGAATCATCGTCCGAGGGCAGCCACCGCAGCGCCTCTTCGACAAACGGCGTCGCTCCCACCGCCGTCGACGCCAGCTGACGCGGAACGGCGATCCGATCTGTAGCCAGATGCGCCGTTCCCGTTCGCACACTGACCACGAACGTCGTCCCCACACCTTCCTGAGTGGTCACGGACACCGATCCGCCGTGGAGACGCGCCAACTCCTGTACCAGCGCCAGGCCGATGCCCGTGCCTTCGTGCGTGCGTGCGCGGGTGTGCTTCACGCGATGGAACCGCTGGAACATGCGCGGCAGATCCGCCTCGGGGATGCCGACGCCGGTGTCGCTCACCGACAACTGCACATGATCGCCGCACCACTGCAGCGACACGCTGATCTCGCCATCGAAGGTGAACTTCAACGCGTTCGACAGCAGGTTGAGGACGATCTTCTCCCACATGTCGCGATCGACGTAGACCAGCTCGGGCAGCGGCTCGCACTCGACAATGAGTCTGAGACCGGCCTTCTCAACCGCCGAGCGGAACACGCTGGCAAGATCGGTGGTGTAGGCGGCGAGATCGGTCGGCTCGTAGCTGGCGTCGATGCGGCCGGCTTCGATGCGCGAGAAGTCCAGCAACGTGTTCACGAGCTTCAAGAGTCGCAGGCAGTTGCGATGCGTGACGGTGAGTGTCTCGGCGACCGGCTTCGGCAGCATGTCATTCGACTCGGCCAGCAGGTCTTCGAGCGGGCCGATCATCAGCGTCAACGGCGTGCGGAATTCGTGTGAGACGTTCGAGAAGAATGCGGTCTTGGCGCGATCGAGCTGGGCCAGCGCCTCGGCGCGTCGGCGCTCGTCCTCGCGCGCTTGTGCGTCGGCGAGACCTGCCGCCACCTGCGCGGCGACCAGCCGTAAGAACGTGCGGTAATCCTCGTCGAGCGCCCGCATCGGGCTGATCGCCGCCACCAGAATCGCGCGCGGATGATGGTGCCCGGGCATCAGCACCGGCAGCACCTTCGCGATCTGCGGCGGCGTCTTCCAGGCGCCGGTTGGCAAGTCGGGGAAACGTTCGACGAGATCCGACACCATTTCAATCGCGCCCGCGTGTGCGACCGTCCCGAGCGACCAGATCCCCGGGCTCTCCTTGTCGAGCGCGACGATCTCGGGCGACGCGAGCTTTCCGGGCGTCATGCCGGCCGTCGCTTTCAACACCGCGGTCGACCGGCGATCGTCGACCTCGTAGATCATCGCGAACGGCACATCCTGTGGATTGGCGGTGAGAATGGCCGCCGCGGCGTCGAATGTGGCTTCCTCGCTCTCGGCCCCTTTGCATCTCGCCGCCAGATCGCGCAGGGTTCGAAGCCGTCGCTCGCCGATCACCTTTTCGGTGGTCTCGATCACTGGGCAGAAGATGCCGCCGATGCGCCCATCGTCGTCGTAGATCGGGCTGTACGAGAACGAGAAGTAGGCTTCCTCGAGATAGCCTCGATCGATGTGCAGCAGCAGATCGCGCGAGCGCGTGGCTTCGCCGCGCGAGTAGACCTGCATCAGCATCGGCTCGATGACGTCCCAGATCTCCGCCCACACCTTGGCGCCGGGCTCACCGAGTGCCGCGGGATGTTTCTCGGGACCGAGGATCTGGCGGTACTCGTCGTTATAGAGAATCGCGAGCTCGGGTCCCCACCAGAGCACGATCGGGAACGCGCAGTTGAGACAGGTGCTCACCGACGTGCGCAGCGACTGCGGCCAGCATTGCACTGGACCGAGCGCGGTGGCCGACCAGTTCAGCTGACGCATACGCGCCGCCATCTCGCTCGTCCCTGGGAAGGTCGAGTCGAGTAGCGATGCATCCGTCGTCCGCCTCACGACTCGCGGCGTAGCTCGAGCGTTTCGCCTGATGGTGCGCGTTCGCAAACCGCCGCATGTTGTCCCGTCGAGCGCTGCAGGGGAATACCGGGTTCACCTGAGTCTGCGTCCTGAGAAGGCTGACTTGGTCCTTGGGCCTTGGTGCTTGGTTCTTGGTCCGGACGGACTAAGGACCGTTGGACGGACCAAGGACCAAGAACCAAGGACCAAGGACTAAACGAGACCTCCCATCAACGGATCGCTGATGCTGTCATCGCCGTCTTCGAGATGGCCGGCAAAGCGACGCATCAGACCGCTGTTTCCGTCGACGTTGAGCGTCAGGTCATACCATCCGCTCGACCGGCTGAGCAGCCACGCGTGTGTGGTGTCGCCCAGAGCCGCCGATCCAATCAGTTTCAGGAAATCGCGGCGATCGGTTGTGTGCATGTGCCGGAGGCTAACAACGTGATGTTGTGACCGTGTGTCCGGCGTTCGATCTTTTCGTAACCGGGCCGCCTAAAGGCGGCCCCTACGTACGGCCTCAAGGCCGGGCCGCCTAAAGGCGGCCCCTACGTACGCCTAAAGGCGGCCCATACGTACGAGTGTTACAGTGATCGGATGCCTGTCTCGAAGACCGACCTGCGGGTGCTCGCTGACGTCGACGTCCTGGCCAGTCTGCGCGCGCTGCGCGAGAGACAGCCGGTGAAGTTCGCCGCGTTCTATTCCAGTCAGCTTGGCGGCGTGGTGACCGATCCGGCGCTGATGGTGATCCCGTTCGACGATCACATCGTCCACCGCGGTCACGGCATCTTCGATACCGCAGGTATCGTCAACGGCCGCATCTACGATCTCGAGGCCCACCTCGATCGGTTTCTTCGTTCGGCCGAACGCTCGAAGCTCGCGCTGGCGGGGTCGCGCGCGGAGATGCGCGACATCATCGTCAACACCACGGCGGTGAGCGGACTTCGCGACGGCGCGATTCGGTATTGGCTGTCGTCAGGGCCGGGCAGTCTGGAGCTGACGCCCGCAGCCGGAGCGAGGCCCGGCTTCTTCGTGATGATCTTCGGCGGCTTGTCGTACCCGGAGCGCTGGTACACGAGCGGCTTGAAGGTGATGACGACCACGTATCCGATCAAGCCGCCGCTCTACGCGACCACCAAGGCGACGAACTATCTGCCCAACGTCTTGATGCAGATGGAGGCCAAGGAGGCCGGCCTCGACAACGGCGTCTTCATCGACGAAGCCGGCCACGTCGGCGAGAGCTCCAACATGAACGTCGCGTTCATCATGCGCGACGGCGTCTTCAAGCACCCGAAGTTCGATCACGTGCTGTCGGGGTGCACGTCGCTGCGGCTGCTCGAACTCGCGCCTCGGCTCGTCGGAAAGGGCATCATCACCGGTGTGGAAGTCGGCGACATTTCGGTGGCCGATGCCCGCGCCGCGCGCGAGATGTTTCTCATCGGCAGCTCCGTGAAGATTGCGCCGATCGTCGAGTGGGACGGTCAGCCGATCGGCGACGGCAAGCCGGGCCCGGGTGCGAAGGCGCTGCTCGAATTGCTGGAGTCAGATATGCGGACGGGGGATCGGTTGAGCGAAGTGCCGTACTAATTGTTGATTGCTAGGATCATTGATTGTGGTATTGCCTTTCACAAACCAAAGGCATAGCGGTCAGCACTTCGCGGCGATGAGAAAGGCCTCCGCCCCCTCACGATGTGAAGGGTAGTCGGAAGGTCAAACCGAAGGCGCGGAAACGGAAGGCGGCGAAGAAGCGATGAGTGGCGTCCCCACAGCGGTGTTGCAGTTGAAGATACTGCGTGGCGTAACGATTGTCGCTATCGTCCTTCTAGCTTGCTTCCTGTGGCTGCATGCGACTCTGACGGGAGGATGGAAAGATGATTCGATCGACATCGCTCCGGTCATGCTCCTGTTGATCTTGGCAGTGGTTGGCCTGACGCGGGCGCTGCGGCGCGGGACTAAGACAGCACATGGTTTGTGAAAGGCATAATTACCTTGATTGTTGATTACTTGTTGATTGGTGATTGGTGATCTTTGATTGAAAGATGAGGAACGGAGGGCGACGACCCCGCTCGTTGCGTTTTCAATCACTAAGAAGTCGTCTCGAAGCTATCTCATAAATGACTGCCTCAATCCGACAGCCTGCGGCGCCCCGATAGGTCAACACTGCCCGACTACTCGCGACCCACTCTGAGAACGGATAGCGTTCACCAGCGGCGGCTCAGAATTGCACCAGCCGCCGTCTGGTGCAATGCGTGTTAGACGGCAGTCCACCCACAGATTACGAATCGTCACTGAGCTAGGGATGACAGTATCTGCGCAAAATCCGCCCATGCTCCTGTTGTGCTCATCGGAATTCGTAGCACCTGAACGATAATGATGGCGCCGCCTGCGATCCAATACACGCGATGCGGACGACCGTTCTTCCGCCATTCGTACACCATCGCCGCGACAATCAGCAAATCAGCTGCGACACCAGCAACAGTGCCAGCGGCCATGGCCAGCACCACCGACGGTGGCCCTACGCCAAACTGTCGCGGCGCCCCGATCGTGAGCGTCGCCGCCATTAGAATGAGCCGCCCCATTGCCGGCGGCATGATGGAGAAAGTCGCCATCAGCATCAGCCGTTTGTGATATTCAGGGCGTTTGATATTTGCGATCGCGGCTGCGACGAGGCCGGCAAATATCCCTATGACAGTCAGCGGAACAATCGCGAAAGCGCGTGCGTTTTGTGCATTGCCGGCGATGCTCCCAGCGTTCATCGCTTTGATAGCGATGGTGACGCCTGTAAAGAACGTCGCCGTGGCCAGCGCAATACCTCCGAGGCCGAAGGCTTGGTGCCGGGCTACACGTCCGCGAGCGATCAACCAACTTTGCAGCACGAACAATCCGACCCATGCGAACGAGAACAGCGCGTGTAGGTGCAAGATCGTCGGCTCTTCGAACGTGCCGGTTGCGACGGGCACGAGATATGTCCCGAGGAATCCGCCCATTGGAAGGACCATGCAGAGCGCGCCCATCCAAACGTAAAACCAGTCGCGCGTGATCCGCAAAGTCGGGACGTAAGTCGTTGCACTTGTCGCCACTGCTGCCTCCATCAAGAGGGCCACGTCGGTCGCGCCATCAAAGCAAGGTTCGCAACTCCCCGACTTGTTCACGTGTCTGTGTTACGGTGATTCAAAGTCCGTCTAACGTCCGGTTAACAGGCCGGGCCGTGGTCGGCTTCCGGCGCGCGCTATTGCAGGCGTTCGCGCCAGACCGTCACCGCGAGTCCGCCGGCGACCACCACGGCGACGCCGCTCGCCCAGATCGGGACGGCGAAGCCCTGGATCGTGACCTCCCAGCCCATGAGCAGGCGCAGGAGCTGCACCAGCGCGACGATCGAGAAAACCGTTACGGCGGCATGCGTGAATGGCTTTTTCACGACAGTCCTCCTTTTCGACCGAGCTGCGCGTAAATCGGCGTCGGATTGCGCGGGTCGATAGTCAGCCTCGTCATAAACCTATTGTACTAGTTCAATAATACAAGTCAAGAAAAGAAAAGACCACGTCGAGTTCCGCCGCGATCGTCGCGTCGCCCGTCACGCGGTCCGCGCGCGACGACGAACGACTGATCCGGCGCAAACCCCCGGTTGCCAACCGAATGTCCTCGCCCGATGCGGGCTAGATCCCCACAAACGCCGATCTGGCGACCCATTTGGGGTCGGAGCCAATAGCCAGTCGCGACAGGACCATTCTGGCCCGGATGGCCCTTCCTGCTGCTTCTCATTCCCGTGACCTCACCGACGAGCAATGGGTTCTGATTGGGCCCTTCCTGCCCAAGCTGGCGCGCCGCACAGACGGCCGGGGGCGCCCATGGCGGGAGAATCGTGCGGTGCTCAACGGCATCTTGTGATCCTCCGGACCGGCGCCCCATGGGCCGATCTCCCGGACCGGTATCCGTCCTATCAAACGTGCCACCGACGGTTTCAGCAATGGGTGCGCGCGGGTGTGCTGCGGGCCGTTCTCGAGGTCCTCGCCCAGGCTCTCCACGACGAAGGCTATCTGGATCTGCGGGAAACCTTCATCGATGGGAGCTTCGCATCAGCGAAGCAGGGAGGCGCCGGCGTGGGCAAGACGAAGCGCGGGAAGGGCACGAAGATCATGGCAATCGCCGATCGCCATGGACTACCGGTCGCGGTTCACATTGAGAGTGCCACGCCGCACGAAGTCACCCTGGTCCACGCAACCCTCGCGCAGCGGTTTGTCAAGCCGTTCCCTGTGCGTCTCATCGGTGACAATGCCTACGAGTCGGACCGCCTGGATGCCGACCTGGCCCGCCGTGGCGTGGAACTGATCGCCCCGCACCGCAGGAACGCGAACATCGCGGACCCAAGACGGTCGCCCCCTGCGTCGCTACCGACGGAGGTGGAAGATCGAGCGACTCTTTGCCTGGTTCCAGAATTTTCGGCGGCTCGTTGTCCGCTACGAGCGATACGCCGAGAATTTTCTCGCGATGCTACACCTCGCCTGCTGCCTCATTCTCTTGCGAGGTTTATGAGATGGCTTCTCATGAAGGCCGGCATCGGACTCAGTCCTCTCGGCGGCCTTGCGGTAGATCTACCCTAGGCGACCAGGCAGGAGTAATCCGACGACCAGCGACGAGAATTGCCGGGCTGCCGCTACTTGCCGAGCGGCACGCGCCGCCGCAGTTCGTCGAAGAAGTTCTGGAGGAAGACGACCTCGTGTTCCTGTTTGGGCGCGTCCGCGGGTGCCACTGCCGTCACCACAGCCACGCGCTTGCCGTCCGGCGCCAGATCCCACTGCGTTCCGCCGAGTCTGGCGATCCACACTCGGGGTTTCTCAGCCACGAACGTGTCGCCCTTCACAGTGTAGCCCGCGGTCAGAATCTGGTCGCCTGATTGATAGAGCAGATCGTGTCCAGTCCGGAACCAGCGCGGAAATGTGCCGCCGTTGTTCGAGATCTGCCATCTGCCGCCTTGTCCAGACGTCGGCGGAGGAAACGCGCGGACGTAGACTTCATTCGTGCCAGATTCGTTCGACTGATACGCCAGCCATCGCCCGTCCGGCGAAAACGACGGGTTTAGATCGAGGAAGGTGCTCTTGAGAAATGGCTCCGGCGTCCCGGCTTTCAAATGGTCGCCTTCGTCGGCCACAGGCACCGTCCAGATCTTCGTGCCTCGGGTTTCGGTGTATTCGGTGTAAGCGAGCCGCCTACCATCCGGCGCGAACGACGACCCACTGCGGAAGAACAGCTTGCTCGGCATGAGCGCGTGCGGCTGGCTGGCGCCATCCGCACGAGCCTCGAAGATGCCATTGCCTACGGACGAGAAGATGACGAGGCGGCCGTCCGGGCTCCAACGCGGGAAACGATACACGGCTCCGCCGAAGGTCAGGCGCCTCATGGCGTCCCGGTGGATGTCGTAAACCCAGATGTCCTCGCTTCCTCCGTCCAAGACCAACAGCGCGACCTGCGTGCCGTCCGGTGACAGGCTGAGATCCTGGTAGGCGCCAGGCTTGGCCGGCAGCGGTTCCTTCCTGCCTGTGGCGTCCACCCATTGCAGCGTTGTCAGCGAGGAGGCACCGCCGATGGCCCTGCGGTAGACCAGCGTACCCGTGCGCGACACATCGAACTGACCAACGCCGCCGACGCTCTCATGAGCGACATCGTCCACCACCGGCACCGCCGTCCCACGCGTTGTCAGCGTGTTCAGATCGAAGCGGATCGCGAACAGCGTGGCCTGGTTCACGTAGAGCAGATGGCCGGCTCCGTTCCCCGTGGCCAGATACCGCGGGGATGCGCCGCCCTGGACCACCGTCTTTCTTTGGCGATCGGCCAGCGTCACGACCTCGATCGTGGTCTTGTCCACGGGCCCTGGGTTGTCGGCCGCAAACAGGATGGCATTGCCGCCGGGGAGAATCTCCGGATTCAACAGCGCGAGTTCGCCGCCGCGCAGTTCTGCGACAGTCTCCCGCACGCCGCCGCCATCGCGAATTCGCAGCAAGTTCCTCGCGGCGATGAAGACGTTGCCGTCCTCGCCCCAGTTCGCGCCGACGCCGGCCTCGCTCCCAACCGGGACCGCGGCGCCACCTTCCACGGAGATCTTATTCACCTTGACACCGGAGATGAATCCGATCCATTGCCCATCCGGCGAGAAGAACGGCGCGGCTGCACCTTGGGTGCCCGGAAGCTCTGTGGCTTTCGGTTGATCGAGCCGGCGCATGAACAACTTCGAGGGCGTGCCCGAGGCGTAGACCAATCGCGTACCGTCGGGAGAGATCGAGACACTGCTCGCTCTACCTGGGACAGGCAACGACACGTCCGATCCCAAATCCAAATCCAGCCGCACCAGCGGACGATCCACAGGCGTGTGCGTGCGCCACGGCGCCCACAGCAGCACCGCGACAACGGCGAACGCGGCAGCGACAGCCCACGGCAGCGCCCGTGCAGCCGCCGAAGTCGGCCGGGACCCGGAGGCGGTCGCATGCGGCACCGCCGTCTCGAACGCTCCCTCGAGCGCCAAACGGACGTCACCAATATCGCGAACGCGTTGACGCGGGTCCTTCACCAGACAGCGGCGCAGATACGTCCCGAGCGCCGGCGGGAGGGCCGGCGGCAGGGCGCTCCACTCAGGGTCACGCTCGATCACGCGTGCGAGGACGTGCGAGATGTCCTCGCCGGGAAAAGGCTGACTCCCCGTGAGCATTTCAAAGAGCACCGCGCCAAACGCCCAGATGTCGGCGCGCTTGTCGACCGTCTTCCCACGAGCTTGCTCAGGACTCATGTAGGCGGCGGTCCCGAGAATCATCCCGGCGTGCGTCATCGCGGGAGTGGTGATCGTTGGCGACATCGACACGCTGGGTGACGAACCTGCCGTGGGCTCCATCGCTTTGGCGAGGCCGAAGTCGAGCACCTTCACGGTGCCGTCCGCGCGGACTTTAATGTTCGCGGGCTTCAGATCGCGATGAATGATGCCTTGCTCGTGCGCCGCCTCAAGGGCCTCAGCGATCTGCCTGGCGATGGGCAGCGCCTCATCGAGAGGGATCGCGCCACGGGCGATCCGCTGGGACAGATCCTCGCCCTCGACGAGTTCCATCACCAGCGCGTGCAGGCCAGTCGATTTCTCGATCGCGTAGATTGCCGCGATGTGGGGATGGTTCAGGGACGCGAGCGTCTTCGCCTCGCGCTCGAATCGGGCCAGGCGATCCAGGTCCGCGGCGAACGCATCCGGCAGCACCTTGAGCGCAACCTGGCGGCTGAGACTGGTATCGGTGGCGCGATAGACCGCACCCATTCCGCCTTCACCGATCTGCGCGGTGACTTCATAGACGCCAAGACGCGTGCCGAGAGTGAGAGCCAAGCTGTTGGATTATAGGGGCTAAGCGCAGGCCAGAACGGATAGGTCCTGATCAACACCGCAGTGTTGACTCACGGTAAGTATGCCTTTCACAAACCACATGCCCATGCGATGAGATAAGCCAGCACCGATACGGCTGGCAGACCGACCGCGACGATCAATTCCGCACGACGCGTTCGTCTGCCGCTCATCGCTTCTTCGCCGCCTTCGGCTGCCGCCTGATCGGCTTCGCCTTCGGACTTCCAGCGCGGTTCTTGATTGAGAGATGAGAACGGGTCGCGACGAATCAGCTCGTTGCGTTTTCAATCACCAATCAAGAATCATCAATCAACAACCATTCACAAATCACAGATCGCTAATCACCAAAGTTCTGATCACGACGTCACGCGTCAGTGTGCCTATTTGCAGGTGGGCGCGATCTTCTGCACGAATTCGACGACGAGCGTCGGTGCGGTGTTGGCACTGCCGGGCGCTGCGGGTGCGATCTCGCCCGAGATCTCCACCTTGGTGCCGACGAATGGCGAGAACTGACTGTCGATCCCGTTCAGACGATAGCTGCGAGAGGACAAGCTCTCGGTCGCAGGAGAGCCGCCGGTGCCGGCCGGCACGCGGTCGATGCGTTCGGCGTTGGCGAGCACGAAGCGCGTGTCCGACGGTGTGTTCGCATCGGTCGCATCGGTCGTCTTCGGCGCAGGCTGCAGGCACCCAGTGACGGCGATGCGGTCGGCGAGGTTCGGCGGCTGCGGCTGCTCGGTGCCCGGAGTCGGATTGCCCCCGACGACGAGCTTGCCGCCGATCTGCGCCGCGCTGGTCAGCGTCGAGGCGGCGAGCATCGCGCCGATCGCGGCCAGGCGGCACACGGTGCGCACTACGCGCCGTCTCCTTCCACTGCGAAGCGACCGAGCTTGATCACACTGTTCGGATCGGTCGACGCATCGATCAGGACGCCGAAAAATGGCGCCATCATCTCTTCCCACGTCATGCGGCCCAGATACACGGTGCGACTCGGATTGGGATTGGCGCGATTCGCCGTCGAGTTGTCATAGTGCGCGTCGACGTACATCTTCGTGCCCTTGGGCACGCGGATCGGCTGTGCTGGTTGATAGAGCAGCTGCCAGTTGAAGTCGTACTTCGGCACGTTCAACACGGTCTGCTCGCGGCCGTCGGGGAAAACGAGCCGATAGGTCATGTCCTTGCCGCGCACGTGCATGTGTGGCATGAACTCGACGATCTCGGCGTCGGCCGTGAACTCGATGTCGAACGGCGGACTCTTGTAGTTCGCCTCGTTCGGCGGAATCGCGAACTCGGTTCCGCCGCCGGTGATGCCATACGACATCCAGCGCTTGGCGGGCGGCTGCTCGGCGACGGTGAATCCAATCAACGGACGATCGACCATCTCTTTGCCGATCGGCGTGTAGTGCACCTGGAATGCGATGTCGCTGCCGGCGGGAATCAGTTTGCCTGCGCCGAACGGACGATAGTCGTCGGCGACGCGCCCGGGAACGTAGCAGTTGAATCCGCCGCCGACCGACGTTCCCGCCTGCCGGCCGGTTGGCGTTCCGACCGGTACGCGGCGCAGTGCGGGTGTGGAATTGCCGATGGCCGTCCCTTCCTCATCGCGCGGCGACTCCGACCAGTTCGCCACGTAGTACTTCGTCGTCGGCCGGTGCGGTTGGAAGGTGAAGCAGATATGGTGCGTCACCGACAGCACGCTCGGCTTGATCTCGAGCGAGGTGATCCAGGTGTCTTTGGTGAAGCCGCTGGGGATCGTATAGGTGACCCATTCGACGACATCGTTCTTCGTGTGCGCCGGCACGCGGAACTCCGGTCCGCGCACGATGATGTCCGGCTTGATCTGCCAGCCGTCGGCCGGCCACTCACGCGGAGGCGGGCCGTCTTTCGGATCGCCTTCGACGGCGCCGCCGTCGGCCCACTTCGCGATCACCTCGATGTCGCGCTGCGAGAGCGATCGATCGTTGGCGAACGTGCCATGCTTCGGGTCGGCGAACCACGGCGGCATCTGACGGCTCTCGACCTTGGTCTTCATCGCCCGCGCCCACGGACGCGCGTCGCGGAAGGTGACGAGCGACATCGGCGCGATCTGTCCGGGCCGATGGCAGGATTGACAGTTCTTCTGCAGGATCGGGAGGACGTCTTTGTGGAAGGTCACCGGCGTGTCGGCCGCCGATATGCCCGAACGGTAGGCTCCGATGCAGACGATCCCGATGACGCAGGCCGCCACGACGTACCGCATAGTCATCTCCTCGAAGTACGTAGTGTCCGCCTTTGGGCGGACCGGATCAACGCGTACGTAGAGGTCGCCTTCAGGCGGCCTAATCAGCGAAGGCCCCGAAAAAACGCCCGGATATCCTCGGCGAGCAACTGCGGCTCTTCCCACGCCGCAAAGTGTCCGCCCCTCGGCATTTCCGTCCATCGCGTCAGGTTGTACTGCGCCTCCACCCACCGCCGGGGTGCAATGCTGATCTCCTTCGGGAACACCGCGCACGCGGTAGGTACCTCGACGCGGTGCGACACTGCCGGCGCGTGCTGGTTCTCGTAGTAGATCCGCGCCGATGATGTGGCCGTCTGCGTCACCCAGTACAGGGTGATGTGCGCCAACAGATCCTCGCGGGGGAACACCTTCTCGACATCGCCATCCGAGTCCGTCCACGATCGGAACTTCTCGACGATCCACGCCGCGAGTCCTGCTGGGGAATCATCGAGGCCATAGCCGATCGTCTGCGGCTTCGTGCTCTGCTCGAGGAAGTAGCCGCGCTCCGTCTCGAAGAACGCTTGCCGCGCACGTGTGCGCTCGAGCTCGGCGGCCGACACGCCTTCATTGGGATCCTTCGCGCCGGGCGGCGGACCGGCGAGGCAGAAGTTGGAGTGCAGGCCGATGACGTGGCTCGCATCGTTGATCGCGGCGAATCGGCTGACGGACGCACCCCAATCGCCACCCTGCAGTCCATAGCGCGTGTAGCCGAGACGCGCCATCAGCTTGGCGATGATGCCCGCGATGCGCTCGGGACCATAGCCGCGCTCGGTCGGCTTTCCAGAGAATCCGAACCCTGGAAGCGAGATCGCCACGACGTGGAACGCATCGTCGGCGGTGCCACCATGCGCCGTGGGGTTGATCAGGTTCGGGATGATCTTCGTGAACTCGATGAACGATCCCGGCCAGCCGTGTGTGATCACCAGCGGCATCGCGTTCGGGTTGCGCGAACGCTGATGGATGAAGTGGATGTCGAGGCCGTCGATCGTGGTCGTGAATTGATCGAATTGATTCAACCGCCGCTCGGCGGTGCGCCAGTCGTACTTGTCACGCCAGTAGGCGATCAGATCCTTCAGATAGGCGAGATTGGTGCCGTAGTCCCACGACGAGCCGTCAATCTCACCTGGGAACCGCGTGCGCGCAAGCCGCTGCTTGAGATCGGCCAGCACCGCGTCGTCGACGTGGATCTTGAATGCGCGAACCGCTTCGCTCCCGCCAGGAGCGCGCTGCGCCGAGACAGAGTGATATGCCCCGGCGCACAGGATGATCGTGAGAGCGATCTTTCTAATCAACAATCAACAATCGCCAATCAACAACCAATCACCAATCAAAGATCGCTAATCACGCAATGTTCTACTTGTCGCCTTCAGCATCCCGCTTCCGACCGAAACTCAGCGAGTTCCTCATCGCGTAGTTCCCCTCGTTGCAGGAGTACTCGAACATCTGGTACGTGTCGTCGCGATTGAGCGGCAGCGACACGGTCCAGGGCTTGCTATAGACCTTCGGATCCTCGATCGTCACGCGGTAGTCGATCGTGTTCGCATCGGTACGCGTGAAGCGTTCGACGATGTGCAACGCCTCGCTCTGCGGAATGCCGCGAATGCGTCCGGTGGCGGCGCTCGTCGCAATCGATCCCTTGTTGTTGTAGTTGGTGCTTTCGACGACCAGCGTCTCGCCTTCCCAGTGTCCGCGAGGCTCGCCGTTCCACTGCTTGATCGCCGCACCCAGCTTCGGACGCCCGTCGATCGGGATGATGCGCGTTTCGTGGATCATCTCGAACACCATCACCACCGCACCCGGAATCTGGATGATCTGATACGCGTTGTTGTAGCCGGCGGGGAACATGCCCGCTGGATAGCCGCGCGTGATGCAGCGCACCCACGGCGTCTCGTGCTCGGGTGCGTCGGGCAGGTGCGCGAGGTGGTAGTCGCGTTCGTCCTCGGCCCACTTCATCACCGGCACGCGCCCATCGGGCGGATCGATCACCATCGAGCGGCGCCGTGCGCTGACCTTGTGATTGTGATCCGCGAACTCCGATGCGGGGCCGACGTTGCCGGCGGCGACCGCAGCGGCGGCGGCCTGTGGCGTCAGCGGGGCCGACTGCACTGGCATCTCGAACGGCGTGGAATCGAAGTTGAGCCAGATGCCTTGAAGGTCTGGCTG